>ERZ795048.238-NODE-238-length-61674-cov-9.913046_pt1 | contig 61674 bp, 54 predicted proteins | sample MGYA00375132_ERZ795048 | MGnify/ENA primary metagenome ERZ795048 (study PRJEB30177, sample SAMN05720225) | activated sludge metagenome | isolation source: Anaerobic digester | place: Hong Kong | collected 2014-12-17 ...
GTGTTAAAATTTTTCATCTTCCTCTGTGTACTCCGTGACTCCGTGGCCATCTTTTTCATATTGTTTTTTTGACATTTATAACCCAACATTCCGCAATGAGCGAAATTTTTTATTACAAAACCTAATACCTCCATACGGGCATTGGTCCCGACTGGTCGGGACTGCGGATATTTTTATTTTTTACAAATGAGCATGCTGTTATACTAAGTAGCTTAATGCTGATACCACTGCAAGAAAGATCATGAAGAAAAAGCTCACCGAGGTAAAAAGGTAGGGAAAGATAAAGATCAGCAGCGATTTACCGGTATCAAGGGAATGCATTTCGGATATTCCGAGAATGGCAATGAATGCAGACCAGATGAATAACACTGTTGAAAAAAACACATACATAAAAACCGGCGCGAATTGCAGAATAACAAATATATAGACGATCGGCAGAATAAAGGCACGCGGGAGATGTGAATAGTTGATGAGTGATATCATCTCTCTGATATTTCCCTTATTGCCAAGAAGCTGGGCAAGCATATCCATGAGCGCCGCCGAAATAATTATTAAAAAAGAATCAAATATAAATACCAGTATCCATCCATAGGTTATTTTGGTATAAAAAAAGGACGACTGCACGCTTAAAAGAGACTGGGTAAGTATGCCTGCCAGTGACGTTATAGCAGGAACGGTAAAGCTCAACAGAAATGGTTTAGGATCGTTTTTCCCGATCTGGCGGTAAAGAGAGCGCGGGTCAACGATCGTGTACAGAAAAAAATCTGTCCACAGTAAAGATTTGAATTTCGCAAGGATCATGGCACCAACCTGTATTCAAGACGGTAATAATCATCCATATTGAACTGCTCTTTAAGAATATTTCTGCCATAAAAAAGGGTTTCCATGGAAAAGAGAATTTCTTCAATTGGCGATTTTTCTTCTTCATATACCGGTGCATCGGAAGCAAGCCCGGCCAGTTCTTTGGCCTTGTAAACGGAATCCTCAAATGTTCCGATCCCGTCTATCAGTTTGCATTGAAGCGCTGTTTCGCCGGTCATCACTCTTCCATCGGCATAAGGCCTGATATCGGATTCATTCATGTTCCGTCCGAGGGCAATATCTTTCAGAAACCTGTTGTAGGAAAGGTCAATGAGCTGCTGCAGCAGTTCACGCTCGTCGTCCCTCATGTCGCGGTGGGAGGACATGATGTCCTTGAATTTACCGCTTTTGATCACATTCATTTTAATGCCAAAGCGCTCGAAAAGGCCTTTTAAATTCGGCGCCGCAGCGATCACGCCGATTGAGCCGGTTATGGTCCCCTGGTTGGCCATGATATAATTACATGCTGAAGCAACATAATAACCGCCTGAAGCCGCGATTTCTCCCATTGAAGCGATAAGCTGTATATTCTTCTTTCTGAGTTTCCAGAGTTTGTTGTATATCTCCTGGGTTGCCGCGACAGTGCCTCCGGGAGAATTGATCCTTACGATGACCGCCCTGATATTACTGTTTTTTTCAAGCTCATTAAGGCGCTTGATTACGGCCTCGCTTCCTCTGGCAAGATGCAGGGGACTCCTGTCCACGGAAAATCCTATCGGACCTTCGATTCTCACAATCGCGACTCCGGCGCCGAACTGCGGTGTCTTCATTGAAAGAGTCACTGCGGTCTGTTCATTTAAATTCATGCTGATATGCACGATGGCGATGACCGCGGTAAAAACAAGCATTGAGAGAATAGATATGAGTATTTTCCTGTTACGATCCATAATTGACTGCCTGAATTAATATGATTAAACCTCTGTCAACAACTCCGGGATTCCTGAAAAGGGCCCGCGCACAAACGGAAAGAATTATTCCGATTATAATGGCGCCCGGTAATTAGGAGAGAAAACTCTATTACTAATAACTGGATCTGCCGATGCAGATGCAGGAATATACCATGTTTTTAGGAGCCTCACAGGATGAAACTTTTACCTGGGATTTCATGTCTGAATTAACTCCCTCACAGGTACAATAACTTACCACATACAGTTCTTTTCTGCTCACCGAGGACTTTGCAAGCATTTCTGCGAGAACAATGCCCTCTTCACACACATAAAGATCAACGATCTGATACGCTTTCGTTGCACCGGCAACATCAGCATAAAGTGCCGCAATACCGATGAAAGCAGCTATGATGACAGAACCGACAATTTTACCCATTTAATCCCCCTTGTACTGAAAAAATGTAATTCTGGTATCATGCGGCCTGCGTTAATAAAAGAATAAAAAAGGATATGTATAATAATAATACATATTTCCCGGTGCATCAAGTATTAAATTTTAAATAATAAGTATAAATCCATGAGGGGAACGTAAGCCGAATTCTGTTTATGCAGCCATTTGTCTTGACGTCATGTCGCCATAACGTTCTTTGCGACCTACCCACAGCCTCGGACGGGCAATCCTCAACGGCTGTTTACTTGGTCTTGCACCAGGTGGGGTTTACACTGCCATCAGCCTTACGGTTGACGCGGTGAGCTCTTACCTCGCCATTTCACCCTTACCGTTATCCCGAAGGACCACGGCGGTATATTTTCTGTTGCACTTTCCGTCGCCTCACGGCGCCCGGCCGTTAACCGGCACCCTGCCCTGTGGTGTTCGGACTTTCCTCACTGCCCCGGAGGGCACGCGCGGCTGCCTGTTCCCCTCAGGTGATAAAATATACTCTCCGGTGTGAAGGTCAAACACTATTCAATAAAATAAAAATTTCCTTTCCTTCTTTTTTTATTTATTATAATACTGTTACCTTATTGCCGGGGTAGCACTAACAACCGGTAATTACATTAATTTAAAAAAGTAATTTACATACTGATATTAGATCGCTTTATAGCTAAATCTATACCTGACAGGTGGCAGTTAATTGATGGACGTTAAAAAAAACAGTGATGATCTTATTATTGCCGGCCGGACCTTTAATTCAAGGCTCTTTATTGGAACCGGAAAGTTTTCGTCGTCAGCAGTAATGGACCGGGCGATTATCGCTTCCGGGACTGAAATGATTACGGTTGCCCTGAGAAGGGTTGATCTGGACAATCCGGCGGATGATCTGCTCAATGCCATCATGAAGCATGAAAAAATCCAGCTCCTGCCCAATACGTCCGGTGCCAGGGACGCCGATGAAGCGCTCAGGCTGGCCCGACTTGCCCGTGAAATGGGATGCGGCAACTGGATCAAGCTTGAAGTCACACCCGACCCCCGCTATCTCCTGCCTGACCCGGTGGAGACATTGATCGCGGCGGAAAAAATGGTCAAAGAGGGATTCATCGTCCTCCCTTATATCAATGCCGACCCGATTCTGGCCAAGCGGCTCGAGGAGGCCGGGACCGCGACAGTCATGCCTCTCGGCTCGCCGATCGGGTCGAACAGGGGCATTAAAACCGAGGAAAACATCCGCATTATCATAGAACTTGCTACCGTGCCGGTCGTTGTTGACGCGGGACTGGGCATGCCTTCCCACGCCGCCCACGCGATGGAAATGGGCGCTGACGCGGTGCTGGTGAACACGGCCATAGCTTCAGCACATGAACCTGTTTCAATGGCGGCGGCTTTTAAACTCGGGGTCGAAGCCGGGAGGGCGGCCTTCTCATCGGGAAAAACAGTCGAAACACTCACCGCACATCCATCAAGCCCCCTGACCGGTTTTCTACGGGACTGACAGACCATGTTTGATGAACTATATGCACACCATACCTGGGAAACAGTAAAAGAACTCATCTACGGCTGTAATGAGCAGGATGTTCAACACGCGCTGTCCGCCGAGTCACTCAGCCCGGAAGAAATGGCCGCCCTGTTCTCTCCTGCGTCCGACCCTTTTCTTGAAACCATGGCGGTCAAGTCATCCCATATAACCAGAATGCGCTTTGGCAACATCATCCAGCTCTATGCTCCGCTGTATATATCCAATGAGTGCACCAATTCATGCGTGTACTGCGGCTTCAACAGGAACAATGACATTAAACGGATGACACTGACTCTTGACCAGGTTGTTGACGAAGCGAACCTGCTTTACGAGCGGGGATTCAGGCACGTGCTTCTTCTGACCGGCGAGCACCGCAAAGCGGTTCCGGTATCTTTTCTGGGCGAGATAGCCGAGCATATCCACAGGAAGTTTGCGTCCGTGTCAATTGAAGTGTATCCCATGGAAACCGATGAATACCGGTATATGTCACAGCGCGGCATTGACGGCCTGACCCTTTATCAGGAAACATATAACCGGGAAATATATTCAGAAGTCCATCCAGCAGGCAAGAAGAAAGATTTCCTGTGGCGCCTTACCGGGCCTGACAGAGGGGGGATGGCCGGATTCAGAAAAATCGGCATCGCTCCCCTTCTCGGCCTCGCGGACTGGCGTGTTGAAGGATATTTCACCGCGCTGCATGCCCTTTACCTGAGTAAAACCTACTGGAGAAGCCACATCCAGATTTCGTTCCCCAGGCTCAGAAAGGCCCCCGGCGGATTTCATCCCCCTGTTGAGATATCAGATTACGCGCTCACGCACCTGATCTGCGTCATGCGGATCATCCTTCCCGATGCCGGCCTTGTTCTTTCAACACGTGAGCCGGAATATATTCGTGACAATGTCATGAGCCTGGGAATAACCATGATGAGCGCAGGATCGCGGACCGAGCCGGGAGGGTACACCCGCCCCGGCCTGGCGGACAACCAGTTTTCGATAGAAGACAGCCGGAGCCCTGAAGAAATGTGCCGGGTAATTCGCGGCCACGGCCTTGACCCGGTGTGGAAAGACTGGGACCGCGATTTCATTTCCTGAAAAATTACCGCTTTTTCTTTAAAGCCCGGTCCTGCTTCTGGGCGGCTTTCAGATAGAGCCCGTAAAAATACGGTTTTTGCGAGGTAAAAGCGAGAGCCTGTTCCAGAATTGCCTCTTCGGCATAATCGATCCGGTACTTCCATGTTTCATAATCAAAGGTAACCGAACGGGCGAAATAAAGCGGTTTTAAGGCTTCAACGATATCTTTTTTCACCTGTTGTGACCCGGTATCAAAAGTATAGAGCAACTGATACACGGTCTGGGTCCAGAACAGGGTGTTCATCTCGAAATGATCGTGTTCAACCATCCTGCTGAAATTTATAAAAAGATATTCACTGAGATATTTTTTAAGCAGTTTTTCCCTTGATAAAAATTCTACACGCAACTGGTCCTTAAGGGCCCTGAGATCAACGAACAGCTCCTGCGGGGGAGCGAGACGTTTTAATCCGAACAGGGGTTTTGGTTTGACCATTTCCGGGCTGAGGCCGATCCATTCTGCCTTTTTCGACAGAATCATATCGAAAAAAGTCGTTACCACCTGGGTAAACATCGGCCCGAGCTTGGGAGCGCTTGCTTTGTGAACTTTCGCGCCAAGGCCCACTTCGCATATTTTGAATCCCCCGATCACCGCATTGAGTGACATGAAGATGTCAATGCCGTATAATTTTGTCGATGGAAGCCATTTTTGATTGAGCCAGTATTTCATTAATGCCGGAGAAAACGCGAATTCACCTCCTATAGGCTGGCGTATATTTTCACTCATAAGTCCGTAAAGAAGCGGATAACAGATATGGTTGGTTATTGTGCCGTCAAACTGGTGCCGGGAATATCTGGGCAAGGCATAATCATAGCCGTTGACTATCGGCTCGGCCAGATATTTAATCCACTCAGGAGTGATTGATTTCAGGTCTGCATCAACGACAACTATCGCCTTGAGTGCAGGCAATTGGGTCATCCCGAATTTAAAAAGATTGAGAAAATTGTTCCCCTTCCCTCTTGTCCCTTTTGGTGTGGTGATATACTTTTTTTTCGTAACTGTCGGAACCGATAAAAAAACATCTTTCGTATTATCTTCGCTGTTGTTATCGACATTAACAATGAGGGTTGAATAATTGGAAAAATATTTCTGAAGTCCCCGATCTACCTGCTGGGTTACAAATCCAATTGAATCGGCTTCCATGTAAGATGGCAAGCCAACGATTATCTCGGCTTTTTCTGTACCTGCAGATTTCATTGTTCCTCCATGATATCGTAAAATTTGCTGAGATTAAAATTATTATACTGTCATGAAGTAATATTTCAACTCATTAATTATACTGTGGAATATAATTACCTGTCGACATGAAATAAAAAATTAATTTAAGGGAACCTCTATAAATTACATTTTTGTTGTTCCCTTGTGGGCACAATATCTGATAAAATCAGGAGTTATTATATTTGATAATAATGAAACTCCTGATTTTTAGAGGAGCCCTTAAACTAAAAAAAAGGCTGTCATACGACAGCCTTAATAACTTATTAAGAGGGATTGATCACCGGTTTAAAATAGCATACTGTATGCTTAATAAACCGGGAACAACTGGCATTTCAGCAAGGATAAAATTTCTCCACTCGGTTATTGAATGATCCCTTTGACTTTATCAAGCATAACATCGATGTTAATAGGCTTGGTCAAAAAGTCATTAATCGACGGGAGGAAGCTTTCATCCTGGTTAAGCGAAAAACGATTATTGGTTACCTGATTTATTGCTGTTAGAATAATAATGGGAACGTCTTTCACTTCTTTATATTTTGAAGAATCCTTTTTATCGCGTATCTGATATACCACTTCAAAACCAGCGGTATCGCGTTCCATCATTATATCCAGAATCATCAGATCAGGTTTTGTTTCAAGAAGCTTTGCAAGGGCCTCCTGGCCGCTGTACGCTTCAGCTATGTCATATTGATTTGCCCGTAATACCTGAGCAATTGTTTGCACAAGATCCTTGTCATCATCAACAATTAATATCTTTTTCCCCATAATAAAACTCCCTGCTTTAATATCGAAATTGCTCTTTCTCTTTGACTAAATCCGCCGTATTGATAATTTAGTTAATCATCATCAAGCGGAATTAATCTTTCAGCAATTCATAAATTACGTTCCGTTCTTCCCACGCTTTGTTTCGTTCGTACATGTCAATAGGGAATTCCATCTGTTTCAATTCAACAGGAGCCGCCTTCTTATCGACAAGACCCAGCGCAAGTGCAACACCATATATTATCGCTTCAGGACGCGGAGGGCAACCGGGAATAAAATAATTTACCGGAACGGACTTTTCAGCACCGCCGGATATATTATACGTATCAAACCAGCTACCGCCACCAGTTGCGCACGACCCGATACCGAAAACAAGTTTGGGCTCAGGCATTGCTTCATAAGCTTTTCTTGCCAGATGAAGTGTCGGCCTTGTTACTCCCCCTGATATGAGCATTACGTCCGCATGACGGGGGGATGCGACAAGCTTGATACCAAAACGTTCTACGTCGTAATAAGGCGTAAGGACGTTGAGTATCTCGATATCACAGCCATTACATGACCCTGAATTGCAGTGATAAACCCAGAGGGAACGACCAAAAAACTTTTTAGCTAAATTAGACAACATGACTTGACTCCTATAATTTTGTCGGTCTCTGATATTTTTCCGTCTCTTTCAGGACGTTCTCATCAAAATGTTCAGTTGTTTTCCGGATCAGCGATCTGGTCTCAAGGCTGTCATAACGATAACCTCGCAGATCAAGACGCTCGATCATATTGGTATTTTCCATGTCATAGCACCTGCCGCAACGCTGACAGGTCAGCATGAAAAGCTCAAGCCTTTCGGTAATGTCCTGTTTATTCCCTGTTGCAAGTTCAAATTCCTGTGACATGGTAATGGCATCTTCAGGGCATACCTCTGCGCAACGACCGCAGTAGGTGCATCGTGAACCATCGTAGAGCATCACACGCAGCTCCTGGCATACGTCCCTTACAAGTATGCATCTGGCAGAACAGTGATTGGAACAAGCCCCGCACCCCACGCATTTATGATGATCCCAGTGAGGGCGCCCTCTGAAATCCTCCGGAACCGGATGTGGCTCGAACGGATATTTAAGAGTGACTACGCCGGGCTTAATTACCATGAGTACCTGTTTGATTTTACTGGTTAACCACACGATATTACTCCTTTCTTATGAAATTATATGCCATACACTGAAAGACCCACTGCACAGAGCGAAAGGACTATCAGTACTGTATAAAACTTGATTGCCTGGTCTATCCTTAATCTCGCATTTGTTGATCCGATGACGGAAATAAATACGAAGATAAGCCCTATTTCAACAATCTGAACAATAAGATCGGCAATATAAAATCCCGTGTTAAAATAAGGGATGAAGACCACAACGAAAAGGGCTGCATAGAACATTTGTTTAAGCATCATGTAATATTTGAACAGAGCGTAATTGGGACCGCTGTACTCAATGAATGGACCTTCAAGAATCTCTATTTCCGCTTCAGAGATATCAAAAGGCTGACGGCCAATAAATGCCTGCAGTGCCATGAGGTAAACAACCAGCATAAGAACCACTGACCATCCATATCCTGCATAGTTAGTGCTGAACATGGTCATGTCTATACCAAGGCTTTTCACTTTAACCGCGCCCATAATCAGGGTCATTGCCAGTACCGGCTCAACCATGATCATGGTAACCATCTCACGGCTCGCACCAATCATCGCATACGTGTTCTTACTTGAAAGTGCTCCGAGAAGAACAGCGATGCCGCCAAGGGTGAGCAGGTAAATAATCATGATCACATCAGCATAGGGCGTCAGTAAATTCGCTCTGTTTGCCAGAGGGAAAAACGCAATTACCGACACTATTGATGCAAAAGCCATGAGCGGTGCGACTTTAAAACCCCAGTTATCGGCCGAATTGATCGTCTCCTTGCCGAGAAGCTTCAAAATATCCATGTAAGGCTGATATATTGGAGGCCCCTGCCGGGATTGAACCTTCGCGGTAAGTTTTCTTATAATCCCCTCAAAGAGCGGGGCCAGACCAAGAAATACTAAAATGTTAATTATAATGTATACTGCTTCCATAATAAACCTTCCCCTGTTTATGCTCTTCTTGACATCTTTTCCAGATCTCTCTGGCTCATCACATTGACCTTACCTGATTTTATGTTCACTACCTGAACACGGTCCGTACAGGAAAAACAGGGGTCAATACTGCCGAGAATTATGGGGAAATCCCCGAACTGCTCGTTAAGAAGCATTGTGGGAACTCCCTGGAGGTTAGGATAGGTTGGGGCGCGGACTCTCCACCGGTCAGCCCTGTTCTCCTCTCCGGTAATAACATAATGCACGGCTTCTCCCCTGGGGGCCTCAACATTTGATATTGCGTGTTTGAGCGGCGCAATGACTTCATCCATTTCAGTCATAATAGGACCGGCTGGCATGAGCTCCAGTGCCTGGCGAATAATTTTAACTGCTTCAAATATTTCAAGAACGCGCACAACCACGGTGCCCCATACATCGTTTGTGTCAACGACAGGAACATCGAATGCCATTTCGTCATAAGCAGCATACGGATGGTCTCGGCGAGCGTCGATGTCAACTCCGCGGGCACGGGCAGGAGGCCCGACTATACTCCACTGAATCGCTTCTTCTTTGGTCATATAGCCAACGCCCTTACTCCTTTTATGAATGGTCGTGTCACCGATGATCGCTTTGTAAACGACATTACATTCATCATCAACTTTTTTCATGACATTAAGGATGTCTTCTTTCAGTTCCGGAGTAATGTCTCTGCGGACACCGCCGATAACGATCATGCCGTAGGTTTTTCTGTTACCGGTTATCCTCTCACACAGCCACATGATCGCTTCACGAATTCTCCAGGCCTGCATAAAAACGGTGTCGAACCCGATCAGGTGACCGGCTACGCCGAGCCACAGAAGGTGAGAATGGAGCCTTTCGATCTCAAGCATGATCGTTCTTATAAACTCGGACCTGCGGGATATTTTAAACCCGGCTGCCATTTCAACAGCCTGTGAATAGGCCGTGGCATGGACCGAACCGCAGATACCGCAGATCCGCTCAGCGATGAAAGGAACTTCATTATAGCTGATCTGAGTCGTGCAGAGCTTTTCAATACCGCGGTGGGTCATGAATCCACGGTAGTCACATCCTTTAATGGTTTCACCATCAACAAATATCGCCCAGTGGTTTGGTTCGTGAAGTGACGGATGGAACGGGCCAACCGGAACCACGGAACATCCCTCAGGACATTCATCCATTTGATACGCTACATTCTCAGCAGGAGGCGGCATCAGGTTATAGGGCACATCCTTTCTGAGGGGATGGATTCCTTCAGGCCAGTCATCAGCAAGAACGAGTTTTTTAGGTTTGGGATGGCCCGTAAATTTCATCCCGAGAAGGTCCATGTATTCCCTTTCGGACCAGCCGGCATTGGGCACATCAGGCGTTATTGAATCCAGAACCGGGTCTGATTCAGGAACTGAGGTCCTGACACACACAAAATAACTCTCTTTATCAAACGCGAAGGTGTGGACCATGCCCAGCGTATTGTCACGGGCAATGTTGTCATAACCTATGCTGACCAGGTAACGCCCACCCCGGCCGAATATTTCTTTTGAAATTCCCTTGATACCCTCTTTCTTTACATCAATAAAGAGACGGTCATCAATGGGGGTTTCAAATTTAATAATGTCGTTATTAAATTTACTTTTTAACTCATCTTTCAATTGTTCTAAAGCTTTCATAATCTACCCCTTGATATTTATATCCCTTTGGAAGTACCTATTTCTTGACATTGCCACCGGTCCACCAGAGAAAATTCTTCAGAGATGAGAACATGCTGCTGTCTTTATACCTGGTCAGGTTATGCAGATCCTGATATCCACAGAGCCAGGTATCAGCTTTACGTTCAACAGAGCCTCCGGAATTTCTCAATGCCCATGCTATAATGAAAGCAACAGCAAACACTGCCAGCATGATCAACGGGACTGCCACGGAAGTTGATATTCCCATCATCCATTTCAGGTTAACGCCCATGGCGGTTGTATCAAGATATTGGGCAAAGTTGAGCTCTTTGAACGTGTGATAAAAGATCGAGCCATGCGATTTGCTGAATATATCTATAATCGTTGTGTAATAGAAGAAAGGAATCAGACCCTGTACAATACAGAGAACGGCAAGAATCACTTTAGGAAGAATCATCGTTGCCGGAACTTCCTTTACTTCCTTATCAAGCGCCCATTGAGAACCGGTTGACGTATACGTCATTCCGAAGAACTTCACATAGCATGAAAGGGTGATCGCGCTGGTGAAAAGGGCGATGATACCGAATATCGCCAGGAAGAGTATTTCGCTGCCGGCAAGCAGTGATGTCGAAATAATGGTCCACTTGCTGGAAAAACCGCTAAAGGGTGGAGCACCGGCAATTGACAGAGAAGCGATTGCGGCGATGATTCCACTGATCGGCATGAATTTCAGCAGTCCGCCCAGTTTGTTCATGTCCTTGGTGCCGGTTGCGTAAAGGACGCTGCCGGCAGAGAGGAACAACAGGCCCTTGAATATTGCATGGTTTAATACATGGTAAATCGCACCGACAATGGCGATAAGTCCCATGAAGTTGACGAATTTACTGTCACTGTGGAACATTAAAAGTGCTGTTCCAATTGCCAGTATGATGTATCCGATCTGGCCGATTGAACTGTATGCGAGAAGCCGCTTGATATCGCTCTGTTTCATTGACTGAACAGTTCCAATGAAAAGGGTCACAACACCGAACGTTGCGATAACGATGCCCCAGAAATATCCGTTAAAATGGGCTCCTTCAGCATGGGGGACCATCCAGAAGAAAGTCCTGATGATGCCATAGATACCGGTTTTCAGCATGACCCCGCTCAAAAGCGCACTGATCGGTGACGGTGCGATAGAGTGAGCATCGGGCAACCAGAGCTGGCCGAAGGGGAAGATACCTGCTTTGAAACCGAATCCGATAAGGATCAGGCCGTAAACCAGGTACAGGGACAAACCGCTCACTTCACCGAGTTTATAGGTGATTGTATGAAGGGAGTCTCCGATACCAATACCCTGAACAAAGAAGGTGCCACCAAGAATAAGCAGCCAGGCAAGTTCCATCAATGCGAGGTACTTGTTAGCGCTGCGAACATTCTCTTTTTTCTTGAATTCAAATTTGACCAGAAAATATGAGGCAATGGTCATAAGCTGCCACGCGATGGTGAACCCGACGGAAAGGTCATCTACCGTTACCAGGCCGACCATCCCGAGAATAAAAATCGGGAAATTCACATAATAACTTTTCACGCTATACTCGGGATAATGTTCCATATACTGAATTGAGTAGAAGGAACTCATTATTGCCATAAAGGTTATGAGACCTATGAAGAAACCTGAAAAACTGTCTACCAGAAGGTAGAGTTTAAAGTTTCCTATGGGAATCGCCAGTTGGGCGGCATCAAACAGAGACCTCAGGCCCAAAAAGCCGAGATCGAAAACGCCACTTTCGTCCCCAAAAATCGAAACATAACTTATGTTAAGAAGTATTATACCCGCTATAGCAACCAGCAAAAAGTTGAGCCAACCTGCGAGCTTGCGTTTATTCGCAAAGAATGGCACAACAATGGCTGAAACCAACAGTATAGCCATTGCAGTTAATAAATTCCCATAAATATCTGCACTCATTGATATACTCCTTTTTGGCTGCAATTTATGGATTTAAGTAATAAATCCTTTACGGTATCAGCGCTCCTTTTTATATCGTCAGAAAGTCCGATGCCGAAATCAACGTCATCGGTCACGATACCGAGCAGATACGCGTTTTTATTATGTTCTTCAAAGATTTTACCCGAAATCGACAGGGATAATTTATGAGTTGAAAACGATCCCGCGAGTTCGTCCATCTCCTTGAGTCTGCCGAAGATAACAGAGCCGCGTTCAGTCTCAGCCTGGACAGCGTCAACGATGACGACATTGTCGCAATCCATTTCGGCGATTTTAAACACATAACTCTCAATGATATCCTCGACGTTTATTATATGTAATGTATCAGATTGAATGTTTTCTTTGAGTTGATCTATTATGTAAAGACCAACCGCATCGTCGCTTTTATAGTAATTGCCCACACCGACGAGGCAGGTTCGGTCCTGCATTATTTCTTCTATTTGAGAAATAAAATCCATTAGATCTGCTCTCCAAGAGTTTTGATCTGCTTGTACGTATATACGGGTCCGTCGGTGCAAACCAGGGTTCTGCCTATAGCGCAGTGCTGGCATTTACCGATACCGCATTTCATATGGCGCTCAAGAGTAGAAATGATATTTTCTTCTCTCATGCCGCGGTTGACCAGGTCCTTAATAACCGAGTTGAACATGATCGGAGGTCCGCATACAAACGCCACCGTGTTGTCCACGGGAACCTGGGCCTTCTCGATCAAAGTGTTGACGAAACCGACTTCACCGGTCCAGCCAGGGGCGGGATTATCTATGGTGATAAAGGTTTCAAACCCGTCAATTTTCTGCCATTCCTCGATGTTGTACTGGAACATCAGGTCTTTAGGGCTCCTGGAACCATAGAGAAGAATGATCCGACCGAAATCGTTCCTGTGCTGGAGCACGTGAACGATCGAAGAACGAAGAGGGATCAGACCGATACCACCGGCAACGTATATAACGTTTTTGCCCTTGATTTCCTCAAAGGGGAACCCGTTTCCGAATGGCCCGCGGATACCGACTTTATCTCCGACCTGCAGCCTGTGCAGCGCGCCGGTAACCTTCCCCGCATTCCTGACGGAGATGTGGAAACGGTCGTTTTCCGGGCTGGGCGGCAGAGAAACGGCGAATTCACCTGCACCGAAAATCGTACACATGATGAACTGGCCTGATTTAATTTTAAAGTTTTTCTCCACTTCGGGGTTCGCAAACTCTAGATAGAAAGTACTGGTATCTTCTATCTCTTTCTTGATTTCCTTGATTACTGCTACTTCAGGTACTGTTATGACTTTATATTCACTCATAATACCCACCTATTCATTAATTTCTCTTTCAGTAATTTCCCTTCTCACATAGGTCACAACATTCGGAAGCCCTATATCGCCCGGGCATACCCATGCGCATCTTCCGCAGCCAACACAGCCGGGTCGAAGGTATTTTTGTGACTGAGAATAAGAAAGCTTACAGAAAAACCGTTTATTTCTTCTATCTTCAATAGGCTTGCGAGGGTTATGGTCGCCGGCCATTCGTGTATATCCTTCATATGAGCAGGAATCCCATTCCCTCATTCTTTCCGTTGTTCCATTCTGTTTGTTGAAATCTTCAATGTTAAAGCAGGAACATGACGGGCATACGAATGAGCAGGCCCCGCATTCAAAGCACTGATCGCCGATGTATTCCCATATCTCAGGTTTGATGAAACCGGTCGTGATCCTGTTCATAACTCGGGAGATCCACGCTTTATTCTCAACAGCCTTTTCTTCGAAAAGATCGAGCGACTTGTCAACGACCTTCACTTTCGCATCAAGATGTGAATTATCGGATTTCTCAAGGCCCATTTTTTCGCAGAGTTCCTTGCCCTTGTCGCTGCCGGCCTCAACCAGATAAACATCCCCGAGATCGGTGAGGTTCAGGTCATATCCTTCTTTTGCCGAAGGGCCGCTGTCTGTACAGGCGCAAAAGCACTGTGCGAAAGGTGCGGTACAGGTATTGGCAACGATAAACGTTTTTTTCCTGTGTTCCAGGTAAACATCATCAACAAATTCCTGCCCCATGAAAAACCTGTCAAGGCACTGCACGCCGGCGAGATCACATGAACGAATGCCGAAAAGAGCTTTGGCTTCGGGAACCACAAGCATTTTGATTTCGGCATTTTTTGAACTCTGATCATATTTGTATCCTATGATCTTTTCGATCTGCGGAAACAAAATATTTTTCGGTGGCAAAGAGGGTATCGGGGCGTTCAGATCGATATCTGTAACATTATCAACCTTTGCCAGAAAGGTCTGCCCGGACTCCTTTTCAACCACAGGTCCATACACGGAGTAGGACTTTTCCAGCTCTTGTGCCAGTTTTAATACATCATTCTTTTTTATTAAAAACATAGCTATACCTTCTCAATTCTTACTGGGATTATCGCGTCTTCGCCTTGTTCTAATAATTCTTTATGCTCCATGAGAAATTCAGAAACCATATTTTGTATAAAATAAGGAACATACGCCGTTTCTGATTTAACATCATCAGTGATCTTCACCGTGACTTTCATTGAGCCGTGGGGAGAAACCACCTTGACCGGCCATCTATCCCTTACCTGTATGTTTTTCGCATCAGCGGGGCTGATTTCAATGTACCCATTGGGATAAAGAAGAAGCGTTGCGTTATATTCCCTCATGGGAATGAAGGTGCGCCTCATAAGATTGTTCTGATGCCAGAAATGCTGCGCTTTACCTGTCATCAGGAGGAAAGGATATTCATCATTCTTTTCCGGTCCCTTGAAATTCGCTGTTACCGGAACGAATTTAACTTTGCCTTTAACATCGTCAAGAGCGAGTCTTTTGCAGCCCTGCGGATATTTATCATTGCATGGCCACTGGATCCCGCCGATTCCCTTGAACTTATCATAGCTGATGCCGGCATAGGTCGGAGTCACTGATGCGATCTCTGCCATAACCGCTGCCGGAGCATTATAGTTCCATTTTGCGCCTGCTTTATCAGCAACCATGGTGTAGACTTTCCAGCCCGGCTGTATCCCATCGATCGGCTCAACTTTTTTAACTGAAAGCTGGACTCTTCGATCGGTGTTAGTGAAGGTCCCGTCGGACTCGACATAGGTCCCTATCGGGATAACAACATCGGCATATTCGGTGAACGGGTTGTTAAAGGCACCGAAATAAATAACAAAATCAAGTGCTTTTAATGCATCGCCCTGGCGAACAATAATTTCATCATGGTCAACAACAACAAGGCCTTTCAGTTTTTTGGCTGCAAGCAGTTCATATACGTCTTTGCCGTTTTCTGCAGGGACGTCCGAACCCCACGCCTTGTTGAACTTTTTAACCGCATCCTGATCTTTTACGGACTGGAATCCGGTGAGCAGGTCAGGTGCAGCTCCCATATCATAGCTTCCCTGTAAATTGGCTATTCCAGCTATCGGATTGACACCGCATCCTTCCTTGCCGATCTTGCCGGCAACAACGAAGAGGTTGTAAATATAGCTGATGGTATCTGCATCAAGCCCGGATATTCCGGAGGAGAAGAAAGCCATCGCTGTTTTAGCCTGAGAGAGCTTTTTAACCACGCTGTTGATATCATCCAGGCTCAGGCCCGTAAGAGATTCAACACTGCTGTCACTGAGTGACCCCAGAGAGTTGGCAAAACCCTCAAAACCCTCGGTGTTCTTCTGGACGAAATCCGCATCATAGAGTTTGTTTTCAATGAGGCTCTTCGCCATGGCTGCGAGAACAATTTTTTTCGAACCGGCATTGCACTGCAGATGCATATCGCTGAGTTTGGCGATCTGCGATTTTCTGCTGCAGAGAGTTACCACGGTTGCTCCGTTTCTGGCTGCCATGTGGATTTCACTGCCAACAATGGGGTTTTGCTTGGTGATGTCAGTCCCGACAACAAAGATAAACTCAGCTTTACTGATTTCATCAAGCGAGCCGAGCATCCCAGCCATTCCCGTTCCCTTGTAAAGGACGTCAAGGCTGTTGCGCTGTCCTGATTCGGACTCAATGCTGATGTTGTTTGTTTTGAAGACTGACCGCGCAAGTTTCATGAGGAGATAATTCTCTTCATTTGAAGAACGAGGAGAAGCAAAAAAACCCAACTCTTCAGAGGGTTTTTTAATTCCCTTCATTTTTTCTACCGCATAGGAAATTGCTTCATCATAGCTTACACTTTCCAGTTTGCCGTTTTTTCTGATTTTCGGGGCGGTTATCCGGTCATCGCTTCTGACTAACTCATGAATGTGCCATCCCCTGACACAAAGCCTGCCCTTGCTAACAGGATGATTTCGGGAAGCAAAAACACCGTTTATCTCCCCGTTATCAACATTCAGAAGGTGGCCACACCCTGTGCCGCAAAAATTACAAATCCCTGGCTTATAATTCATATGCTAAACTCCTCAACCTTTTTTTTAGGGACCACGTGAAAAGGCTGTTCCCTGAATGTCACTTAAGGTGTTTCTCCCCCCGCCGCTGAGCAGTGACGGGAGGGGGAGGAACATCTTAAATTTTTGAACAGCAGAACATCCGCTTGTAAAAATCTGATTTTGGAATATTAATAGCAGAGTTTGGAATTCTTGTAAATAGGGGAAATAACTTTATTCAGAGGGGGGAATTGCCCCATACAAAATATAGATTTTGTTTATATTAATAGGATTTCATTATCTCTTCAAATTCAGCAATAAGCGCTTTATTCATGAATCCTAAATTTTTTATCGTGTCCGCGCTAAAGGTCGCGAAGAGGGCCCGGGACCGCGCGCATTCTCTTCCTTTATCATTTAGAAGAACCGCTTCAATAACCGCTTCCCGGTCACTTTTTACTTCAAGGACCCTGCCCTCAGCCCTGAGGTTTTTTCCTATCAACACGGGCCTGAGAAAGTCAACGGTCATGGTTTTTGTCAGAATGAACGATTTCAGGCGGTATATCGCGGTCCAGCTCATCACTTCATCCATAATTGTAGAAATGACCCCACCGTGAACCAGGTTATCCCAGCCGCAGCAGTGCGCGGGAACCTGTATCTGGGTAAACACGACATCATCATCGGCATAAAATTCCATGCGGAGCCCCTTGTCATTATGAGGGCTGCATCCAAAACAGTTATGATTTTGAAGGTTTCGTATTTTACGCGGTGATTTTTTTTCATCAAGGCTCTGTTCCATGGTTGTATCCTTATTAAAAAACAAATTGTATCATTCATTCTTACGGTTTTTACTTTTATCAATCACCCACTGGACCGCGTACTGCACCATATCAGAGGCGCTGTCAAGATTGAGCTTGTTTTTTATTCTCTCGCGGTAGTTCTCAACTGTTTTCACGCTGATGTTCAGTTTTTCAGCGATATGCCTGTTTCCAAGGCCATTGCCAATGTACTGAAAAACCTCAAATTCCCTGATCGTCAGGCAATCAAGTGTTGACAGGGTCTCCCGGCGGCCCTCATAGGGCATGCGGTTGATGAGATCGGCAGTAGCCTGCGCGCTGAGGTACTGTTTCCCGGAAAGCACGGTGCGGATCGCGGTGACCACGGTCTGGGGCGCCTCCTGCTTCATCACGTAGCCCCGCGCGCCTGCCCTGAGGGTCCTTTCCGCGTAGATCAATTCATCGTAAATCGATAAAACCAGTACCGGCAGTCCCGAATAGCGGGTCCTCAGTGCCTTGATCAGGTCAAGCCCGCTGGCCCCTTCAATGGAAATATCCGCGATCACGAGGTGAGGATTGAGTTTGGCCACGAGCTTGATCGTTTCATCTGCGGTCTGCGCTTCGCCGCACACATACAGGTCGTCCTCCCTGTTGATTATCTGTGAAAGCCCCTGGCGCACAATGGGATGGTCATCCACGATCAGGATGCCGGCCTTTTGAGCCCCGTTCTCGACCATGTATTTGCGCCGGTCGCTTTCGGAAAAGTGCAGGCCCCGGGAATCGTCCTGTTTTCGCAGAAGGCAGGTGACAACCGTCCCGCCACCGGCGTTGCGCTCAACTGAAAAATTCGCGCCTATGATCCAGGAGCGGTACTGCATAATGCGGATGCCCACGCCGCTGGTCTCTTCAAAAGAATCAGGAAGCCCGATGCCGTCATCGATTATTTTCATGGTTATGGTGTTTTCCCGTGCGGCCAGGGTTATGAGGATGTTTTTTGACATGCCGTGCTGCACGGCGTTTTCAACGGCTTCACGCGCGATGTAATACAGGTTTGACGCTTCAAGGTCGCTGAGCTTGACGGACTCATCATCCAGGTCGAGAAGACATTTAACGCAATTTTTAAACTCGACCTCCTGGCGCAGTTCCTCGAAAGCCATAAAAAGGCCGCCCGCGGCCATGTCAACCGGGCAGATGTCCCGCGCGAGTTCTCTTGTCTGGACTATTGCGTCATTGACCAGTTTAATGATCTCTTCCATCTCAGCGGCATCCCCGGGGCTCTTTTCCTTGAGCTTCAGCCTGAACACTTCACTTTTAAACACAAGGCCGGCGAGGTTCTGCCCGAGCCGCTCATGAAGCTCCTGCCCTATTTTGTGGCGCTCCATCTCCGAGCTGTTCAGGATCATTTTTTCAAGGCGCTTCCTTTCGGTAATGTCGATGCCCACGTAAAAAACGAAGTCCAGGGTATCGTCTTTCCTGAAAAACGGCCTGCCGTGCCATTCAACAAGGATCTCGTCTCCCGACCGGGTCACAAGCCTGCTTTCGGAAGTCATCTCCCTGCGGCTTTTCACGATGGTGTTAAAACTGTGAAGAGCCATTTCGCGGTCCGTCCGGGGAATAAACTCCGTGACGTATGATTTGCCGGTCACCTCGCTCAGTTCATAACCGGTTGCCTCGAGCATGGAACGGTTGATGGTTATGATCGATCCCTGCCGGTCGAGCGCGATGTAATATGCCGGGGACGCGTCCTCAAGGCTCCTGATAAAGTCGCGTTCCTTTATAAGTTTCTGTTCGGACTGCACCAGGGCCGCGGTGCGGTCTTTTACCATTTCTTCGAGCAGGTCTTTCTCCTTTCGAAGCAGGTCCTCGGCGTTTTTTATTCTGAGCATGACCTTGATCTGCGCGACGAGTTCCGCTTCATCAACAGGCTTGGTGAGGAAAGCGTCCGCCCCGATCTCAAGGCCGCGGATCCTGCTGTTCATATCGGTCTTTATCGCGGTAAGAAGGATCACGGGAATATGCGCGGTTTTTTCGTCCGATTTGAGTATCCCGCACACCTCGAACCCGTCCATCCCGGGCATCTTAACGTCGAGGATGATGACGTCCGGCTGTTCGTCGCGGGCTCGAGTGATGCCGTCAGGGCCCGAAAGGGCGGTCAGCACCACGGTCCCGGGAAGAAAATTCTTAAGCAGCGCGGATATGGTAATAAGATTGTCCTGCTTGTCGTCTATGGCAAGTATGGTGCTCATTCGTCCTTCAGCCAGAAATAAATTTTTTCACTCAGTTCCTGCACGGTAAACGGTTTGGGGATATAGTCGTCACATCCGGCCTCAAGAATGCGTTCCCGGTCGCCGGCCATGGTCAGCGCGGTAAGGGCGATGCAGGGGATCTCCCCGGTCACCGCGCTTCCCTTGAGTTCTTTTACCACGGTAAACCCGTTTTTATCAGGCAGCGCCATGTCAAGCAGAATCAGATCGGGCATTTCACGGTAGGCCATTGAAACCGCCCCGGTGCCGTCATGCGCCTCGTAAATCCGGTAGCGTTCCTTGAGGATGGCCCTCACCGCGAGAATATTATCGCTGTCGTCATCCACAACGAGCACTTTGAACTTTCCCTTTCGTTTTTTCCTGTTAAGATGAAAATTCCGGTCATGCGGGTCGTGGCCCTCCTCAACCCTGATAACGTTAAGGGAAAGCGCAGCGTCACGCTTGATATTAAGATTGTTCAATTCATGTTCATCGAGCTGTTCGGGTTTTTTCCATTTCAGGGGGATGGTTATCTCAAAGCGCGAGCCCTTATTCAGCTTGCTCGACACCGTGATCCGGCCCGATATGAGCTGCGCTGATTTTGACGCGATGGCCAGGCCGAGCCCGGTCCCGTCATATTTGCGTGAAAGGGTCCCGTCGATCTGCCTGAACTCTTCAAAAATATGGGGAAGCTCCGCGGGGTTGATCCCGATACCGGTGTCCACGACCAGGATATGGACCGACCGGCTGTCAGCCGAAATCGTGATGGTCACGCCGCCCCGTTCGGTGAATTTCACGGCATTGCCGATGATGTTCTGCAAGATCTGGTAGACCCGGGACTCGTCGCTTTCGACAGCGGGGATCTCGCCTTCAACGATCAGCTTCAGGCCTATGCCCTTATCATGGGCGATCTGTTCAAGATTGTCAACGATGGCCCTGACAATCCCGGTAAGCCAGAGGTTCTTGATCTTCAGGTCGATCCTTCCTGCTTCAATTTTCGACAGGTCGAGGATGTCATTGATCAGAGAGAGGAGCTTGCCGCTGTTGCGGTCGATGATCTCGAGATATTCCATTTCCTCTTCAGTGAGTTTGTCCTTTCCCTGAAGCAGGAGCACATGCGACAGGGCCACGATGGAGTTCAGCGGCGTGCGCAGCTCATGGCTCATATTGGAAAGGAACTCGCTTTTCAGCTTGTTCGCTTCCTCGACTTTAAGGCGCTGCTGTTCAAGCTCGACATTCTGCTTTTGCACCCTGTCGCTCTGAAGCTGGAGCTCCTCTGCCTGCGCGAGCAGCTCCCCTTTCTGCGATTCCAGGAGCTGGTTCTTTTCGGAAAGTTCCTTGGCTAGGCGCCGGGTCTCCTCGTCAGAGAGAATGTTCGAAAACGCGGTGTTCATGACCGGACGGACCTGGTTCAGTATCGTGGTCACCTCCGCCGGATATTCGGTCAGAGTGGCGAGCGACACGATTGCCACGGTCCTGTTGCTCACGATCACCGGAATGGTCATTATTTCCTTGGGCACGACGTCGCCGATGATGGTCCTGAGCCGCACCATTGAGTTGTTGGAGATGTTCCTGGTGATCGAAATCTCGCGGGTCGCCAGCGCCCTTCCGAACTCCCCTTCAAGGCTCGCGGCGTGAAACGTCTCAACCGATTTGGTGTCAAGGCCGATTGAGGTCAGATGGCTGAACTCGCCTCCATCCCGGGAAAGAATATAAAAGGCGCCGAGGCTCGATTCAGTGACCTCAACGAATTTCTTCAACACGTTTTTACCGAACTCCTCGAGGCTCAGCGTCGATACCATGATGTGGATGATATCCGAGCTGATCTTCTGGATATTGAGCTGTGCCATGATGAAGTCGACCATGCGGTTATAAGAAAGGACGAGCCTGCTGATCTCATCATCACGAAATGAAGCGGTCCGAAAATTATAATCGCCCTCACATATTCTGTTTGAAACGCGGATCAGTGCCTTTACCGGTTCTGAGATGTTCTTCCCGATCCCCCGCGCGACAAGATAGACAATAATCAGGGAAAACAGCACTCCACCCGAACACAGGGAAAGGAGCAGATAGAAGCCGCTGAAAACCTCATCAAGGTCCTTTTTGACCACAATCCCCCACTTAAGACGCGGCAAAGAGGTATAAGCGGCAACAACACTCTTGCCCCTGTAGTCACGGCATTCAGCAGTTCCCGTCTTGCCCATGAGCGCATAAAATGACGCGGCATCCTTTAACTTAAGCTTCAGGGGAAAGCCTTCATATCCCTGAACTTTGTTCAGGGCAATGAGTTCGCTGCTGAGAATGACGGCCTCCCCGGTTTCCCCGAGGCCGCTCCGGTCAAGGAGAAGCGCGTACAGGGAGCGGTCCAGATTTATCCGGGCAACGAGCACGCCAAAATAATTATCACGGACCATGCCCGGGCTCCCGAGCGGGACGGCGAAAGTCATGGTCGGGCTGTTCAGGGCGGTTGAAAAATAAATATTGGTGATCGTGACCTCGCCGCTTTTCAGTGCATTGCGGACATAATCTTTTTTCGAAAAGTCCATGCCCCTGGTTTCGCTGCTGGTTGAGAAAACAGCCCTGCCGTTCGCGGCGCTGACAATAAAAAATTCACGGTAAGCGGTGTAGTTGTTCAGGTAATTGTTTAAAATATTTTTCAGAATGTCCCGATCGCGCGAACCCTGAGACATCCCCCTGCAAAGGGAACCTGCGGGGACGTAACAGTCGCCTGATTTCGACAGTGTTTTAAGATCTGCCGCGATCCGGTCAACCCAGTTGTTGATCTCCTGGACGCGGATGTCCCTTATTGCGGCAAGCGCTTCTGATTCACGGTCATAAATATTTTGATGGACCACCACCATCGAAGGCATGAATATAAGGAAGATAACGATAATAAAAAGCAGAATTAGCCAGAAATGAATCCTGGATTCAAGGGATTTGAATGTAAGACTCAGTTTCATGTTAACTAATCGATACCCTTAGTATAAAAGACAACATCCCCGGCATTGTCTGTGTCGTCATGTATAATTTTTATAAGTGATTATTTTTTTGCGCCTTAAATGCGACATTGACGATATAGGATATATTATAAAAAATCGCCAGCCCCCCGATAAACCGTTCCTTTACCATCCCCAGGGGAAGCCTGTCAATACAGTATTTGATTTCATTAATTTTTTGCATGATTTCGGAATAAACAGCATAAGCCTGCTCATATCCCCGGTCTTTAACACAGCTGGAGACATGCCTGTTGATGAGGGAAACATCCTTGACAATTGACCGCAGGCAGTCCTTGACGGACTGGTCGTAACCGCTGACCGCTTTCTCGAGTACACAGATACGGACGATTTCGTAGCCCATCAGCACTTCATTGCGGTCGCGGTGATGGAAGGCATCGGGATAGCGTTTGAAATAGGCCTCACCGAGAAGAAGCATTTCATCCGTATCAAAAAAAAAATCGCCGTTCAGAAGCCGTATCGCCTCTTTAAATGAATCAAGAGAGCTGTTCTCGTTGAATATGTGCGCCGGCGATTTGCTCATACTGCACCCTTTATTAGTGATTATTCTTTTCAATCGACCGCTGTACCGCGGCGATCATCGTTTCCGGGTCAACGGGCTTCTTTAAAAAGCCCGCGAGATCAAGTTCATCCAGTTTGAAATTATGCTCGGTCGCGTCACTGATACTGCTCATCAGAAATATCGGAACATGGGGATGCTTATGGTTCAGCGCCCTGATTATCGTGACCCCGGTGTCAATTGATTCCATCATCATATCGCACAGGACACAATCAGGCACGAACCTGTTGATCAGGTTGATCGCCTCACTTTCATTCAGGGCAGATGCCGTGTTGAAACCGGCAGCTTCAAGCACGGCCCCCGCCGTCATGATAATGACCGGATCGTCGTCAATGATAAATACGAGCTTTTTACGCATTGCTCTTTCTCGGCAGGGAAAAACTGAAGCGCACCCAGGCCCCTTCTTCAGATTCAACCCAGATTTTCCCTTTATGCTTGTCTATAATTTTCTTGCATATATACAGGCCGAGCCCGGAGCCCTTGACCCCTTCAGTCCCTTTCTGCTTCAGCCGGCTGAATTTGCCAAAAAGTTTTTCTGAAATGTCTTTTTTTGAAATGCCGACACCTTCATTATAAATTGAGAAAACGACCGAGCCCCCTTCTTCGCAAAGGTTGATTTTGATCCCGGTGCCCTCTTTACCGTATTTGATCGCGTTATTAAGGAGATTGGTCACCACGATCTTGAGCAGATCAGGGTCCCCGTTTATGGTATAATCACCCTTCAAATCAGTAATGATGGGCATATGCTTCATATTATTGCAGTGTTCCGGGATTTCAATAACCGGTTTGATCACGGACTCAACAATGTTGATGTCCTTTTCAAATAATTCAAGCTGGTCGAGCTCCATTTTAGAAAGATCGATATAGGTCCGTATAATATCTTCAAGATACTGGCAATTGCGGATTATGGTCTCGAGTATCTGCTGCTGCTTCGGCTCGAGATTGCCGAAATATCCTTTGTACAGGGTATCGGCGGTCGTCCGCACCACCGATACCGGGCTTTTCAGCTCATGCGACACAATGGCCATGAGGTCAAGCATATGCGCGCTCCCCTGGTCTTCATGGGCCTTGATTGCGTTCTTGATGACATCGCGAAACTCATCGGGGGTGAACGGTTTGGGGATGTAATCAAACGCGCCCAGTTTCAGAGCCTCTCTTGCGGTTTCCGCAGTGGCGAACCCGGTAAATATCACCACGATAAAACTCATTTTTTCACTTTTTACCTGGCGAAGGAACTCCATCCCCCCCATGCCCGGCATCATCAAATCCGTTACGACGACGTCATATTCCGTATCCTTGATCTTATTCAGCCCCTCCTCTGCCGAATATGCGATGTCGATTTCGTAATTTTCATTTTTTAATATCCGCTTGCAGCTCTTCAAGACGATGTCTTCATCATCGATTAGTAAGAGTTTTGTTGGTCTGTCCATATCCTTTCTCCACGTCCTGTTATTAGCTTACCGGAAGTTCGACGGTAAAAGTCGTTCCCTTGCCGAGAGTACTCTGTACATCAATAAAACCGCCATGCCGTTCAATAATGCCGTAAATAACAGCCAGCCCGAGCCCGGTCCCCTTCCCGGTTTCCTTGGTGGTAAAAAACGGGTCGAATATCTTGCCAAGGTTCTCCTCACTGATGCCGATACCGGTATCGGTAACCTGGAATATGATTTTCCCCTTTTCCTTGTCATGATACGTCGTGATCGTCAATTCACCTCCATCCGGCATGGCGTCTGCGGCATTTAAACAGAGGTTGTTTATCACGGACTTCATCTGGTTAACGTCAAAATTTGAAACAGGAATTGATTCGCCCAGATGCTTAACGAACCTGATGTTCTGGAAATTAACATGTTTTTCCAGAATCATCAGGGTTTCAAGAATAATTTGATTTATCTGGACCGGTTGTTTTTCAAGTTTGGTTTCCCTGGCGAAATCGAGGATCCCGCGGACTATTTTTCTGCAGCGCAATGTTTCTGTGATAATAATGTCAAGGTCTTCAATGTATTCACTGTCGTGCAGGTCCTCTTTCAGGAGGCTGCTGTACGTCAAAATACCGGTCAGGGGGTTGTTTATCTCATGGGCGATCCCGGAAGCGAGTCGTCCGAGCGAAGCGAGCTTTTCTGACTGGACGATCTGTTTCTGTGTCTGCTCCCTGATCATCTTGTCCCGTTCCTCGATTGCGTCGACCATTTTATTAAAGGTAATGATAAGTTTTCCGATTTCACCTTCATAATTCGCGTTGATCTTTTTACTCAGGTTCCCGCTGGCGACCTCTTTTGAGGCGTCAACCAGGATATTGATGGGCTTGATGATATATCTGATGAGATATGACGAGAGGATGATGGCAACAGAGGCCGAAAGAATGATCATCAAAAGGAAATAAGACGTGGTCTTTCTTTCGATGCTTTTGTACTTCTCGTCAAGCACGCCGACATAAAGAATTCCAATGGCCTTCTCGTTGACATCATAAATCGGGACATATGCGGAAATATACCAGTTGTTCACCACAAAAGCCTTGTCGAGCCAGAGCTTCTGCTGCACGAAAACCTTGTTGTATACCTCTTCAGAGACCCTGGTCCCGATCGTCCTGGTCCCGTCTTCACGTTTGACATTGGTTGATATCCTCAGGTCATCAAGGAAGATGGTGACCGTGCCGATTTCATAGCCGTTGATTTTCTCGTCCTTAAAAACAAGGCTCTTTATAAGGTCAACTATCTTGAAATTATTATTGAGGATCACCGCGCCGTAAATGACGCCGATACAACGTCCGTCGCTGAAAATCGGGTATGCGGCTTTAAGGCACATGGCCCGGTCTTCAAATTTCTTCTGAACGCTTCTTCCGCGCAGGGTGGGTATGACGATAATGGTCGTCTTTTCAACAAGGTCGGGGCCTTCCCGCATGAGATGTTCCCGCTCGATAATGTCAGTGCCATAACAGGGAAGCCCGGTTTTCAGCACTTTTTTAACACAGTTGTCACTGCTGACATCATCGCCGGTAACGCGGCTGTTCCGGGACCGCGCGATGATTCTTCCCCGTGCGTCGGTGACATTCAGGATGTCAAGATTGAGCTCCTTTTTAACATCACTGATTTTTTTGAGAATCAGGCCGCTGTCCCTATGGGTCACGGCATTTTCCATGTACGACAGGGTTGAAACGTGCTTGATCATCAGATTGATGCTGTTGATCTGGTTTTCATAAATATACTGGGCGGTGTTGATGTCCCTGAGGAGCACGTCATACGCCTGTGCCAGAATGTTGCTGTTGATTATGCCGTATCCGATAATGATTGATGAAATGCCGGTGATGATTACAATAGAAAGAAGGCTTGCGATGAGCCTGATACGGATATTGATAGTTATCTTTTTTCGCATTGACTCTTTTCCAGTTCCAGCCTGAAATATAGCATGGGGCCATCTCAAACAAAGGTCAAGCAAAAAAGATGTGGCCGCATTCGCTGCGGGCTATGCTGCTCCAGACACGGCGCCATACCTAAAAAATATTGACATAACCTCAATTTTATGGGCAGATCGACCATTACCGGGTAACCATAATGAAAAAAAGAAATGATCAACCGCTTCGATATGTTAAAAGCCCCGGACCTGACCGCGAGGGGGAGGGATCACCCGGCTCTTTACTTTCCGATGAAGAGCTCGCGGCAGTGGACCGTATCAACCGGAAAATCGCGTCCCTGGATGACCTTAAAAAAACCATTGAATTTCTGTTCAGAGAAACACAGGACATTTTCCCCTGTGACCGCATCGGCCTGGCCTTTTTTGAAGAAACAGGGCAGCGCCTTCATCTGCACCAGGTTATTGCCAACTACTCTCCCGTCCTGCTCGGGGAAGGATACAACGCCGATATACGCGAGAGCTCGCTGAAAAAAATTTTTAATGACGAAACTCCCAGGATCATCAACGACCTGCCCGAATATTCGAAACACCGCGACATGAGCGAGGCGACCGCCCTCCTCTTGAAAGAGGGTGTTGCCAGCAACATGACCTGCCCCCTTCTCGTTGACGGGCGCCCGGTTGCCGTGCTGTTCAGGAGTTCGCGCAAAAAGGGGGTATATACCGATAAAGAGGCCCTGATGCACGGCCTTATTGCGGAGCGGCTCAGCCAGGCCGTGGAAAAGACCTACCGCATAGAACAGCTGAACACCGCCATCAATGACTACATGGAAATGCTCGGCTTTATTACCCACGAGCTGAAAAGCCCTGTTGATTCAATCATCATTATGGGCAGGACGCTCGAACAGGGCTATATCGGCGAATTATCGCCGGAACAGCGTGATTATATAAGAAGGATCATCAAAAAAGCCGAGCACCTGAGCGCGATCGCCGCGGATTACCTTAACCTGTCACGGTTTGAAAGCGGATCAGTCTCTTTTAACCGGCAAACGGCAGATTTCATCAAAGACATCAGTGAAGAGGCCTGCGACATCATCCTGCCCCAGGCACATGAAAAAGGAATGACCATAGAGAAGAACTATTCATCAGAGAGCATTTTAATTGAATGCGACCCGGCGCTGTTAAAGATAGCCATGGTCAACCTCCTGAGCAACGCGGTCAAATACGGCAATGATCACGGGCTGATCATGCTGACGGCCGGCAAAAAAGATCAGGGGCTGGATGTTTCCGTGTGGAACCAGGGGCCGGGTTTTTCATCCGAAGAAAAAAAGAGGCTCTTCAGAAAATTTTCCCGGCTCAATACAGAACAATCTGCGAAACGCCGGGGGACCGGCATCGGGCTGTACACCACGTGGAAAATCATCCAGCTCCATGAAGGGACGATAAGTGCACATTCTGTTGAAGGCGAATGGGCCCGCTTTGATTTCAGCATACCGTAGCGAGCGAACATTCCACATTGAGGTCTGTGACCCTGATTTCACCTGATAATGCTTCATTCTTTCCAGTATAAGTATTGACATTTTGAATACATACGCAAAAGTGGTAACCCATCTTATCCATGGGACAGGCACGTGCACGAATTATCGATCATGGGAAATATTCTTGATATCATTCTGGAGTATGCCCAAAAAAACAACGCGAAAAAAATTAAACAGGTCAACCTTCAAATCGGCGTTCTCTCGGATGTCATCCCTGACTGGGCCCAGACCTATTTTGACATGCTCAGCAAGGACACGATCGCTGACCAGGCAGTGCTCAACATAGAGCGGGTACCGGTCTCGATTAAATGCCGTGAGTGCGGTTTTGAAAAGACCTACCCTGAAGGAGACTGGACTTTTTATTGCGAAAAATGCGAATCAATGAATATTGAACTTTTATCAGGAAGGGACATGCTCGTCACGAGCATAGAAATTGAATAGGCAATGGAAACTGAACTCACCAAAAAGCTCGCGGGAATACTGAAAAACACCCGGCTTGACCGCGACATCCGCATTATGGAAATCTGCGGCACGCACACCACCGAGTTTTTCAGGACCGGGGTGAAAGACATCTTCCCGGCACAACTGACCCTCATCGACGGTCCGGGCTGCCCGGTATGCGTCACCACCAATGATTATCTCGACCGCGCCATCCAGATAGGCAGGGAGCACGATGTTATCATCACCACATTCGGTGACATGATCAAGGTGCCGTCATCCTACAGCTCTCTCGCGCGCGAAAAATCCGAGGGGATGGATGTGCGCGTCGTTTATTCGCCGGTGAACGCGCTTGAAATCGCGAAAAACAACCCGGGTAAAGAAGTCATCTTCCTCAGTGTCGGTTTTGAAACAACCGCCCCGGCCGAGGCCGCGGTGGTACTCGAGGCCCGGGACAAGAACATTAAAAACTTTTCCATCCTGGCCGGCAACAAGCTCACGCCTCCCGCGGTCGACGCGCTTCTCGCGGCCGATGAAGTCAGGATCGACGGATTCATCATTCCCGGCCATGTCAGCACCGTCATCGGCGCGGATGCCTGGAACTTCATAGCGGACAAACACGGCAGGCCCGGGGTCGTTGCCGGTTTTGAAACTCCTGACCTGATCGCGGGCGTGTTGACCCTGCTCAAACTTCTTGAAAAAAATGAAAACATAATAAAAAATGCTTACACCAGGGCCGTAAACGATCAGGGCAACATCCGGGCGCTGCAGATCATGGATGAAGTGTTCAAAGCGTCCGACGCACAGTGGCGGGGCATCGGCCTGATCCCTTCAAGCGGCCTTGCCGTGAGGGACGAATTCTCCGATTTTGACAGTGAAAAGAAATTCCCGGTGACCATGCCCGAGATGAAAGAACATAAAGGATGCAGGTGCGGCGACCTGCTCAGAGGGCTCATCCTTCCGACCGACTGCCCTCTATTCGGAAAGGCGTGCACGCCGGAGAACGCCATAGGGCCGTGCATGGTCTCGTCAGAAGGCCCCTGTTCGGCCTATTATAAATACGGGAGATGACCGTGAAAAAGATACTTCAGGGACACGGAAGCGGCGGCAAGCTGATGAACGAAATGATCGCCGAAACCATAGTGAAAACGCTGGGCAGCGCATCGGTACAGCTTGACGATTCGGCGGTGCTCTCGATCGGGCAGTCACGGATCGCTTTCACCACGGACACCTTTACAATCACGCCGGTTTTTTTTCCCGGCGGCAACATCGGCAGGCTCGCTGTTAACGGCACCGTGAATGACCTCGCCGTCATGGGGGCTGACCCGCTGTACCTTTCGTGCGCCCTCATCCTCGAAGAGGGCCTGGACTTTGATGAATTCGAATCCATTCTCAAATCAATGCGCGATGAAGCTGACCGCGCGGGAGTTTCAATCGTAACCGGCGACACGAAAGTCGTTCCCAATGGCAAAGCTGACAAAATATTCATAAATACCTGCGGCATCGGAATCATCAGCGATGAGGCAATGAGGCGAGAAATCGAGCCCGGTGACAGGATCATAATCAACGGTACGATCGGCGACCACGGCATGGCAGTCATGGCCCAGCGGAACAGCCTCTCCTTCTCAGAAACGCTCGAGTCTGACTGCATGCACCTGAACCATTTGATTAAAAGCATCCGAAATTCATTTGCCCACACTATTAAATTCATGCGCGACCCGACGCGCGGGGGTGTTGCTTCGGTTCTCAACGAAATCGTGCTGGGGAAAAACTTCAGCGCCATGCTTTATGAAGACGCCCTGCCCCTCAGGGACCCGGTAAAAGGTGCCTGCGAAATACTGGGGCTTGACCCGCTCTATGTCGCCAATGAAGGGAAAGTGATCATTATCGCTGATAAAGAAAAAGCGGAAGATATCGTTCAGCTTATGAGGCGGCGTCCTGAGGGAAAAGACGCCGCGATCATCGGAGAAATTACCAAAGAATTTGCCGGGAAGGCCCTTGTCGAAACATCAATCGGCGGCAAACGGATATTGCCCCTGCTCATTGACGAGCAGCTTCCCAGAATCTGTTAATACGTGTAATAATCCCCCTCCCGTCCTCCCCCTTAATAAGGGGGAGGTGGTTGGATATCAGTGAAACCGGTGGGGGTTGCAGGTCAAGTAGACCATATACAACATCAGAATGGAGCGAACTATGTGTCTTGCTGTTCCCATGAAAATAATCAAAATCGACGGCTTCTATGCCGTTGCCGAATCCAAAGGCGTCACCACTGATGTCAATATTTCCCTGGTCCCTGATATAAAAATAAACGATAAGGTCCTGGTTCACGCGGGATTTGCCATTGAACATCTCGATGCAAACGAAGCGAAGGACATCGAGGCAACCTGGGATGAGTACTACGCTATTCTTGAAAAGGAAGAAAAAAAATAGAAGAGGGATTGTAGTCGCGCAGCGGGCTACGCGACTACAATGTTGTTCTATGACCCGATCGCTTTTTTTACTGCCGCGATCAGGCTGTCAGGGTCTATGGGTTTCTGAAACACGCCGTTGAATCCGAGCTGGTCAAGCTCGACATTCATTGCTGTAGCTGAACCGATACTGCTTAAAAGATATATGGGAACTTTCATATCTTTTTTCCTGATCTCCTGCGCGACCTTGGTCCCCTGGTCAACGGATTCCATCATCATGTCACAGAGAATAAGATCTGGTTTACTCTTTGTAAAACTCTCAACTCCTTCCTGTCCGCTCAACGCTTTTTGCACGCCATATCCATTGGCGCTTAAAACCGCTCCGACAGAATCAAGAATATCCGGATCATCATCGATTATTAATACTATTTTATCAGACATGGATTTCTCCTCCATCAAATATTCAATTTAACGTCAGTGCCCGGCCTTCAGGCGAACCGGTGATCAGATCATCCAGCGTTCCCCTGAGAAAACGGTAGGCATCATCAAAATTTTTTTCCGCTTCAGGCGTTAACCCTTCAGCGAAATCCCAGCCATACCCTTTGATACCGAGGATATAGGCCCTGACTTTTTTCCCGAACAGCTCTTCACACAGGGCAAGAACAGACTGGGGCGAGATCGCGTGCGTGGTGAACGTGATACCATCGGCAGGTTCGATCTCATCAAAGAAGAAGCCCTCTTCGCCGGTAAGCGACGCGTCCACAAAGATCACGCAGTCGGCTTCGGCTATCAGCGCGGCATCTTCAATGTTCAGCTGGTAATTGCTCTCGGTGAGCACTCCCGGTATCTGGTCAGTGCCTATTTTCTCCGCCAGTGCGGGTCCGAGGCCGTCGTCCTGACGGCCCGGATTGCCATACCCGTATATAACGACCCTGTTCATAGGTAAACTACTTCCTTTTGCGATCAAGAAGTTTTTCTTCCGCGTTGTACAGCGAAACTTCCAGGGGCATTTTACCAAGGGCATGCGTCGCGCAGCTCAGGCAGGGATCGTACGCCCGTATGGCCATCTCCACCCTGTTCATCATCCCTTCGGTAATCTCCGGTTGGCCGGTAAACACCTTTTTAGCCACGAAATCAACCGCCCTGTTCATGGGTTCATTGTTGTTCGTCGTGGACACGATGAGATTTGCCATGACAATCTGATCATCATCATTGATGCGATAGTGATGAAAGAGGGTCCCGCGCGGCGCCTCGATAAGCCCGACGCCTTCATTCACTTTTTTGCCTTTCTTGACCAGGTTCTTTCCCTGAAGGTCAGGATCGTTCAGAAGTTCCTTCATTACCTCGGCTGAATGGAGGAGCTCGATGAGACGCGCCCAGTGCATGTGCATTGACATGTTATTCGGTTTTCCCTTTGTGTATGCCTTGTATATCTCGAATTCCTTCTGTGCAAGCGGCGTCGGGATGAAATCACAGGTGTTCAGGCGCGCCAGCGGGCCCACGGTGTACCACCCGTCCTTCTTGCCCAGGGACTTGAGATACGGGAACTTCATATAGCTCCACGTCCTGACCTCTTCGCCCACGTACTTCAGATAATCCTGGTAATCGACATCATTGAGGATCTTCTTGCCTTCGGCGTCAACCGCGCGAAGAACTCCGTGATACAGGTCCATTGCGCCGTCCTTGCGCACGAGGCTCAAATGGGCCGACGGGAAAATGGAGAAGTTATCGATCATGTCCGCATTCTTTGAATGGTAGTCCTTGAAGAAATCAAGAGCCCCCTGCGACCATGCAATCATCTTGTCAATATTCATCGGGTCAGCGCCCTTAAGAAAACTGTCGCGCTCCTCAACGGAAAGATTTTTATTGATACCGCCGGGGATCGCTCCCGTGCCGTGGATCTTTTTCCCCGCTGTAGCCTGGATTATTTCCTGGCCGAACTTTCTCATCATCACGCCCTGAACCGCGAGGTCCTTGTGCTCCAGAGCCACGCCGATGATGTTTCTTACCGCCGGGTCTCCGTCCGCGCCGAAAAGCAGGTCAGGCGAAACCAGGTGAAAAAAATGGAGCGCATGCGACTGGAACATCTGACCGTGATGCATGAGCCTCCGCATTTTTTCTCCGGTCGGGGTCAACCCCTCACCGGTACCGGCGCCGACAATAACGTCAATGGCTTTTGCCGCTGCCAGGTGATGGCTTACCGGGCATATGCCGCACAGCCGCTGCACCAGCACCGGCGCTTCCCAGTAGGGTCTGCCCTGTACAAAACGCTCGAACCCGCGGAACTCGACAATGTGCAGGCGGGATTGCGCAACGTTTCCTGAATCATCAAGATGTATGGTAACCTTGCCGTGTCCTTCGACACGGGTTACCGGTTCTATAGTTATTTTTTTTGCCATATTGTTTCCTCGTTTAATCAAACTTTACCACTTCATAGGGAAGATTGAGGTCTTTCCCTGTCAGTAATGCCACAAGAGCTTCCCAGATCAGATCAGCCCTGGGAGGGCATCCCGGCAGAAAATAATCGATCTTTACGATTTCGTGGCAGGGATATACCCTGTCGAGAATCATCGGAAGCTCATCATCATTGGGGATGATGTTATCGTCAACCGTGGGGCTGTCGATATACGCCTCCTTCAAGCATTCCTCGACCGGTATCCCGTTTCTCATTGCCGGCAGTCCGCCCATGATGGCGCATTCACCCAGCGAAATGAGGATTTTGCAGTTCTTTCTGAACGCGATCAGGTTTTCCACGTTTTCGCTGTTGCAGCATCCGCCTTCGATAATCCCGATATCACACTGCTTGGTGAACGTTTTGATATCATCGACCGGCGATTTGTTAAACTCCACAAGCTCGATCAGCTGCAGAATTCTATCATCTATATCTAATATTGACATATGGCACCCGAAACATCCTGCGAGGGACGCGGTAGCCACTACTGGTTTACTCATTGTTATCCTCCGTAATTGAAACGATCATTAGTTTCCTTCGATTTCACTGCCAATCGGCTTTGAATCGAACTTCCTTTTACCCATGGGAACGGCAAAGCCGACTTCTTTCTTCAGAAGCGCTCCTACCGGGCACAGGTCCATTGCTTTCTGGGCCTGGTCATCGGTCATCTTGGCTGCGAGCTCGGGATCAACACTGATAGCGGTCCTGTCTCCGCGTCTCACGAGTCCAAAAATATGCTTACCGTCTTTTGCCGTCACGCCCCTGACACACCTGAGGCACTGGATACAGCGATTCGTGTCGATGTAAATCCTGGGTGCTGAAGCGTCGACCTCGCGGACCGGCCATAAATACGGGAAGCGTGGAGCCAGCATCGTGTACCGGTATCCAAGCGCCTGCAGTTCGCAGTTGCCGCTTTTTTCACAGGTAGGACACATGTGGTTCCCTTCGACAAAAAGCATTTCAACGATTGCTTTCCGCATATCTTCAATTTCGGGGATGTTGCTCTGTACCACCATGTTCTGCGCAACCGGTGTCGTGCAGGCGGCCATGTTTCTGCCACCGACCCTTACCGTGCATATGCGGCAGGTTCCGGCAGGCTTCAGCCCGTCATAATGACAGAGGACCGGGATATACACGCCGTTCTCTTTAGCGGCCTCAACAATGGTCTGCCCCTTCTTCCCGGTGCACTCTTTTCCATCTATTGTAAAAGTAATTTCGTTACTCATTAATGTTCCTCCAGATGTGGTTTTCTCCCTGCGAAAGCACAGGAGTCCTTCACTGAAGCGGCAAGATCGAATTCAGTAATATAATCCTTGTCTTTCTGTATCCTGGCTTCATAGATTTCACGGAAATTTTTAATGGTCGTATAGATCGGGTTGGGAGAAGTCTGGCCCAGACCGCAGCGGCTCATGTTTTTTACAATGAGACACCATTCTTCGAGCTCTTTCAGGTCAGCAGCGGTCCCTTTCCCGTGCATGATTTTTTCGAGTTTATTTTTGAGGATGACATTCCCTGCCCTGCACGGAACGCACCATCCGCATGATTCCTCGACGAAAAATTCCATGAAATTATGCACGACCTCAAGAAGGTCTCTCTCCGGCCCGATTACGATGATCGAGCCGCCGGTGGCGAGGTCATCATAACATATCCTGCGGCCGAAGTCCCTTTTTCCGACACAGTTGCCTGAAGGACCGCCGACCTGTACCGCGACAGCCTGGCGCCCATCACATTCTTCGAGCAAGGTCTGTATCGTCATCCCGAATTCGACTTCGTAAATACCGGGCTTCTTGCAATCACCGGAAACACTGAGGAGCTTGGTCCCTTTCGACTGGGCAGTACCCATTTTCGAATACCAGTCTCCCCCTTCCAGGACGATTTTTACCGATGAACAGAAGGTCTCCACGTTGTTCACGATAGTCGGCTTGCCCATGTATCCATACTGCGCCGGGAAAGGAGGCCTGTTCCGTGGCGCGCCCCTCTTTCCTTCAGCTGATTCAATAAGCGCGGACTCCTCGCCGCAGACATACGCGCCGGCGCCAAGCTTGATTTTAATGTCAAAAGAGAATCCCTTTTTGCCTGCGGCATTTTTTCCCAGTGTGCCTTTCTTCCTGAGATTCTCCAGAATGTTTTCCAGATAATTTTTCAAATAGGCATATTCAGCCCTGAGGTAAAGTATGCCTTCATCAGAACCGATCGCATAACCGGCAACAGCCATTCCCTCAAAAAGCATGCCGGGCAGTTCAGTAAGGATGACCCTGTCTTTAAAAGTCCCCGGCTCGCCCTCATCGGCATTACAGATCACATATTTTTTATTGCCTGTTGCGTCACGGCAAAAGCCCCATTTCATGCCGGCGGGGAAGCCCGCGCCTCCTCGTCCGCGAAGGTTCGATTTTTTAATTTCATCGATGACGGCAACCGGTTCCATGCTGACCGCTTTTTTCAAAGCGGATCCGGCTTCATACGGATCGAAGAGGACCTGACCTTTTTTCTGGATGTTGTTATTGACCATTGAACGTATTAAATCATTCTGATTCTGCCCGTCGCCCATGGTTTTAATCATGTCTTTAACATCCCTGCCTGCTTTCATATCAGCGACAAGATCCTTAACTCTCTCAGGGGTGAGTTGAGTAAATATAACGCCATTAATAATAGCAGCCGGTTCCTGATCATTCATGCCTATACATGAAGTATCGAAAAGACCGATGTTCCCCCCTTCTGCCGTGCCGCCAAATCTGCATCCGACCTCCTGCTCAAAGGCCCTTGCAACAGCCGCACGTCCTTTCATGGTAGCTACAGCGCTATTGTTCAGATAAACAGCATAATTCCCGACCGGCTGTTTTGAAAAGAAATGATAAAACGTAACCACTCCTTCAATGTCAACCCGGGACACGTCGAGCTGTTTCGCAATCTGAAGAATAGCCTCTTCTGAAACACATCCCATAGCTGCCTGGACATCACGAATGACATCAAGCAATTGGGTTGCGTCTCCACCATACTTCTTGACTGACTTTTTTACAGCATCTGCTACGTTACCCATAATCCCTCGTTTAATTTAAGATGTTCAAAAATGGTAAAATACTATAATCCTGAAATACCATGAACCTAAAAAAAATTTCCCAGTTTATAGCATTCACCTTTATGTAGTATAAGGTTATGAAATATTTTGCAACAAAAATAAAAATATTTATAGAATTTTCTGGACAAATAATACAATTTATTTATAAATTATCTATTAAATAACAACAAAAATGACAAAAATAACATTTTGTACTATTTATACATAAAAATATGATATTATTTAAAAATTTTTTTCAAAAGAAAGGGTAGTTTTCTGAAAGATTTGTGAATTATTTCACATTGCTTGGCCGGTCATAACCGATATAATAATAAATAGCGAAAACATCTGCTCTTTTAATGCTTTTTTTGCAATCATTATATCTATATATAACCGTTTATTAGAGGCTTTAAACAATATGTAAGGTTTTTATATAGTAAAATTAGGTAGCAGTATAATTTTGAGGGTAACATAGTTTTGTCATTCCGGTTTTGCATCTTCCGAGTTTGCAAATACCGGAATCTCATGCGATAAATTCATGAATATTTTCTATGAGATCCCGGTATTACCTTCGGTAAACCGGGATGACAACAAAATGTGTTATGAAACGGTTGCCCCTAAAAATAATTTGCTACCGTAAAATTATTCAAAAAGTGTTTGCTTTATGAGTTGATTTTTGTATTTATTTATCTTTTACTAAACACAATCAACCTACTCCATGAGGATACATATGAACAATATTGTTAGATTCGGCGTATCAATTGATGAAAAATTACTCGATAAATTTGACACCCTGATTTCACAAAAAGGATATGTAAACAGGTCTGAAGCCATAAGAGACCTGATACGGTCGATGATCGTCAATGAAGATATTTCAGATCCGGAAGCCGAATCAATCGGAACCCTGAGCCTGGTCTATAATCACCACACAAGCGAGCTTGCCGATAAACTCAATGACCTCCAGCACAGCCATTATAAAAATATTGTTTCAACGACCCATGTGCATCTTGATGAACACAACTGCCTTGAAGTTTTGATATTGAAAGGTAAAAGCAAGGACGTTAAAATGATTGCCGATAAATTATCATCCATCAAAAACGTAAAAAACGGACAGCTCACCCTCACCAAAGCCGAAAAAGATCATGAATAAAAAAAGGGGTGCCCGGCAGGACACCCCTTTGCATTTTCCACATATTGTGAATCAGCATACTCTGAATTTCGAAATTTCCCGGTCGCCTTCCATAACATGCACAGCGCAGGCGATGCACGGGTCAAAAGACCTGACGACCCTGGCGGCCTCAATCGGATTGTTATTATCAGCGATCGGAGTACCGATAAGAGCATCTTCAACCGGGCCCCGTATGCCTCTGTCATCACGCGGTCCGCAGTACCAGGTGGTGGGAACAACGGCCTGATAATTGGCGATGACCCGGTTCTTAACCACGATCCAGTGCCCGAGGGCGCCACGCGGCGCTTCGGCAAGGCCTTCACCTTCTCCCGTTTCAGGGATCTGGTATGTTGACCTTGGCTGGCCATTGGGTTCGAGTTCATCGAGCATGTTGTACGCTTCCTGACACAGAAGTTTCGCCTCGATAACACGAGAAGCATGCCTTCCGAGAACGGAGAATGCAGCGGGAACTTCCGCGTTAAAAATCGCCAGGATTGCATCAAGCTCTTTCTTGACCGCCTCATTACCTGAAAGATAAGCAACAGCAACACGGGCAAGCGGGCCGACTTCCATCGGCTGCTCGTTGTATCGCGGCGCCTTGAGCCAGGTATAAGCCCCACCCTTCTGAGGATTCGGGTCTGTCTGGCCTTCAAGAGGATGCAGGTTCGAAGCCGACTGATAGCGGGCGTATTTGACCTGTTCCCTGATCAGCCTGGTGTTAAGTGCGGATACTTTATTGTTGTAGAACGCTCCACGCTCAAACATAAAATCTTTATGCTCTTCATCCTTATCGATGAGTCCATAAGAAAGGAAGTTGCTGTATTTGCCAAGTTTGAAGTATTCAGGAAAACCTTTGGCAACAGCGATAACATGCTTGGCATAGACATCGTTCACGAATTCTTCAACTTCTTTCAGAAGTTTTCGGTACTCGCGGATCTTGTCCCTGGTAGGAACCTGGGTAACACCGCCGGGAACAAGGCCGATCGCATGAGGCGCCCTTCCTCCGAAAAGAGCGACCATCTTATGAGCTTTCATACGGATATCAAGGGCTTTCACATATCCTGCGATAGCATCTATGTTCAGGTCATGGTCCTTGATATAAAAATCTTTTCCTTCATATCGAGGAAGAAAAGGAGCTACTGCTGTTATTGCATCTGCCCTGTTTTTTTTCTTCTCCAGTTCATCTTTCGCCCAATCCTTGAGATTGTTCAGTTTGGGATCTCTGCCTTTATAACTGAGAAGCGCCGTTATATCAACAAAATCCAGGGCAGCAAGATGATAGAAATGAAGAATGTGCGACTGCAGATAGTTCGCGGTAAGAACGAGGTTTCTTAGTATTCTTCCGTTCTTGTTTGGCTTGATGCCAAAAGCGTCGTCAAGACACTTACTGGATGCAAGGCCGTGAGAAATCGGGCACACGCCGCAGATCCGCTGCGTAATCTGGTTGGCGTCAACAGGATTTCTTCCAACAAGAATTTTTTCAAAACCGCGAAACATGTCGCCTTTACATTTTGCGTCAACGACTTTACCGTTTTGCACATCAAGTTCAATAGAGAGGTGTCCTTCTATACGTGTTATGGGATCTAACAATACTTTAGCCATTGATGACACCTCCATTCCTCAGTTTCATGATCGCGTCTTGTGTTTCAGGGTGCAGACTTTTTATTTCTGTATTGCTGGCGTTAAGATGTTTAAATATTCCCCTGGTGCCGTAATCAGGAAAAACATTCTCCGTACATCCGATGCATCCGGCGCCGCTGCCGGTGCAGGAATTTATACCGTCATTAAATTTTCTCGTGGGAATATCGCATCCCGTATCCATCCCCAGACACCCAAGATTATAGAGGCAGCCTTCATCTCCCCAGTGCTTGGCAAAAATGCCTTCTTTATAATATTTCAGGCGTTCACATTGTTCATGGACTGTTTTTCCATAATACATCAGAGGCCTGTTCTGTTCATCAAGAGCAGGCACTCCCTTAAGCAATACATGAAGCAGCGTGCCGACTATCCAATCCGGATGCGGAGGGCATCCGCCGACATTAATGACAGTCCTTCCCGGAAGAATTTCCTCAAGGGCTTTCGCGCCGGTGGGGTTGTCTCCCGTTGCGCGGATCTTTGCCCCGGGAATCCCGCCGCCCGTGGCGCAGGTGCCGACTGCAACAACAGCAAGGGCATTTTTGCCGAGTTTCTCTACCCATTCCCTTACACCAACATGATGACCGCCTACTTCACCCACGGTACAGTACAGGTCATCTTTTGTGGGAATCGAGCCCTCAACGATAAGGACGAAGTCCTTTCTGTTTTGCTTAACGGCATCCTCCAGAACATTTACCGCGACATGTCCTGTTCCGGCCATGATTGTCTGATGGTAATTGAGCGATATGTGTTCAGTAATTACAGACGCTATATCAGGATGCAGTTTGTTCAACAGAGAAACAGAACATCCCGAACATGACTGGGCCTGGAGCCATATCACATTTGTCCTTTCTGATGCTTTTTCCAGGGCCTTTTTGCAACCCTGTAAAATAACTCCCGGAAACGCAAGAGCGGCAGCGCTGCCACCCATTATTTTCAGGAATTCCCGCCTACTTAATGACATATAATCCTCCTAATAAATATTAACAGGCTGCCGCGTTAAGCACTTCCCGGACAACCTGCGGTAGTGACTCCCTCAATGAATCACTTATCCCGATATCCAGAGTATCGATATCTTCAGGAACAATGCCGATAATCTCAACCACCGGGTTTTCTCCCATAATTCTCAGAGACTGTAAAATCTCCCTTATGCCGAAATCGTGAAAAGAAAAAAGCTGCTTCCTGCCGTCCAGATGATCCGGACTGAAACGATATACCGAACCGGGAACATCATCAGCGTTAAGAGCATCAACAATGATTATTTTTTTATAGCCCTTCATCAGAGGTATCAGATCATGCCCTGCGGTACCTCCATCAACTATGTCGGTATCTTCAGGGATAGAAGAACCCGACTCGAGAATATGATTTACCACATGAACACCGATACCGTCATCTTTTTGTAAGATGTTTCCGATCCCAAGTATGAGTACATCCTTCATCTGCAGAAGCCTTCCCTCTTCACTCTGTCATATCAATGGCATTCCATGCACTTTTGCGGTCCGTCCTTTTTTGCGATATGGCAATCAAGGCAGAGCCCGTGCATTGTTTCATATCCATTGTCTCCGATATGACATTTGGCGCAGACTTTCTCTCTCTCCGGATTGTCATGCTTGTGGTGACAGGCAAAACAATCGAGGCCCTGCTGTTCATGAGTTCTATGCGACATCACGACAGCACCAACATTTCCTTTCATCGGGGTTATGTTGTCGGCAGCCTTGCCGAATTCAGTTATCTTTGTAATGGTCACCTTATCAGTAATGCCATTACCCAGAGCCCAGGGATCTTTATTACAGCCGATAACTGCGATACAGAGAGCCCCTGACAGAATCGCTAAAAACATTTTTCCTAAATTCACCGTGATCCTCCAAAAAACAAAAAAATAACTTTTATACAAATATTAACTATTTAATTTATAAATTTAAAAATTTAATTTATGAATAATTCGTACCTGATTACATAATCGCGAGAAAAAAAACAATAAAAAATTAGAGAAATTGCGTGTATTTGTTATTATTTTACAAAAAAAGTAATCATTTTCTTCTCGGCTCACGAATCATTACTTACAACTCTTCCTGAAGGCAGATTAACATTTTCATGACATTTATGCTATTTCTAACAATTTAAAACAGCAGCACAAACAGTCAAGAATATTTGTCAGAATAAAAGAAAATTAGTAATTTATAAGGCGTATATTCCTTCTTCCAACTAATACACCTTCCAAAATAGCCAAACAAGTGTCAGGTCTAAACTGATAACCCAAAAATTTTATAATCTCACTGGTCAAATAGTATCTATTTAATTTATTTCTCTTGACAATAATATTATTTATATAAATTTTGATCCAAAATGTTATTAAATATAAATAAATAACATTAAGTTATTAAAAATAACAATTCGTATTACGAGGTTTTTATGAAAAAAATACAAGGATTGATGGTTCTAATGGCATTTCTGCTTTATAGTGCCATAACGTATGCTCAAAATGCCCCGGCGAATTCGGACAATACTACCGGCACGGCAAACGAGCAAACCGAAGGCACAGATGCAGACAGTCGATCAATAAACCTGGGCAAGGTTGTTGTCACACCAACAAAAACAAACAGGTCAGCAGAGAACACGCCTGCTTCGCTTTCAATAATCACGCCGGAAGATATCGCGGTGTCCACCGCGAAGTTTACCGATGAAAGCATGAAATCAACCGCCGGTGTGCATCTTAAAAGGGCCAAGTTCGCCGATACGGTCTCATCGGTGAGCATCAGAGGGATCCCGGGCGACAGCAGAAACCTGGTACTGCTCGATGGGATGCCGATTAACGATTCATATTCCGGAGGAGTTAACTGGTCAGCGATTCCCAGCGGGAACGTAAAACAGATTGAAATTGTTAAAGGTTCTTTTTCGAGTCTTTATGGCCGTAATGCCATGGGCGGTGTAATTAATATTATTACACGGGCACCCGAGGAACAGGATATCATGGTAAAAGCCGGTTATGGCTCATACAATACCTTTACCGGGCACGCGCATTTCGGCGACAAATACCTGGGCAAGCTTGGAGTTTACGCCAGCTTTGACTATAATACTACCGACGGGCACCGCAGTTATCCGGTGAGGACCTATTTCAGTGAAGTAACAACAGAAACCGGCACAACCGTTTCCGGCTGGGACAAAGCAAGGGATGAAGAAGGGAGCAACGTTGACTCAAGCGGCAGGCCATATTTTGTCATCGGCGACAAGGGAAACAACTTCTGGAGGCAATGGATATGCAGCGGCAAAATATTTTATGACATATCGGACAAATCCCGCATCTCTTATTCATTGAATATCCAGCAGTACCATTACGGATACAGAAACTCGAAAAGCAACTTGAAAGACAGTAACGGCTCAACGGTCAATGACGGTACCGTTATCATTGACTATAACGGGACCCAGTACTATAAAACTATTTCACAATACAGTTTCCTGAGCGGCGACGGAGAAAACTTCAGCCACATGCACAACATCGATTATTATACCTCAATCGGGATGATCGATTTTAAAACTAAAGTTGGCTATAACGAAGTGACCAACTGGTATACTTCACCGAAATCCGGATCAGATTCCACCGGGGGCACCGGGACCATCAATATAACCGACCCGAAGAGAACGCTCTTCTTTGATGCCCAGACCGACTTCAATTTTTCCTCTTCCAATTCAGTCATGGCAAAAAAACATGTGCTCACCATCGGTACCGGGCTGCGTTATGATTACGCGAAGGGGGAAGAATGGAACATCACGGACTGGAAAAATGAAAACAGCAAGTCAGATGATCCTGATTCGAAATACAGCTATATGAGCGGCAACCAGATCCTCGCATCGCTCTACGCGCAGTTCGAGTTCGGTCTGATTAAAGACCTGCTCACCGCATACATGGGAGCGAGATATGACCACTGGGTCAATTTTGACGGCAAGAGCAGATATGAAACTGAAGTTAAAAAATATTCGGACACCGACGACTGGCAGATTTCACCGAAATTCGCACTCCTCATCAAACCGGGACTTAAACCCGGTGACGGCGCGTTTGCGTTTGAGGCAATACGACTTTCCTATGGATGGTCATACGCTCCCCCCGAACTCTTCAAACTGTACAAATACTGGGAATACTATGGCAAGGAGTATAATCCGAATCCCGATCTCAAACCGGAACGAAGCCATTCCTGGGAATGCGGCATGGATTTCAGTTTCGCGAAAAAATGGGTGACCCTGAGCGCGGCATATTTCGGGAGCCTGGTCTTTGACATGTTTTACAACAAGGAAGTTGATTCGTCCACCAAGAAATATGAAAATGCGGGTGAAGGGATGGTCCACGGTTTTGAAGGAGAGTTGAGACTGTTCGTCTATGACTGGCTTGAGATATATGGGAACATCACCTATACCCACACTGAAATAACTGAAAATGACGATGACCCGGACTCAGAGGGAAAAGAGTTCCAGAAGGTCCCGGAATTAATGTACAACGCCGGTGTTATCGGACGCTATAAATACGTCGAAGGAAGCCTTAACTGGCGCTATGTCAGCAAGATGTACGGCAACTCCGACAACTCTGACACTGAGCGGATCACCTATGGAGCGTATGATTCAGTCATGCTGCTTGACCTGAAAGTGACCGCCAAACCGGTTGAACACCTGGCAGTGAGCTTCGGAGTGGACAACCTTCTGGACAGAAGATACTACCAGTCCTATCTCTGCCAGGGAAGAACTTTCTTCGGAGAGGCATCAGTTCAATTTTAATGCTTGACGAATCGATAGCATGTTACCATCTTGCATAATCTTGAAGTATCACGATTGATCAATAGTTATTCAATAGATACTACAAAGATTTCTTTTGGCTGCCATTACAGTGAAACATTCCACCCCGGTAATAACCGTGGTGGAATGTTTCAATTACGAATAATATTATAACTTTCTGGTAACACGTTATGACCATGGAAATTATCAGCAAGGGCCTTCATTCCACCGGGAAGTACCTGATCACGGTTATCCCGGTCATGGCGGTGAGCATTTATGCCATGAACCTGCTCCAGAACAGCGGCATGATACGCAGGATATCGTGGATATCAAAGCCGCTGGTAACATTCGGCCATCTCAAAGAGCCCATGGGGATTACGTTTATCACCTCATTCGGATCTCCTTCAGCAGCAAACGCCATGCTCAAAGGCCTATATGACAAGAGGTCAATTTCGCAGAGGGAACTGATGATCAGCGTGCTGGCCAATGCCTTCCCCGTCATGGTCATGGAAATGCGCAGCATGCTTCCGGTCATGGCATCCCTGCTCGGAGAAACCGGCGTGTTCATTTTCTGCCTTCTGCTCCTGCTGCGCTTTATTCAAACGATCATTGTGCTGTTCGCGGGAAGGCTTCTCCTGCCCGGTGACGGAGACCTGGATGAAAACGCCATCCCCGAAATGGTCCTTTTCAGGGGCAAAGCACTGTTGAAGCAGAGCCTGCGCGACACCTTTCCCTCAATTAAACGGATCATTCTCATAACCACACCGGTAACCGTGGTCACCTTCATTCTTCTTGAGGCAGGAGTCTTCTCCGCGCTTTCGGACAAGATCCAGTTTTTCGGAAAACTTTTCCCGGTTCCCATGGAGGGCATGGGAATAATTGCCGCGTATTTCGGCCATTACGTGGCCGGGTACACCATGGCCGGGAACCTGCTGTCGAGCCACACGCTCACGGTCAAGGAAACCGTGCTCACCCTGCTCTCGGCGAAGGTGCTGACCAGCATTCTTTTCGCGATCCGGCACTCGACACCCTATTACATCGGCATATTCGGGTCACGGCTGGGCTCACAGATAATGCTCGCGTCAACCATGCTGAGGAACGCGATCAACATCGCGGCAATTTTCATACTCTATTTTATCTGGTGAGGAGTTAATATGCGTTTAACCGTGATTGCCTGGGACATATATTCATCAATGATCGCGCGCGCTGCGGGCGAAATTGGCGGCGTTGACCTGAACCTGTTTTCATCCAAAAACGTCGACTCGTCACCCGAGACCTATGAAAAGGCGGTGGAAAGCCTCGAGAAGGCGGACCTCATCCTGCTCTACCGGACAGGAGAATCATTCTGGAACGAGCTTGACGCGCGCTTTGCCGAACTCGCGCAGAGAAAACCCCTGGTCTGCCTTGCGTCCGACCCGTCACAATGGGGGATGTCAAGCGTCTCCGTTGACCGGGTATCGCTCTGCTATGACTATCTGGTGTATGGAGGAATCGACAACTTCACGAACCTCCTGCGCTACCTCATGCACGTTTGCGACCCGTCACACGAGCTTCCCCCCGCGCCCGATCCCCTTCCCTGGCAGGGCATATACCACCCCGTGGCCGAAAAATGTTTCACGGACACGGAATCGTTCCTGGACTGGTACCCTCATGCGGACAGGCCCCTTGCCGGGATCCTGTTCACACGCTCATACTGGACCAACGACAACTGCGAGATGATCGACGCCCTGGTCAGCAACCTGGAAGCGCTCGGCCTGGGCTGCATGCCGGTGTTCACCTCGTCGATGTCGGACCAGCCCGAGGACCGGCAAAAAGACCGAGCGGCGGAAAAGCTGAACCCTGTTGACACGTTCTTCTTTGACCAGCAGGGGAACCCGATCCTTCAGGCGCTGATCAAGATGACCCTGCTCTACACGACACCGGAAAGCCTGGAAAACGCCGAACATAAAAGCTACGCCGAATCACGCGCGGCAATTTTTTCCCGGCTCAACGTCCCGGTGTTCCAGCCGGTGATATCGTCATATAAGACAGAAAGCGAATGGAAGGACGACCCGCACGGCCTGGGCTCATTGACCTCATGGTACGTGACCCTGCCCGAGTTCGAAGGCGTGATCGAGCCGATCATCCTCGCCGCAGCTTCCCGGTCAGGTGAGGCGGGCAACGAATACCGCGTGCAAAAGCCGGTCGAAGAACGCGCGCGCAAAATATCGCAGCGGGTGAAGAAATGGGTCGACCTGAGAAACAAACCCGCAGGCGAACGCAGGATAGCGTTTGTCCTGCACAACAAGCCCTGCGCCTCGGTCGAGGCGACCGTCGGCGGCGCGGCGCATCTTGACAGCCTCGAAAGCGTTGCCCGCATTTTACAGAGCATGGCGGGCGCGGGCTACGGCGTCTCATGCCCCGAAAGCGGCCAGGAGCTCGCCTCAATGATAACCGGCCGAAAGGCTGTTTCCGAGTTCCGCTGGACCACGGTCAACGAGATCATACAAAAGGGCGGATGTTTAAAACAGATGCCGGTGGATGAATACTGCGCGTGGTTTGACGGGCTTTCGGATTCCTTCAAAGAGCGCATAACCGGAGTGTGGGGAAATCCCCCGGGCGAGGAAATCGACGGCGTTCCGCCGGCGATGGTGCACGAGGGGAACATCGTCATTACCGGGATCGATTTCGGCGGCGCGCTGGTGTGCGTGCAGCCGAAACGGGGCTGCGCCGGAGCGCGGTGCGACGGCAAGGTGTGCAAAATTCTGCACGACCCCGACCTGCCGCCGCCGCACCAGTACTTCGCGACCTACCGCTTCATCGAAAACGATTTCGGCGCGGACGCCATTGTGCACGTCGGAACCCACGGCAACCTCGAGTTCCTTCCGGGAAAGGGGGTCGCCCTGTCCGGCGACTGCTGCCCTGACCTTGCCATAGGGTCAATGCCGCACCTGTACATATACAACGCGGACAATCCCCCCGAAGGGGCGATCGCCAAGCGCAGGAGCTACGCGACCCTTGTTGACCACATGCAGGCGGTCATGACCAGGAGCGGCCTTTCCGACGAGCTCGAAGAGCTCGACCGTCTCCTGGGCGAATACCAGTCGGCGAAATCGGTGAACAGGTCGCGGGCGCACCAGCTCGAGCACCTGGTCATGGACCTGGTGCACAAAACGAACCTGGTCAACGAAATAAAGCTGAGCGAAGAGATGTCCTTTGATGAGGTCGTTCTCAAGGCCCATGAAGCGCTGAGCCTGGTCAGGTACAGCCAGATGAACCTGGGGATGCACGTGTTTGACGACATCCCCGCTGACGATCGGCGGTACGACTATATCAGGGGGATCATGCGCGGGCTCAACCACGACGGTTTCTCGCTGCGCAAATCCCTGTGCGTCGCTCTGGGCATCGACCTTGACCACGCGCTGAAAAACCAGGGCCTCCACTGCGGCATGCTGAACATGCCGTACGGCACGGCCCTTGACCTCTGCGACGACCTGGCACTTGACTTTATCAGGCGAACCCTGAGCGCAAAAAAGCAGCATCCCGTCGAAACCGCCCGCGACGTGCTCGGGAACCTGCTGGCCAGTGAGGCCGGACTTGACGATTTCATCCTGCACGGCAGCATCATAAACGACATTGACCGGAGGATCGAAAATTCGCGTGAAATGGACGCGCTCTTTTCCGGCTTCAACGGCAATTACATCCCTGCCGGGCCATCGGGAAAGGTGACCCGGGGACGCTACGAGATCATGCCCACGGGAAGGAACTTCTACACGCTCGACATCCACACCCTGCCCACAAAAGCCGCGTACCGCGTGGGCACCATGCTCGCCGAGAGCCTGATCGAGAAGCACCTGGCCGAGAACGGTTCGCTTCCCGAGAACGTGGCGCATTACTGGACCTGCATGGACATCACCTGCGCGGACGGCGAAGGCATGGCGCAGATCATGAACCTCGTGGGCGCGCGCCCGGTGTGGTCATCAGGCGGACGCGTCACCGGGTTCGAGATCATCCCCCTTAAAGAGCTGGGAAGGCCCCGCATCGACGTGACCATCAGGGTCGGCGGCATAAACCGGGACACGTTCCCTGAATGCGTCTCGTACCTGGACAGCGTGATACGCGAAATCGCGGCCCTTGACGAACCGGCCGAACTGAACTTCCTGCGCAAGCACTCGCTTGAACGAAGTAAAGAAAAAACGTCAGAGAGCGACCAGGCCTGGGACGAGGCCGCCACGCGCATATTCGGGTCAAAGCCCGGGACCTACATGGCCGGCGTGAACCTGGCGGTGTACGCATCGGCGTGGAAGGAAGAGCAGGACCTGGCCGACGTGTTCATCTACTGGAACCAGTACGCGTACGGCAGCAAATTTTTCGGCAAAGAGGCGGCCGAAGACCTGGTCGGCAGCCTCAAGACCGTTGATGTCACCTTCAATAAAACCTACACCGACGAGTACGACCTGTTCGGGTGCTGCTGCTATTTCGCGACACACGGGGGGATGACCGCCGCCGCGCGGAGCGTTTCCGGCAAGGACGTGAAGGCCTACTACGGCGACACCAGGGACACCGAAAACGTTGGCGTCCGCGACCTCGCGGACGAAGTACGGCGCGTGGTCAGGACCAAGCTGTTGAACCCCAAATGGATCGAAGGCATGAAAAGCCACGGCTACAAGGGCCTGGGCGACATATCGAAAATAATCGGCCGCGTGTACGGATGGGAGGCCACGACCCGGGCGGTCGACGACTGGATATTCGACGACATCACCCGCGCCTTTGTGCTGGATGAAGAAATGAAGCGGGCGTTCGAGGAACACAATCCCTGGGCGCTCGAGGAGATCGGCAGAAGGCTTCTTGAAGCCGAGCAGCGCGGCCTGTGGCAGGCCGACCCTGAAGTGCTCCAGGGGCTCAAGAACTCATATCTCGAAGTGGAAAGCTGGCTTGAAGAGAGAATGGGCGATGTCCAGGGAGAGTTCCAGGGCGGGTCGGTTGATATCATCACCCCCGAGGAGGCCGCGCAGTGGCACGAAAAGATCCACTCCCTCAGGCAGGGGCTTCGAGGCAATAAATGAAGGCGCGCGCCGTCATCCCCCCGGTTCTTGCCGTGCTTCTTGCCGCGGTGAGCATCTGCTGCTCTGAAAAAAAAGAGCCCGGTTCGCGGGCACAGTACCCGCAGCGGATCATTTCTCTGGAAACGTCCGCGACCGAGACCCTGTGCATGCTGGGCCTCGCTGACAGAATTGTGGGCATCAGCAGCTATTCCGCGGTCATCGACGCGGTAAAGGACCGCACGGTCGTGGGCAAGGGGTTCGGCGACATCAATGTCGAAACGATCGTTTCCCTGAAGCCCGACCTGATCATCTGCTGGAAGGGCCAGGACGAAAAGGTGCTGTCGCAGCGCGGGTACCGGCTTTTTCTGTTTGAATCGGCCGGCTTTGACCGCGTGATCTCAATGATAGCCGGGCTGGGTGAAGCCACGGGAAAAAAGGACGAGGCGCTCGCCCTGGTCAGGGACATGGAGCGCAGAAAAAAAGCGGTCACCGACCGCGTTGCCGGCGCGCCCAGGCCGCCAGTTTATTTCGAAGACCGCAAGCCCCTGACCAGCAGGGCGAAAGGGACGCTCGCCCATGACCTGATCGGGCTGGCGGGCGGCGCCAACATTCTCGGAGACTCGCCGGTCGCCTATCCCAGGGTGAACAGCGAATACGTGATCACCGCAAGGCCGGAAATAATCATTCTCCAGAACGAGGCGGTCAGCCCTGAAGAAATCGTCAAACGGCCGGGCTGGCAGAATATTCCGGCAGTAAAAAACGGCCGCATCCACGTGCACGAACGCTGGCACTCGAATTACTCCCCGCGGTGCATCGAGGGCCTCGAGTCCTATGCGCGCTGGATACACCCGGAGCTGTTCTGACATGGACGCGCTGACCGCCATCACCAGAACCAGGAAAAAGGGCATCATCATACTCGCCCTCTCCCTTGCCGGCGCGGCGCTTGCCGCGCTGAACATCGGCTGGGTCAGCATTCCCTTTATGGACACGGTGCGCGCGCTTGCCGGGCTCGACCGCGCGATCGCGCCCGAAACCGGGATCATCATCACCGACGTGCGCCTGCCGCGCATACTCCTTGACATGGCCGTTGGGGCCGGGCTCGCGGTGAGCGGGTGCGCGATGCAGGCGATATTCCGCAATCCCATGGCCTCGCCGTTCGTGACCGGAATATCGTCCGGCGGCGCCTTCGGCGCGGCCCTGGTCATCATCCTGGGCCTGCCCGCGGCCCTGACCGGGCCTTCGGCCTTCGCATTCGCCCTGGCGACCGCGTTTTTCGTGTACGGCCTGGCCAGGTCTGACCGGGGCGTGCCGGTCGAGACCCTGCTCCTCGCCGGGATCGCGGTGTCCTTTTTCTTTTCGGCAATGGTCGCGTTCATGCAGTACATGGCCGACGAAAAACAGCTCAGGGAAATCATCCTCTGGACCATGGGCCGCCTGTGGGAAGCGGACTGGCCCAGGGTCGCGCTCGCCCTTCCCGTGGTCGCCGGGGGTTCTGTAATACTGATGTTTTTCAGCCGCGAGCTGAACCTGATGATCATCAGCGAGCGCGCGGCGCTCGGCATGGGCGTCGAGACCGGCAAAGTCAGGGCAGCGGTCCTGGTGCTGGTGTCGCTGATCACCGGCGCGGCTGTTTCGGTGAGCGGGGTCATCGGCTTCGTGGGGCTCATCGTGCCCCATGTCATGCGCATGACCATTGGCCCTGAGCACCGGTATCTGCTGCCCGCATCGGCCCTGGGGGGCGCCCTGTTCCTGGTCATTGCAGACACCCTCGCGCGCACGGTCATGTCCCCGGTGGAACTGCCCGTGGGAATCATCACGTCCCTGTGCGGCGTTCCGTTCTTTCTGTTCCTGCTGAAAAACAAAAAAGGGATGACGGGGTTTTCGTATGGAACTTAAAACACGCGGGCTCGCCTTCTCGTACGGCGCGAAAGAGATCCTCCACGGACTGGACCTCGATTTCAGGCCCGGGAAGATATCCGGGATCATCGGCCCGAACGGTTCGGGCAAGACCACCCTTCTCCACTGCCTGAACGGCCTGCTTCGCGCGCGCGGTGAAATCATCCTGAACGGGGAACCCCTGCTCTCAATGAGCCGCAGGCAGATCGCCCGCGCCATGGGACTGGTATCCCAGAAAGAAGAAATACACTTCCCCTTTTCAGTGCTCGAAGTGCTGCTCATGGGACGATACCCGCGCCTGGCTTTTTCACAGGGCCCGGGCAGGGACGACTACACCTGTGTTTACGAGGTCGCTTCCCTGATGGGCATCAATCATCTGCTCGACCGCCGCGTTGACGAGCTGAGCGGCGGGGAGTTCCAGAAGGTGATGATCTCCCGCGCGCTGGCGCAGGAGCCGTCGATTCTGCTGCTTGACGAGCCAACCCTGCACCTTGACCTGAAGCACCAGCTCGAAATACTGGGCCGCATCAGGAGCATTACGGACGTGACCGGCCTGACCGTGATCATGGTCTCCCATGACCTTGTGCTCGCGGGCCGCTACTGCGATGATGTCATCGTTTTAAAAGCCGGGAATGTTCACGTATCGGGCCCGGCGGATGATGTTCTTTCTCCATCCATGATCAGGGACGTTTACGGCATTGACGCGCAGGTCAGCCACCACAGCGGGACCTCGACGCTCATCATCGGCTCGAACGGTCCTGAAAAAAAAACTAACTGCAAAGAAAATCCAAGGAGTTAACTGTGAAAAATACGGCCATTTACCCTTTTACCGCTATCGTCGGGCAGGACCGGATGAAAAAAGCGCTGGTGCTGAACGCCGTGAACAACCGCCTCGGAGGGATTCTCATCCGCGGAGAAAAGGGGACCGCGAAAACCACCGCGGTGCGGGCCCTGGCAAAGCTGCTGCCCGAAATATCGGTCGTGCACGGGTGCCCGTACAACTGCGACCCGAAAAACGGCAAGGACCTCTGCCCCTCGTGCAGGGAAAAGAAGGAATCGGGCCACGACCTTAAAGCGGAGTTAAAGAAGATGCAGGTCGTTGACCTGCCCCTGGGCGCGACCGAAGACCGCGTGATCGGCACTATTGACATCGAAGAGGCGATCAGGCGCGGGCAGAAAAGTTTCGAGCCCGGCCTGCTCGCGGGCGTTAACCGGGGCATACTCTATGTGGATGAAATCAACCTCCTTGACGACCACCTGGTTGACGTGCTTCTTGACGCGGCAGCCATGGGAGTAAACTACGTCGAACGCGAGGGGGTTTCCTTTTCGCATCCGGCGCGTTTCATCCTGATCGGAACCATGAACCCTGAAGAGGGCGACCTGCGGCCGCAGCTCCTTGACCGCTTTGGCCTGTGCGTCGACGTGCGGGGCATCACCGTTCCCGAAGACCGGGTCATGGTCATAGAACGCTATCTGGAGTTCGAAAAAGACCCGGCCGGTTTCACCGGGGCATGGGCGGCCGCTGAAGGCGACCTTGCAGAACGCATCATCCAGGCGCGGGAACTCCTTCCCCGGGTCTCCTATTCGCGTGAAATTTTCGACCTGATCGTTTCCATCTCGCTGGAAATGGCCGTGGACGGGCACCGCGCCGACCTGTACATGCTCAAGACCGCGCAGACTATCGCCGCCTACCACGGCCGTGACGCGGTGAATGAAGAAGACATCCGCGAGGCGGCGGAGCTCGTGCTCAACCACCGCATGCGCAGAAAACCGTTCCAGGGGCCCGAACTCGACCGGGACAAGCTGGACAAATCCATGGAAAAACATAAAAAAAAAACGGCAGTGACGTAAACAACCGCAATGATGAAAACCGCGGGGACGAGGACGGGAAGCAGAACAAAAACACTCAGTCATCCCCTTCACCGGGAGAGGAAAAAGTATTTGAAACCGGCGCGGCGTTCGAGCTCGCGCTCAGGACAGCAAGCAGGGAGAGAAAGGTAAAGAAAGGCTCCGGACGGCGCAGCAGGGTAAAAAGCCCGACCAGGGCCGGCAAATATTCCGGGAGCACGGTCCCCCGGGGAGCGGTGAGCGATATTGCGCTGGACGCGACCATCCGCGCAGCCGCGCCGAAACAGGCGCACCGGGAAAAGAACGGCGCCGCCCTGGTCATTGAAAAAAGCGATTTCAGGGAAAAGGTCCGCCGCCGCATGGTCGGGAACACGATCGTGTTCGTGGTCGACTCATCGGGATCCATGGGCGCGGCCCGGCGCATGACCGAGACCAAGGGCGCGGTGCTTTCACTGCTCACGGAGGCGTACCAGAAACGGGACCGCGTGGCCCTGGTGGCGTTCAAGGGAGACCGGGCTGAAGTCCTGCTCCAGCCGACCGCGAGCGTCGAGCTTGCCCAGAAGTGCCTGGAAATTCTCCCTACCGGGGGAAAGACCCCCCTGGCGCTGGGCCTGGCGCGCGGCCTTGAGCTGATACAAAAGGAACTGCTGAAAGACGATAAAATAAAGCCCCTGATCGTGCTCATCTCAGACGGAAGGACGAACGTGGGCATTAAACCCGGAGCTGATCCGTCATCCCAGTCACTGGACATGGCGCGGGCGGTGCGCGACCGCCAGATACAGTCCCTGGTGATCGACACCGAGACCGGGTTTATCAGGCTGGGCATGCTCAGGGAAATGGCCCGCGAGATGGGCGGCACCTATATCGCCCTTGAAGAGCTCAGGGCCGAAGGGATCGCGGGCCTGGTAAAACAAACACTTGCACGAGGATAGACATGCTGGATTTTATGCTGAAAGGCGGGCCGCTCATGGCCCCCATAATTCTCTGTTCGGTGATATCCGTGGCGATCATGATCGAGCGGGGCTATGTCTTTTACCGGGCGCGCTCCGGTTTGACGCACCACCTCGAGCTCATACGCATAAGCCTTGCCGACACCGGCCGGATATCATCCCCCCTGAGAGCCTCACTTCCCGAAAGCCTGCTGGCCCTGGTCAACACCGAGACCGACAACAGCGGGACCCCGCGCGAGCACCGGGAACACGGCCTGTCGCGCGTCGCATCAGGCATCATCCGCGACCTGGAAAAACACCTGAGAGGGCTTGCGATCATCGGCAGCATCACGCCCATAATCGGGCTCCTGGGTACGGTCACGGGGATGATCCGCGCGTTCATGGCGATCCAGGACCTGGGCGGCCAGGTTGACGCGTCGGTTCTCGCGGGCGGCATCTGGGAAGCGCTGATCACGACCGCGGCAGGCCTTGCGGTCGCGATCCCGACACAGATAGCGTATCACTATTTCGAAGGCAGGGCGGATGACATTGCCGAGCAGATACACGACACCTGCCATGAACTTCTCGACAGGAACAAATCCGCGGGTGAGCAGGCGAACTGAGCCATGGAACTGTACCGCAGAAAAAAAACGGTCATTGACCTGAATATCGCGCCCCTGATCGACATCGTTTTTCTGCTGCTCATTTTCTTCATGCTCGGATCAAAATTCATCGCCGACCAGGGAATAACGATCAAACTGCCCGCAGCGGACAGCGCGGCAGCGCAGAACAATACAATCCTGTCGGTCGTCATTACCGGGGACGGAACGATCAGCATCAATAATCGGGAAGTGAAACCCGAATCTCTTGAACAGGAACTGGCCCGGCATCTTGACGGCATGCATGAAAAGAACATCATCATCAGGGCCGACAGAGACGTCCCGCTCGACCTCGCGGTACAGGTCATGGACGCTTCGAAAAAAGCCGGGGCCGAGGGCGTGACCATCGCGACCGGGAGAAAAGACCGTGAGCAGTAGCAGGATGTTCGCGCTGGCTTTCGCCCTGTCGATTACCGGGCACGTGCTGATCTTTGCCGCGTCAGGGATCGGCCCCTTTCAGCCTGAGCGCGACCATGAAAAAGAGACGACCTTCACCTTCGAGACCAGGGAATACAAAGAGCTGCCGAACAGGTATATCGTCGGCGAGAAAAAAAAGATCGCCCGTATCGAATCGAAGAAACAGAATCCCGATGAGGGGGGGCTTGACCCCGTGAATGAAAATTACGATACGCTGAATCCTGATGACGACATGATGCTGCGGTTTCATGAAATGATCAAGCAGCATATCGAGCGCCACCGGGTCTATCCGCCGTCCGCGAAAAAACGCCGCATGGAAGGCACGGTATGTCTCGGGTTTACCCTGACTGTCTCAGGCCGGATACAGGAAATCAGGCTCATCCGTTCCTCTGGCTTTGAGACCCTTGACCGGGCAGCGGTACAGACCCTCCAGGCCTCGGCGCCCTTCCCGTCCTTCGGAGAATTCTGCGCGCAGCCACTGATCTCCATGAGCATTGAAATCCTTTACAAACTTTAAAATTTTTTATATTTCCAAGCAACCCTTCCCGGCATAAATCTGTCCTTCATGTTAAAATGATCCACTGTGAATCACAATCGGCATTTTAAACAAATGGCTCATTCCGGAATACTGGAATTTATATGTCAAAAAACAAGGTGAAAAAAATTGCCGCAGAGCCATCACAGACACAGGGAAAGGGGAAGATGAAAGATTTTAACACAGACCTGTGCTCTCTGTGTCTCCGTGGCTGTCTTCCCCAAAAATTCGGAAAGAGTGAAACAAATTATTTTCTGATGAAAATACTAACTGTATTGGGAAGGAGCGCCATGAAAAATATTTTAATGATCTATCCTGAGTTTCCCACAACCTACTGGAGCCTGAAACACGCCCTGGCCTTTATCAACAAAAAAGCGGCCATTCCGCCGCTGGGCCTGCTCACGGTGGCCGCACTGCTTCCGGATGATTATTCGGTAAGCCTGGTCGACATGAACGTCGAAAAGCTCCGCGTGGAACAAATCGAGCGGGCCGACCTGGTTTTTATCTCTGCCATGATCGTGCAGAAAGAATCATTCGAACAGGTGGTCGCGCTGTGCAACAGCCGCGGCGTCCCGGTAGTCGCGGGCGGGCCCTACCCGACCTCATCGCACTCGGCCATATCCGGGGTCGACCATTTCGTGCTCGATGAGGCCGAAGTGACCCTGCCCGACTTTATCCGCCATTACAAGGAAGGCACCCCCGGCAGGATCTACACCAGTGCCTGCAAGCCGGACATCACCCTGACCCCGGCGCCACGCTTTGACCTGATCGATTTCAGGAACTACAACAACATCGCGCTCCAGAACTCACGCGGATGCCCGTTCAACTGCGAGTTCTGTGACATCATCGAGCTCTTCGGCAGAATACCCCGGTACAAGGAAACGGCCCAGTTCGTCAATGAGATGGAACTCGTGTACCGGCAGGGGTTCCGCGGGTCGCTCTTTATCGTGGACGACAACTTCATCGGGAACAAAATCAGGGTCAAGGAGCTCCTGAACGCGATCATCATCTGGCAGGAGCGGCACGGGCGTCCGTTCACCTTCTTTACCGAGGCAAGCATTAATCTCGCCGATGACGACGAGCTCTTGGACCTCATGGCACGGGCCGGTTTTGACATGGTATTTATCGGCATTGAAACACCTGAAACATCAACCCTTGAGGCCTGTGACAAAAAACAGAACACCAGAGCCGACATGTTTGACAGCATAAAAAAAATCCAGAACGCCGGAATCGAAGTGACCGGGGGGTTCATCGTGGGCTTTGACCAGGACACCGCGGACATTTTCGAGCGCCAGATTGAATTCATCCAGACAGCGGGCATCCCCATAGCCATGGTGGGAATTCTTGACGCGCTTCCCCGGACACGCCTGTACCGGCGCCTTAAAGATGAAGGACGACTTAAAGCCGGAACGGTCAGCAAAGGCAACAACACGCACAATCTCGAGGTCAACTTCGTTCCCGCGATGCCCGAAAAAGACCTGCTCGAAGGGTATAAAAAAATAATCTCGGAAATCTATTCCCCGAAAAAATACTTTGAGCGCTGTTTCACGTGTATCACGCGACTGCCGGTCAAAAATATAAACAGAAAATCAACTGTCACCTTGGCTGAAATACGCGCTTTTCTCCGTTCACTGGTGCGGCAGACTTTTTCGAACTATTCGGGCCACTATCTGAATTTTCTCTGGAAGACCCTGAAGGAAAGGCCAGAATACTTTCCGCTCGCGGTCGCATTCGCGATCAAGGGGCACCATTTCTTCACCATCACTGAAAACATCCTTAAAGCTGATGAGCTGGCAATGCAGCTTGCCAGGGCGACAAAGATGGCTCAGTACGGCATGGGCCTGATCGCCCGGTCAGGCGCGCGGCTCACGCCCGAGGTCGCCGCGCTGAAAAAACAGATATGCTCGTTCATGAAAAAAATTCGCAGAACCTATTCGCGTGTAGGCAGGGACGTGCAGTATTACCTGCGCGAGCAGTTTGAGGATTGCGAAGATTTCTTTAATTCATTTCTGCAGCAGACAGCCTGCTGCAATTAACCGGGTTTCCGGCGGGTAGGTCTTCCCTTACCGTTATTCCCGTTTTCCTGTTTCATGAGATACATGAAATCGATCACCGCGGGGAGGATGAGTAGCGCGGTGAACATGCACGTAATGATCCCGACAAGGAGGATGACCCCGAAAGCGGACACGCCGTTATGACGCGCGGGGACAATGCTGCCCAGGCCGACCATGATCGCGAACGCGGCGAAAGCGAGCCCTCTTCCCGTGGTTTTGGTCGCGACAAAGGCCGTAATTGACGTGTCTTCCCTCCACCGATGCACGATCCTGAGGCCATAAACGACCCCCAGCCCCAGCAGAAGCGGCAGGCCCGCGATATTGGCCACGTTATAATCGATATCCAGCAGATACAGGGCGAGCTGCAACCACAGCATCCCGATAAAGAGGGGCATCAACGCGAGCAGCACGGCCCGGGGCCGCCTGAAGTCGACAATGAGCAGGATGATAATGACCGCGAACGAATAAAGCATGGCCTCGAAAATCGAACTTGCCGCCTGCCTGACATAGACCCGGTGGGTAACCGGGAAGCCAGTCACATCGGGCGTTATCTTTTTCAGGCTCCGAACGAACCGATCAAGAAAATCGATGTCCCAGATGGACCCTGATGGCGAGACCATGGCGACATAGGTGCCCGAGGGGCTTTTAAAACGGTTGATGATCTCCGGGGGGAAGCTCTCTTCAGTGATGATCGAAGGGTTAAAACTCTGCCGCACGATCCGGGTAGCTTTTTCGACGTTCAAAAAAAGCTCATTTTCAAAGCGCAGCGTCCGCCTCAGGGCATAATGCTGATTTGCCGAGAAGCGCCCGCTGACCATTTCAATCCCCGAAAGGACGCGGTCGATTTCTTCAACCAGGGCGGTCTGCCCGTTCGCGAAGGCCTTTTCCTGCGCCTCTTCAAGGGACGAAGTCATGCGGGCGAGGATGCGCCGGTAATCATCCGCGCCGCGGCCGTTTTTTTTAAGCGTGATGGCGAAATTTCCCAGGTAGGGTTTAATTTTTTTGATGATTTTGATTTTTTCTTCCTGGTTATCAGGGATGAGTTCCGCCAGGGAATCGACCCTGCTCACCGTGGCCAGCATCTCAACCTGGCCAGTGATCTTTTTCAGCTGTCCGAGGTCCCTGCTGGTTATCATCGCTGATGAAATCTTAAAGTCGCTGTTGTCCTCCATCCGCTGCTGATACTTCGTCGATTCCACGTTCCGGGGAAGAAGTTTCAGCACATTGTAATCCATCTTCATGCGGGTCGCCGCGAAAATACTGAAGCCCGTCACGACCACGCTGACCCCGATAATGACCAGGTGGATTTTTTTATGTTCCAGCTTGACCGCCTCACGCACGGTTTCACGGACGTGATAATTCCTCGGCTCCACCGGGATGAGCATCAGCAGCGCGGGCATCATGAGAAAGGTTGTTGCCATGATCACCACAAGGCCGATGCCCGCGGCAAGACCGAGTTCAGAATATCCCTGGAACCGGGACAGGGAAAGCGCGAAAAAAGCGAGGCTCGTGGTCAGGCCGCCCGAAATGATCGACCGGCTGGTAAGGACCACCGACGTGTATACCGCCCGTGCAGGGACTGTACCGTTTCCCAGTTCCTCTTCAGTACGCTGGAGCAGGTATATGCCGAAGTCGATCCCGATGCCGAAGAGCACGGCAAGGAACGATGAGCTGATGAGGTTCAGCTTGCCCAGAAGTATCGTTATCAGGCCCAGAGAGATGACCAGGCCGCACACTGTGGGAATGATCGCGATGACCGTCTTCTTGAATGAACGGAAGCCGAGAAGCAGAACCAGGGACACGATGAAAATGGACGCTATTGCTGCGTGCCCCACATCCGAATAGATGATTTCCGTTTCCATGAACACGTGCGCGGGCATTCCGGTGAACGCGTATTTGACCTTGTCCTTTAATTCGGGATATTCGTCAAGGGCGCGGGCGCAGGCTTTATGCATATCGGCCATGAAAGGGCGCAGGTACGTTATTTCGTCATTATAGTTTTTCGGCTGGACAAAGATGAACAGCATGCGGAAATCACGTGAGAACAGGTAGCCGCCGCTTTCCAGCATCGCGAGCTGTCCGAAGCCTGAAAGGGAAAGTTTTTCGGCCACTTTCAGTTTCATCTGCCGGGGGTTCTCAATCCATTCATTCCATTCGGTGAGCACCGCCCTCAAAAAAAGCAGGATGTTCTTTGCCGATTCCATGGATATTGACGAGTCAGGATTTTCCAGGTTCACGGTGACCAGGTCAAGCAGGGAATACAGGCTGGAAATATTCTCGATTTTATCGATCCAGTGCCGGTTTTTACGCAGAAGTTCAAGTCCCCGGTTCAGGTTTTCAACTGATATATAAAGAGGGGCCTGTTTTATTAAAAGGGCGGTATCGATCTTGTAAAACAGGGACTTGACCCATTTTTTATCACGTTCCAGCTGCCGGGCAAAAACATCAGCGTACACCTTGCACGCTTCAGTGTCTCCTTCGAGTACAATAATAAGGTTATCGGATGCGCCGAATTCCTTATTATATTTCAGATATCGGGCCTGTTCAGGGTCGTCCTTCGGTATCAGGTTCTGCTGTGACGAAGAGATGGTAAGTTTCGGTATAAAGGCTCCCAGGGCCAGGGTTATGAGAGCCATGATAATGAGAAGCATCTTCCCCCGTTTGACTGACAGGTTATAGATGGCTTTGAGAATTTTCTGCTGCATATCGTGTTATGTGCCCCTGACGTGTACTCATCACTCCTGATCAGTGTTCAGTCATGAAAACAATAAATAACCACATAAAATAGTACCATAAAACCGGGAGCATGTCTACAGGTTTCCCAAAAAACCCGGAAAGAATCAGTGCCATTTGCAGACAGTCTTTAAATGGCACGACATTATTGTAAGTCCATGTTACATATATAATTTAATGATTTCCGGACCGGGCTAAACAACCGGAATTCTCATCTTTATTTTCATATTGTAAAGGAGATAAAATATGAAAAACAAACTCTTTCTGTTACCAGTTTTTTTATTTATCATCACCCTGACCCTTACTAACTGCAGTGACAGCAGCAGCGGCGGTTCAGGGGCAGATTTCGACCCGAGTCAGTACTACACCCAGACCGAGGTTGACGCTCTTATTGACGGTGTTGTTGCCAATGAAGACGCGGATGGCCAAAATATCACGGCCAATGACTGGGCGGGCCGCACCGCTACAGGCTGGGACGCTCCTGACGGAGCGAAAGGCGCGATCATGGAACTCTTGATAACTAACGCCTCAGCATCGGATATTACGACATATATCGAAGTTTCCGCATCTGATACGACTGGAGCAGCAATGGGCACATCCATGACAGCCCCCAACGATGGCGTTTATTATTCAAAAATATTCTATGTTCCCGTAACCGGTGGTGCAACTATAGTGGCGTATCATCCCTATTCATCCGGGCATTCAGGTATTACAGATTTATCATCTTTAGCAGGTTATACTATAACGGTAACACCGGTTGCCTGGTTTCAATAATTCTTGACTTATAGCAGATCACGAAACAATTAGTACATTGTCATTCCGGTCGTAGCGTTAGCGAAGTACCGGAATCTCATACAAAAAGACTATCCTATGAGATTCCTGCATGCGCAGGAATGACAAAAAATGCTTTAATTTAATCGTTAACCGCTATAAATTACTATAAGTAAAATATTTCAACGGCCCATAAAAGGGCCGTTGAAATAGATGGACCACACAATCATGAACTATTTTTTAAACTACATCACTGCACTACTTTTAACAATTAGTTTTCTTTCCTGCACCGAAACCGCCCCCCCTCCGGGGCCGCACCGGTGGCAGGAAACAACCATCGGGTTCTACCTGAACAAAGAAGCGAACCTGCTCACCGAAACCGTGGTGCGCGAGGGTTTCCAGAACTGGGGCGAAAAGACGCATTTCACCTTTGTGTTCAAGGGCCGCAACCGCGCGGGCCTGAAAAAAGACGGCAAAA
>ERZ795048.239-NODE-239-length-61666-cov-15.185503_pt1 | contig 61666 bp, 51 predicted proteins | sample MGYA00375132_ERZ795048 | MGnify/ENA primary metagenome ERZ795048 (study PRJEB30177, sample SAMN05720225) | activated sludge metagenome | isolation source: Anaerobic digester | place: Hong Kong | collected 2014-12-17 ...
CCCCGTACGATCGTGGTGCGGAGTGGTATTGATCTTATTGATCCCCCCAGAGCTTCTTCATCCATTCCTGCATCTTAACCTCTGAAGGATTGGTCTGCGGCTCCCAGAAATGATTTTTATTCAGCTCCCTTGGCAGATACTCCTGCTGAACGAAATTATCCTTGTAATCGTGCGCATATTTGTACTCTTTCCCGTAATCCAGTTCCTTCATCAGCGATGTGGGGGCATTGCGCAAGTGTAACGGTACCGGCAGGTTACCTGTCTGCTCCACTGTTGCCATTGCCTTGTCGATGGCCAGGTAGGCTGAATTACTCTTGGGCGAGGTTGCCAGGTAGAGCGTGGTTTCCGCCAGCACGATTCGCCCTTCGGGCCAACCGATCTTCTGCAGCGTCTCGAAACAGGCATTGGCCAGCAACAGGGCATTGGGATTTGCCAGACCAATATCCTCGGCGGCTGAGATAACAAGCCGCCGGGCAATAAACTTGGGATCCTCACCGCCTGCCACCATCCGTGCCAACCAGTAGATGGCCGCGTCGGGATCGCTGCCCCGGATCGACTTGATAAAGGCGGAGATGATATCGTAATGCATCTCTCCCCCTTTGTCGTACGCGGCCGGATTTTCTTGCAACCGTTCGGTCACCCGCTTGTCGGTGATCACCACTTTCTCTCCCGCCTCGGCGGCAACGGTCAGATCCAAGATGTTCAGCAACTTGCGGGCATCACCCCCTGAAAAGCGGAACAACGCGTCGGTCTCTTTCACCTCGATATCGCGTTCTTTCAAGATATAGTCCTCCGTCAGGGCCCGGTTCAGCAGCTCTTCCAGTTCTTTTTTTTCCATCGGCTTCAGCACGTACACCTGGCAACGGGAAAGCAAGGGGCGAATCACCTCGAACGAGGGGTTCTCGGTGGTAGCCCCGATCAGGGTTACTGTTCCGGTCTCCACCGCGCCAAGCAGCGAATCTTGTTGCGACTTGCTGAACCGGTGGATTTCGTCGATAAACAGGATAGGTGCCGCGGTATCGAAGAAGCGGTTGCTTTTGGCTTTCTCAATCACGTCGCGCACGTCCTTCACCCCCGAATTTACCGCGCTTAGCTTGTAAAAAGGGGCTTTGATGGTATTAGAAATAATATTGGCCAGCGTGGTCTTCCCCACCCCCGGCGGCCCCCAGAAGATGATGGAGGGGATTCGGCCGGAGTCGATCATCCGGCGCAATACGGCTCCCTTACCGACCAGGTGCGTCTGTCCGATATACTCGTCGAGGGTTTGCGGCCGTAGCCGCTCGGCAAGGGGCGTGCTCATAATATTGCAAAGGTAACAAAATTTTAATTCAAAGAATGATCTATACCCCTAACCACTGCCCCCCGTCAACGTGCAGTACCGTGCCGTTGATGAACGCGTTTTCTTCCCGGCAGAGAAAAGCGACCGCGGCAGCAACGTCCCGCGGTTCCCCCATCCTGCCCATGGCATTAGATTGGTTGACTTTGTCTTCAACAATATGGGCCAGGAGCTTTAACGTTCCTGAATTGATGCATCCCGGTGCCACGCAGTTACAACGCACCCCTTTTCGGCCATACTCGGCAGCAATTCCTTTCGAGAATGCCTCCGCGAACGCTTTCGTCCCGGCGTAAACGCTTTGTCCCCGATAGACCTTTGATGCTGTTACCGAGGTGATGTTGATGATGATACCCGATCTTTTGGCGCACATGGATGGAATAATTGCCTTGCATATTTTTACCAGCGCGGCAACGTTGACGGCAATCATCTTGTCGATCGACTCGTCCCTGGTTTGCGGAAGTAGTTCGGTGATCGTGCAGGCCGCCGCGTTGACTAAGATGTCTACATCGGTCAACCGGGAGGTAAAGTGCTCCAGCACGGCGGGCGAGGAAAAATCAGCCACCACGAACTCCGCGTCTGCCGACAGCTCGTTAAACGGCAGCTCGTGCTTTCGGGTCCCCTGTAAAAGCATGGGTTTCCCGATCGTGGATAACTCTTTCACGATGGCCCACCCGATCGCGGAGCTCGCGCCGGTAACTACAATCTGTCCCATAATCAGTCGGTTCTATATTTTTTAATGATAATGGCCGTGTTGTGCCCGCCAAACGACGAGTTCAACTTCAGCACGTATCTTATTGGCAAGGAAAGTGGTTTTCCGCGCACTACAAACAGCGGTGCTTCCGGATCACTCTCCGTGAAGTTCAGCGTGGGTGGTACCTCCTGCTCCCTGATGGAATGCAGTACGCCAAGCATCTCGACGGCGGTGCACGAACCAACCAGGTGACCGGTCTGTCCTTTCATGGAATAGACAGGCAGCTCGGCCACGCGTTCTCCAAACACCTGGCGGAGAGCCAAGTACTCGGCAGGAGCATTTTTCGGTGTTCCGGTGCCGTGGAGGTGAACACAATCGATTAACCCGGGTGCAAGGTTCGCGTCCTCCAGCGCCAGGCGGATGGCTTTTGCCAATTGCCGTGCCGACGGGTCGGGGTCGGTGATGGCATAGGCATCCATGGTGCAGCCGTAACCGACGATTTCGGCCAGTATCTCCTCTTCCCGTGCCAGGCTGCTCTCTTCAAGCAACAGCACGGCGGCACCTTCGCCCAGCACGGTGCCGCTTCTCCGGCGATCGAAAGGCTTGCAGGCGATGGCCGGGTTGGGGTCGGTAGCCATGGCACCAAGCAGGTAAAAACCCATGTAGCTCACGTACGAGATCATCGAATCGCTGCCGCCGGTCAGGATGGCGCGTTTCAGACCGCGCTTGATCATCCGGTACGACAACCCGATGGCTTGGGCCGATGCCACGCAAGCCGCTGTAAAGATGTTACACCCCCCGAACACCTGCTTTTCGACGGCCATTTTTTTAATTTGTGCTGCCGTTTTATAGTACGCGGTTTCTGATCCTAACGGTTGTAGGTATTCACGATGGTTGAAAAAGGAAGCGATATCGATGTAGTCAATCCCGGTGCCGATGTTCATGATCCGCTTGGTAGAGGCGTAACGCGTATCAAGCCCGGTGTTTTGGATGAGTTGATCGAGTGCCCGCTCCAGAAAATAGACTTTCCTGTCAATATTCGACGGCGTTGCAATCACCTGCCCGTTTTCCCTCACCTCTCCGGCAGCCTTGAAGGGAAATCCTTCGGTATCGAAGTTTTGGATGTTTCCCACGCGGGGAAGCCCGGCTCGCAGGCTGCCATAGCTTTCTTCGCGCGTACATCCCAACGGCGATTGTATTTCGTACCCGGTGATTACGACGGCCATACAGCGGGTGATTTTGAAGGTTGAAAAATTTCGATGGCATCTCCGGGGCTGTCGAGTAACGGGTGTGTCGCAAATTCGGCGGGCAATCCTTCGGCAAACCCGCATTCCACCGTTCCGTCAGCATACAATTTTCCGGCGCCAATAAGTACGGTACCCTCCGTTTCGGTGAACATTGCCGAATAAAGTAATCCGGACGCCGAGGCTAACAACACGCCATTATCCCCTTTCAATCCGTTTTCGATGGCCACTAAACAGGCGGTGGTGTTGCGCATCGTTTTGAACCGTTCCAGCGGAGAGATCAACACGGCCACATTCTCGACAAACCAGGTTGACCTGAAATCCTTTTCCACGCTGGTAATCCTGTCACCAATGCCGCGATAGAGATCAATCATTTCGGTTTCACCCGATGAGTAGAAAAAGGGCATGCAGGGGTCAGGAGCGCGCCCTTCAAACAGGCAGGCGACAGACACGACTGCAGCCATGGTCTCGCGGGTATAATATTTTACCAATTTCCGGTTTCGAGCGTAGTCATAAACCGGTATCTCCTCCTTGGGCAAATATTTCTTATATATCACTCTCATTTCTCCGAAATTACCCGCGCGTTACGGAAAGCCAGTGTCATCAGCCGATCGGTTGTTTTTTGCATTTCTTCATCCATGATGTCGTTTAAGAAACTGAAAAACAGTTCGCCTTCAGCGTATCGTTTCCCTTCGCACGTGGCTTTTACGGTTACCGTCGCGTACGCATCCGGGTAAAATGCTTTCACATCGGCACGGTAATGCAGGCAGTCTCCCGGGATAACAAGGCGACGGTATTTCATCCGGTTGACCAATGTCAACACGGCCCGTTTACCGGTTACCCCCTCTTGCTTGAGGCAGTATTCAAAAAATAATCCACTCATTTGGGCAAGGCCTTCCAAGATCAAGGAACCGGGAAAAACCGGGTATCCGGGAAAATGTTCGTCAAAAACATCGTCGCTCATGGAGACGAGCTTCAATCCCTCTACATATTTTGCCGGAGCAACTTCCGTAATCCGGTCGATTAAATAAAACCTCATGCTTCCTGTTTTGGCTTCTCTGTTTTCAACGCGATGATAGTGGACAAATCACCTACCGTGAAATTTTCGTAAATATCGCGTACGGATTGTCCTTCATGGAACTTATCGGTCTTGAAGTCGCGATTCAGTTTCTCGGCGATCACCTGGGTTACCTTGCCATCGACGGACGTATCCACCGAAGCATAGTCAACCATGGTGATTTCCTGTATCTGTATTTTCACCCCGAAATGGGTTTCAATAAGGTAAAGTATTTCAACAAAGTCGATGCTTTCGGCTCCCAGGTCGTTCACAAGCGCATGTGAAGGTTGTATCTCCTCGATGTTAGCAATGCCCAGCACCGGCATCAGTAATTCCCTTAATTTATATTCGATCTCCATGTTGCTTACAATTGTGATTCAACAAAACAGAAAGGAGCCGTTTTCAGAATAAAAACAACCCCTTCTTTCCGTTGTTTTTTTAGAAGAAGATGCTTACTCCGAGATTGACACCAAATTGGTTGTATTTAATTTTGGAGTCCATTTTTTCACCGCCGACTTTTATTTCACCTCCCGTAAGTTTGCCTCCATAACTGACCGATGGTTCAAGGGCAACCGACGGAGTCAGGAATATGGCATATCCTGCCTCAGCACGATATCCGATAATGGTTGTGCTGAGGTCATCTCCGCTCACCTCCATATCGTCAAAGTCGTCAAAATAGCCACCAATGTTTATCTTACCGTTATTTGCAAGCACACCTCCGCCCAGGAAAAATTTACCAATGTAATAACGGGCGCCAGCACCGATAGTGAAAAAAGAGACTTTGGTTGCATCATCACTTCCCAATTGTAATGACTGTCCGGCTACCTGAGCAAGAATAAACAGGTTGTCGGCAATGGCATAACCACCTGAGACGGATAAACCCAGTTGCGATAACTTCTCCCCATCGCTGGCATCACTATCGGAGCTGTTGATTTTCATGCTCTGATATGACACATTAAGCAACTGAGGATTAAGTAAGATTGCACCTCTTTTGGCAAAATCGCCACCCTCTGATTGTGCCTGGACACCTGCTACTGTAAAAAGTAATAAAGCGACAATTAATAAACTTAGCTTTTTCATTTTGTTGAATTTAAATTGATGAAATGATATTTGTAAAGTCAGATTTGTAAAATTCATTAGTCGAGAGCATTGGCCGTGACCGTTAGATAAAACTTCAATCTTACCGTGAAACTGACGGGAGTTGATGAGAGCGTTCCTTGGAGTGTTATCTGCTCTTGCTTGTTTTCAAGTAACGATTTACAGAGTTCGGAGATACCACTATTGTCGGTTGTCAGATTGGTTTCAGAGGTATTCGACAGGTCGATGGTGGCAGCACTTGCGATAGTTTTCCCGTTACCGGTCGCAACTTTTCCGTCGGTTAGCTTTATCGTGGCCGGATTGGCACCCGAGATGGAGTAAGTAACCTTATTCACCTTAAATTTTTTAATTTTTTTGGCATATTTCAACACGTCGGGGTCATTGGCTACGCTCAGCGTTTCGGAATCGGAATAAGACTTGCCCGATGGGGAACTGGCCGTTTCAATCACCGTGAAAGTAACCGGCATCGTGACGTCGAAATCAACGTCGTCAAGTTTTTCGATTAGGCTACATGATACTGCCAATAAGATCACAGGTATTAACCATAAAAATTTAATAATCGTTGTTCTCATAGTTTGCTTTATCTAAATTATGAAGTTAATAAATATTGTTCTCAAAAAACAAAAGTAAGGATGCAAAGCTAAATCCAACGGGCAAATTGTAAAAACATTCGGACAAAAGGTAAAACATCCGGACAAAAGATAAAAAAAATAATTTCGGTATAGGCGCTTAAGCCGCTGTTAATTTAGAAATAACTGCTACCTTTGTAGCATGGGATTTAGAGAAAAGTATACGGGGGTGAATTCAATAGAATTTAATAGGTATTTTCAGAGCGACGAAGATTGTTTTCGTTATTTGTCTGCAATAAAATGGTCATCTGAAAGTCCGTACAAATGCAAGAAATGCGGTCATCTGAAGTATGGAAAAGGCAAAAAGTCATATTCACGCCGTTGCGCCAATTGTAATTACGATGAAAGTCCAACGGCAGGAACGATGTTTGACAAGATAAAATTTCCATTACTAATAGCGTTTCACATATGCTTTAAGATCAGTACAAAAAAGAAAGGAATGTCTTCCATGGAATTGTCAGAAGAGTTTGGATTGCGGCAGAAAACAGTTTGGGAATTTAAGTGGAAAATCCAACAAGCAATGACGAGCAGCCGTAAAAACCAATTATGCGGCAAAGTTCAAGTGGATGAATTTCTGATTGGCGAATACGAGGAAGGGAAAGTGGGGCGTAGTGGCGAGAGCAAAAAGAAGTTAGTTATAGTTGCACTTGAGATTCTGGAAGATAAAGGTAGTGTTGGGCGTGCTTATGCACAAGTAATTGATCGTGCTTCAAGCAAAGAATTCAGACCGTTTTTTGAGACATATATTAGCAAAGAAGCGCACGTTATTACTGACGTTTGGAAAGGATATTTGCCATTGAAAAAGGACAATCCAAACTTAGAACAAATACCTTCAGACAAGGGAAAGGGAATGCAGCAACTGCATATTCACATAATGAACATCCAGGGATGGTTGCGAGGGATACACCACCATTGCTCAAAGCAGCGGCTGCAAGGTTATCTCGATGAGTACCATTTCAGGTATAACAGGAGGTCAATGATGGGGTCAATCTTCGATTTACTCCTTAGGAAGATGGTCTTCAGTGAACCTATAAGGTTAAATAGAAGTAATATAACTACAGCTGTCTAACCGCCTATACCGAAAATAATTTATTATATTATTTTTTTGTAATTTTGCCTTGGGCTATTAGATATTATCAATATGTTTAAACTGTTTCTCTTGTTAAGCCCGCTGTACGCTACGATGTTTTGGGCGGTGGCACTGAATATCGTGAAAAGAGAAGGGCACGAGCCGAAATGGTTCCTGGGCAAATTTATGATCGTGTCGTTCATAATCTTCGCGTCTCACATGTTGTATTACCTCCCCCTGCCCGGGTTATACATCTATTTCGACTCTTTGTATTACCTCGCTCATCTATTGATCTTTCCCCTCTACTATATTTACGTGCGGTTGCTGGCCATTGACCGCGAATTCTCGTCGCGACAACATTCCAAATACCTTGTGGTGCCGGTCGTTGCCTTTGCTTTCTATGGCATCGGGACGCTGTTTATGTCGAAAGCGGAATATATTGGCTTCGTCTACAATTCACTGCCGGAAGAGGTTCCTGTCACCGGCGTTTTCCTCTATCAGAAGAACGTGAAATACCTTATCAACGCGGTTTTTGTCATCCAAGGCATCGTTTATATGACCCTGTCGGCTTTAACACTAAACCGTAACAGGGAAAAGGTGGCCGATTTTTACTCCAACCCCGAAACCTCGTTGAACAAAGTACAGTGGCTGAACATTACCTTGTTGGTCACGATCGGTTCTTGCATCGTTATGGAGGTAATCAGCAAAGAGAATTTCGCAAAAAATAGTTTTTTCCTGATCGCGCCGTCAGTGGTCTTGGCGGTAATGCTGTTTTGGATCGGCTTGCTCGGAAACAGCCAGCGGCAAGTACTACTTAGCCATGAGAAGGAAGACGGTGGCGACGACACGAGCGACGCACCTCCTGTTAAGCAAACCACGGTAGAGCAGCGTTTGTTGCAAATGAAGATAGAAAATCTTTTCACGGAAAAGCAGGTTTACCTTGACGAGGACCTTACCATTTGGGATTTAGTGCGGGAAGTAGGTACAAACCGCTCCTATATTTCGCGGGTAATCAACAACAATATCGGCGTTAATTTTTCGCAATTCGTCAACAGTTACCGCCTCGCTCACGCTCAACGCCTTGCCGCCGAACAGCCCGGTTTGACGAAAAAAGAGATCGCGGAGCAAAGCGGCTTTGGCAGCGCGAAATCAATGAGGCGGGCAGAGAAGGTGATAAAAACGGGATAACGCGTCTCACGGGTTGTGCTTTTCCTGGTTCACCCGGCGAAAAAACGGGTTCGTCTGCTTCTCTTTATCGAGCCTGGATGATGGCCCGTGACCGTAAAAAATAATCGTCTCGTCGGGGAGTGACCAAATTTTTTTCCCGATATACCCCAGTACTTCGGCATAACTGCTATTCACGAAGCCCAGGCTGCCCTTCACCAGCGCGTCACCCGCGAACAGGTAGGGGCCATCCGGTACATACAGGCAGACAGAACCGTCGGTATGCCCCGGGAAATGGATAACTTTCTGGTGAATCCCGCGGAAGGATAGTTCGGATCCGTCGTCAAAATAATGATCTACACGAAACTCTTCAACTGCTTCAAACCCGTATAACGGGGCAAGAGCCCGCGACAACCGGAGCTCTTTCTCATCGGCGGAATGCATCCAGCATTCGCATGAATATTTTCGCGTCAGGAATGGAACACCGGCAACATGGTCAAAATGGCCATGCGTGAGTAACAGTGCTCGCGGCCGGAGGTTGTTCCGCGAGAGAAACGCGGTAAGCGCTTCCTGTTCGCGGGGGGTGGTGCAGCCCGGATCAACCAGCACACAGTCACCCGCCTCGTTCCACAGCACATGGCTGTTCTCCTTTTTATTGTTAAAAATAAACGTGTTGACAAACAATTCCATTGAAAGGATTATTTTAATGGATACCCTACCGGGATGATGGCACCAATCTCCTGTCCGGCAGCCAGCCCGGCAATTCGTGCCAATTCCTCTCCTGCAATGAGCGGGCCGGTCATGTAACAGGCACCCAGGTCCAGGCTTTCGGCAGCCAGCAAGATAAGCATGGCCACGCACGAAATCGACTTCACGGCATTGTCGCGCTCCCAGCCCTGCAGGGAGGGGGTCAACCTGTCGCGCAAGACGGACCGCATCACGGGTGTAACCCTGAAAACGGGTAGCAACAACGCGGACACGTCGGCAAACCGAGCGAAGTTTGAAGCGTAACGCCTGAACATCGCGGCCATGTCCGGCTCCATGTCGGCAACCAATTGCTCGGTTTGCCGACGGACTGCCTCCTCCATTTCACGATGCACGTTTTTATCTCTGATAACCACTATCTTCCAGTTTTTCCGTCCCGAAGCAAACGGCGAAGTGGCAGCCGTTTCCAGTATCTTCGCGATCGCCTCTTCGGGCACCGGCTCGGGACTGAACTTCCGGTGGCTTCTCCTGCCTTGACACAAGGCGTGGAATGTTTCGTATTTATTCATCATCTTAAAATTAGATATTCGCTCTTATTTTTATACCTTATTTTGTTCGTTCAATTCGTCGGAAAATCACGGCCGACAGTACCGTGCCTTGCATAAACAGCGCGGCAACCTGGGGCCACACCGCGGCAAGCGAGAACCCTTTCAACGCCACTAACCGCGAGGCGTCGAGCATAAAATAGAGCGGGTTAACGAACCGCGCTGCCTTGGCCCAGGCAGGCATGGCGTTCAAAAAAGAGAACATGGTGCTCATCAGGATGATCGTTAATAGCACGAGTACCAACAAATATACCGCCTGTACCTGGTTTTTAGACACCGCTGCAATTCCGATACCGATCGTGAGCATTGGCCACAAGAAAACAACGGCCAACAGCCAGAAAGCATACCATGGCCCCGCCACCGAAAAGCCAAAAAAGCAGCGGCACAAAAGCAACCCGGCACCCAGTGCAAACAAGCTGGCCATCGCGAATACAACCATCTTTGAAACAATATAAACGGTGGGGGAAAGCGGTGTGGCTTGCAACTGCTCCCACATTCCCGACTCTTTTTCGCTCACTATGTCGAGGGTGATCAGGCACGTGCCGATGAGCGTAACCAGCAAAACCAGCAACGAAACAATGAACCCTACCCGCCCATCGAGGGTGGGGTTAAACAGCAGGTGTTGGTGCACCCGGTTGGCTGTCTCCCCACCAGGCAAGTTGTATTGCAGCATTTGCTCCAAGAAGGCCAGGTGGCCTTGGGCGTTCAGCGTGTGTGTACCATCAAGGACGATGCCCGGCGGTTCTGCTCCCGGCTTCCCGGCCTCCCGTTCCATGTTCTCCGGGAATACCAGTACCATGCTGCTTTTGTTGTCTTCGAGCCGGCCGAGCGCGGTCTCAACCGTCGGCATTTTCGATACCTCCGCGAAAAAGGGCGAAGCTTTCACGCGATAGGTCATGACCCGGCTGGCAGCGCTATTGTCGCGGTCAACAACGGAAAGGTTGATCTTCACCTGCTTCTCCATCGAAAACGGGATAACCCCCATGATAACCACCGGGCTGGCACCGATGATCACCAGCAACAGAACATTTCGTTTCAGTTGCCTGATCTCCTTCTTTATGGCAGCAAACAAGGCGTTCATTTGTATCCTCCCGACTGTTTTACCAGTCTTTCACGTGAAATGAGTAGAACTATCGCGATTTGTGATAGGAGTAACCCAAACGGCAAGGCGTTTCCTTGCAGTCCCGTCCCTTTAAAAACAATGCTTTTATATGCTTCAATGAACGACGTACCGGGCAGTATCCACGCTACTCCCCGGAAAAATTCGGGCATCGACATGAGCGGGAAAATGAAGCCCGACATAAAGACATTCGGGATGAAAAGGAACAACCAGCAGATGATGGCTACTTCAAGTTGGCGGTTCGCCAGGGAAGCAATCAACAACCCGAAAGCCATCGAATTGACGGCAAACAACAGGTTAAGCGCCAAGAAAAGCAATGGGTTGCCCGCGATATGGACGTGGAAAATAAAATAACTGACGCCCCACACCGAAAAGATATGAAAGATCGTGATGGCGAGGTACGGCAGCGACTTGCCCAACACGGCATCGAAAGTGGCGAACGGCATCAACGCCAGCATCTTGTCAGTACCCTGTTCTTTCTCTCTAACAAAGCTGATACTGAGCATGATGGCTGAAATAAGGATGAAAATAATCATCATCAGCCCGGGAACCGACGCCGTCTCTTTCCTCAGCCCGGGATTGTACAGGAAGCGTACGTTCGGCTGTTTTTGCCGTGGCATCGTTCTTGGGGAAACCTCCTGCACGAAAACCGATATGATTCCACGGGCGATGGCCGTGGCAGCTAATGCCAGCTTGGGATCGGAAGCGTCGGTGAAAAGATGTACCTCCGGGTATTGCCCGGCTTCTACTTGGCGGGTGAAACCGCCGGCCACGACCACCACCATCCTGACGTCGTCTTCAGCAAAAGCCGCGGTTATTTCACCCGAATGGTTGAGCCTTTTCACGACGCGAAAATGATCGGATGCGTCGATTCGCGCGAACAGCCGCTCTATGGCCGGCTCGTGCCGTTCGTTGACGACCGCGATATGTACCTCCTTTATTTCAAAAGAAAGCACGATCCCAAACACGAAAACAATCAACGCGGGCAGTACAAAAAGAACGGCTATGCTCAACTTGTCGCGCCAGATAAGAAGTACTTCCTTTCGCACAATAGCCGCTATATTTTTTTCCTTTTTCATGCTTCGTGTTTCGTGCTTTATACTTCGTGTTGAATGAAATAATGCGCCAGTCCATCGCTGCCACCGGCAGCTTTAAGCGTTTCGGCTTTTCCACGGGCCTTTACCCTTCCGTTCTCCAGTATGATTAACCGGGTGCAATAGAACGCTTCATCCAGGTAATGGGTACTCACCATCACGGTCGTGCCCGTCGCGGCCTCCAGCGAGATGAGGTTCCACAGTTCGCGGCGGCTGATGGCGTCGAGGCCGCTGGTCGGTTCGTCAAGGAAAACAATTTCGGGCCGGTGCAACATGGCTGTCGAGAAAGCCAGCATCTGTCGCCACCCGGCAGGTAAGGTGCCTGCTAATTTATTGGCATACCGGCCAACGCGGAGGTCGTTCATCAATTCGCCCATCCGGTCCCGTGTTTCGCGCCGGGTCATTCCATAAACTGTCGCGTAAAATTCGATGTTCTCGCGCACGGTCAGGTCTTCAAACAGCGTGGAGTTCTGTCCCATGTAGCCGATTTTTCGCCGGATACCCCGTCCCTGGCGAGCGATATCAAGTCCTGCCACTTCGGCCGTGCCCGAAGTAGGTCTTAGCAGCCCGCAAAGCATGCGTATCAGCGTCGACTTGCCCGCGCCGTTCGCGCCCAATAACCCGATGATCTCTCCCTGCCTTGCCTCCATCGAAACTTCATTGACCGCCCTGAGGCTGCCAAAATCACGCGTTAACTTATCGGCACGAATATTCATCATAGCATGGTTTTCTCTCCGTTAGTACTCAGGCAATCAATAAAGACATCTTCCATGTCGGGCGAAACCTGCTCTATTTCCAGTTTCGCGAATCCTCTCCCGGCGGCAAGCACCCCTATCTCCTCAAGTGAAATATTTTCGGCAGCGGTAATATAAACGTGCTCACCACGGATGTAACAATTGATGACGCCAGGCAGCTCTTTCATCGAGTAAAACAATGGCTGAACCGGGTACCCGCCAAGGGTAAACAATTTCCGGGGGTATGAAGCCACTATCTCACCGGGAAACCCGAGCTTCAATGGCTGCCCTTCGTGGATGAACAAAACACGGTCCGCGATAGCCGCTTCTTCCAGGTAATGCGTGCTAACAAGGATGGTCATGCCTCCTTTTTGGAGCGATTTAAGCTCTTTCCACAACAGGTGCCGCGAAAAGGGGTCAATCCCCGTGGTGGGCTCGTCGAGCAGGAGCAGGCGCGGTTCATGAACCAAGGCGCAGCAAATAGCCAGTTTCTGCTTCATCCCGCCCGACAAGTGTTTGGCCTGTTTGCGTGAAGAGGATTCCAAGTGGTGCCACAGTCCGGGACATTGCCGCCGTACTTCGCGTGGGTTACCACCGTAGGCCGCCGCGAAAAAAGAGAGGTTTTCGGCAACGGTCAGGTCGCCATAAAGAGAAAAGCGCCCGGACACGTAACCGAGGATTTTCCTGACCTGTCGCTTGTTTTCCCGTATGTCCATCCCACGGACACGAAGGGTGCCCTCGTATTCATCGTCCAGCGTGGCAATGATATTGAAGAGGGTTGACTTCCCGGCGCCGTTAGCACCCATGATGCATAGAATCTCTCCTTTTTCAACGGAAAAGTTCAGGTCGCGCAGGGCTTGCCGGTCGCGAAAACGCTTCGCTATGTGACGGGCCTCGATCATTCTGCAGGAGATAAATCCAGGAGATAAATCTCGGCGGGCATACCCGGCTTAATGGTCCCGTCGTTTATTACACTGATCTTTACATGATAAAGTAAAAGGCTCCGGTTTTGACGGGTCTGCACCTGGCTGGGCGTGAATTCGGGCTTTTCGGCGATATAAGCAATCTTACCGGTACAATAGCTTAACCTCCCGCCGGGAAGGTCTATGGCTACTTTTACTTCGTTCCCGACTTGGAGCCGCGGAAGCAGTTCTCCCGTGAACCAACCGTGGAGCGTCATTTCACGTGTATCCATCAGTTTATACAGCGGGTACCCGGCAGCGGTAAATTCGTGCGCTTTGGCAAATTTTAATCCTACCGTCCCGTTTTCGGGATTCACGATGGTGCACTCTTCGATGCGGTGCGCGGTTATATCTCGCTGCATCTCCAGTGCCTCCACCTGGGCCAGGATACCGGCGGCTTCACGGTGAAGCGACGACGACGCGGCAACAATCTGCCGCTCTACAAGCAGCAGTTCATCATCCACCTGATCCAGTTTTTTTCGGTCGGCAGCACCCGATTGCACCAAGCTGTTAACCCGTTGGCGTTCTTTTTCAATAGTCCTCTTTTTCTCTCTCAGCGCTTCAACCTGTATGCCCACGTCTGGCAGCGAGGCACGGAGGGTAACGATCTGGTTGTCGAGCCGTTTTTTTTGCAGCGACAGCTCCGTGGTATCAACCTGGCCAACCACTTGGCCTTTGGCGAGCGCGTCGCCTTCTTGTATGTCGAACCACAAGATTTTGCCTTGCCCGCCGGAGGAAACGGTCCATTCAAGTGCCTCGAAATTCCCGTAAGCGGCCGGTTTACCCGCTCCTGAACAGCCCGGCAGGATAATTATGAACGCGGTGACCAGGTTCGTGAGCGTCTGTTTTCTCATTTCTCAAGATAATTTGAATGATTGACAAGGATACGGTCGCGCTTTATTATCTCTTTTGTTTTGTTGATAGCATACACTTCAAGCTTGAGTTTCGCGATAGTTTCCTCGTTGAGGGCAGTAAAATAATCCGATAAAGAGACTTCACCCTCTTTCAGCAAAATCTCCATCTGTTGCCTGAGTTGTCCTTTCTTTTCGATGGCGATTGCCTGTTGTTGTTCAAGGGTTTCGTACCGGTATATTTCTCCCGAATGTTCTATTTCAATTACATCGCGCCTTTTTTGGAGCGCATCCCGGTATTCGCGCAGCCGGTTGGACTCGATGTGCAGGATTTTGTCTTCACGGGCGTGGTCGCGCCACCCGGTGATCGGCACCTGCATTACCAACCCTACACCACCAAACCAATCGAAACGATTTTCGAAAAAGTTCATCCCGGGCTTGCCATAACCCAACGTGCTGAATAACCGCACTTTGGGCAAAGCCGCCGTACGCGAAAGATTTCGTGCCAGTTCATTTTTTTTCTCTTGCAGGCCAAGCTGAAGAAAAGCCGGGTCGACGAATTTATCCCCCGTTTCGTCGCGAACGGGTGCGACCAGCCGATCGTCGATACCCATCTCTTGTCCCGTCAATTCCGAAAGCATCCGGCGGTATTTACGCTCTTCTGCTTTCAGCTCCCCGACGCGAGTTTCCACGTCAATCAATGCCATTTCCGCGTAAAGCAACTCTTTTTTTAAGAGTTTGCCTTCGCCGGCAAGCGACCGCGCGTCACTTAGTTTCAGGGAAACAATGTTTTGCTGTATTTCGAGCACTTGCAACCCTTTACGCGCGAGTGCAATCCCGAAGAAAACCTCATCAACAAGGTGATCAATTTGCAGCAACGACTCTTCCGTTTTTTGTTCTTCAAGGCGCGCGTTCAATTTAATCTCTTCCCTTTTTAGCCGGTACTCGCCCCCGTCGTATACCTGTTGGGAGAGGAATAACCCGGCTTTGAGCCTTTCACGCGGGGCATGGGAGAAATCAAAAGCGTATTCGAGGGCAGCCGCGGGATCGGGTACTTCCGACAGGTAAGCCGTGTAAGCAAAGGCTGACACGTTCGGGGTAATCATTTTTTTCAGCAGCCGTTGTTGCGCGGTGGCCGATTCGGAGATCCATTCCACCTGCTTTTCAGCCGAAAACGTGGCACGGGCCATTGCTCGGCACTGCTCGAGCGTGAAATCATTTTGCGCGCTTGCCCGGGAAAACATGAACAACAGGAAGAGAGCGATAACGGCCGGTGGTAATTTTCCTGTTCTCTGTATAATACCAATAAAGGGCATAGGCAAAAGCTTAATTGCTGATTTTATGCAGGGTTAAGGTAGTCTCACTGCCAAAAACGGAGGTGCGAAGCACAAGTATATCCTGTTTTCGGCTGATGATGGTAAATAGGTATACCTCTCCGGTGGAGGGGTTGGTAAGCGCGAGTTTGAGCCCTTTCATTGAAAAATGTTCAGGTTGGCCGGTTACCAACAGCTCCTGGCTGCTGTCGTAAAGCTCGAACGATTTATCGGCTTTAATGTGGATGTAGGACTGAAAATAGCTGCTGTCAATTCGCGGCTCGGCTTTTTCGAGTACCCATTTTCCCAGGTAAACCGGTTCTTCTTCCTTTGCACAGGAACAGAACAGGTACGGGATCACCAGTACGAAAAAAAACAACGTGAATTTTGAAAATCTCATCCTCTTTTGCTCCTCGTTTTAGCCGGGTTTACACGACCATCGGCCCTCTTTTCTTTATTTTCACGCGTGTTGAAACGACGCGTGCAAGTTGACTAAATTGATGACACACCTTTTTTGTTTTATAGGAACGAAAGTACCGTTTCGCGACAAAACCGAACGGGCAAATCGTAAAAAGTATCGGACAAAAGGTAAAAAATCAAGGTAAAGCATGATTTGAAAAGCGGCACGAGCAAAACTTGAATTAATCATGGAGGTACTCCGGAACCAATATTTTTGTACCTTTGTATAAAGTATGATGCGCCTCGGACAAGTTAGAAAGCAAGCTTTCATATTGTCTCTCGGCTTTCATTGCTTTTGCAGCTTAAAATCAAACAGTCCAATGCATTTTACCCCGCTTCTATCCCTGTTCGGGAACTTGGAACAGTTAGATTCCGTCCAGTTGAACTTTAACCAGGAAAGCATCAACTTGATGAATATCGCCATCGCGTTTATCATGTTTGGAGTGGCATTGAGCATCCGTCCCAAGCACTTTAGAGCATTGGCATTGAGCCCCAAACCGGTGGTGTTGGGGGCAATCGCCCAATACGTGCTCCTTCCGGCGCTCACGTTCTTGCTGGTGTTGATATTACGGCCGAGCACCGCCGTGGCCTTGGGGATGATCCTGGTGGCGGCCTGTCCCGGCGGCAACGTGTCTAACCTGATCTCGTCCATCTCCCGGTCGAACGTGACGTTGTCGGTCAGCCTCACCGCCATTACCACGGTAATGAGTCTCTTTATGACGCCGTTTAACTTTGCTTTTTGGGGCAGTCTGTACGCGAAGCATTCCCCGTTGCTGGTACCCATCTCGATTGACCCGGTGGAGATGTTCCGCACCGTGTTCCTGATCCTGGGCATTCCGGTGATCCTGGGAATGACAGTGGGGATGAAGTTCCCCAAATTCGTGAGAAAAGTGGAGAAGAGTGTACAGGCTGCATCCATCATTTTCTTTATCGGTTTCATCGCAGCTGCACTGGCGGGCAATTTCAGCATCTTCCTCCGTTACATCCATCTCACTTTCCTGTTGGTACTTATCCACAACGGCATTGCTTTCCTCTCCGGTTATGCACTACCACGTATATTGGGTGTGAACGAGCTGAACAGTAGAACCATCTCAATCGAAACCGGTATCCAAAACTCGGGACTCGGACTGGCACTCATCTTCAACCCACGCATCTTCCCGCCAGAGCTGAACCTGGGCGGTATGGCGTTCATCACCGCCTGGTGGGGCATCTGGCATATCGTGGCAGGACTGCTCCTGGCATTCTACTGGCGAAAACGTCCCGCAAAAACAGGAAACATCTAAACCATTGCATCATGTTATATCGTTACGACTTCCGCTACTCGATTGCCAAGTTTTACTTCAACAACGCCCTTCGCCTCAACTTCAGCAAGATTGTTTTCACCGGCAGAAGTGAGTATGTATCGAAGCAGCGGCCCGTGATCTTCGCCCCCAACCACCGAAATGCTTTGCTCGACGCCTTGCTGGTTGTCATGGCCACTTATCACAGGAAACAGGTGGTCTTCCTGGCGCGTGCCGATATCTTCAAACAGAAGCTGATTGCATGGGTACTGAGAGGAATGCGAATCATGCCAGTCTTCCGGATGCGTGATGGAAAGGATAACCTAGACAGAAACAACGAAATTTTTAACAACGCGGCACGCATCCTAAAGCAAAACAATCAACTCGCCCTCTTCCCAGAGGGGGTACACAATCCTAAACAGTCGCTTCTTCCCATACGTAAAGCGGTACCACGCATCGTCCTTCCTACCGAGGCTTCAACAGGTTTTACACTTAACAGCCAAATCGTGCCTGTATCGATTTACTATCGCGATATTTTCGCCTTCCTGTCTGATGTTTACATCACCTTTGGTACCCCGATCGAGGTGAATCAATACAGGGATCTCTACAATGAGAACCCTGTATTGGCAGTGAATGCATTACGACAAGAACTTGAAGAGAGTCTCAAAAAGATGGTGGTGAACATACAGAGTGAAGAGTACTATGATGATTATCGCCGTGCAATCGATTGGAATGGTGACCGGCTGTCAGAAGAGCTTTTCACCGGACAAAAGGATGGTTTCCTGCAGGCGTCGCTTCATATTGTGCGGGAGCTGGACAAGCTGCAAGAAGAGGATCAGGTCACTTTTGAAAAGCAGATGGCCAAATTCCGTGAAGCTTCTGCCTTGATGAATAAGGAAGGATTGCGATCAACCGATATGCTCTGGAGGCCGAAAACAGCAACCCTGTTGACTACCCGCATACTGGCATTGCTCATCTCCGCCCCGGTGGCGCTCATCGGCTTCCTCAACGGCTTCTTCCCTATCCTGTTACAGAAGAAACTGCAAAAACTTTTCAAGGACAAACAGTTTGTTGCATCAGCACGATATGCTTCAGGACTGATCTTCGTGCCGCTGTTCGACCTGTTGCAGTCGCTTGCCGTACGATTCATCACCGGCGAATGGCTGCCGACAATAGCCTATTTCCTGCTGATGCCTATTACTTTCTATTTTGCCCTCTACTGGCGTAAGTGGTGGAAGCAGTTGCAACGTGACAACATGGTGCACCGTTTTGCCACACAAGAGCCTGAGAAGTGGCAGCGATTGCTGGAATTGATCAGGCTTTAAATCACTTTTCTATTTCTTCGCCTTCAGATGGAAGACGATCTTCTTCGCCTTCACCAACTCCTCATGGCTGATTCGGAAGCCTTTTAGGGGGCGTCCGTCGACCGCAATCCAGTCGATGTATCGTGCTCCCTCTGATGGACGATTGGTCTCGATTACCAACTGCCGGCCCTCATAGTAATCAGGATCCAGCTGCAATGTGATCCGATCGAACAGCGGCGTGGTGAGCGTGTAGGAGGGATCAGTGGCATTGTCGGGGTAGAAACCCATCATGGTGAAGAGAGCCCAGGTAGACATGGTGCCGGTATCATCGTTGCCTGGAAGTCCGTCGGGGCTATTTTTAAAGTGTGCCTCCAGCAGCTGCTGTGTGAGTTCCTGGGTGCGCCAAGCCTCTCCCTTCACATAGCTGAAAAGATAGGGATAGGCAATATTGGGTTCATTGGTGGGGTCATAGTGGCTATCGTCGAACACCTCCTGCAGCTTCTTCACGAACCTTCTCGTGCCCCCATGCAGTCGAATAAGTCCCTCCACATCATGCGGAACCATGAAGGAGTAGTTCCAGGAGCTACCCTCATGGAAGCCGGGCACCGGTTCGAAGTTCTCCCCCTGTTTGGGGTTGAAAGGGCTCAGGAAGGTGCCGTCCGGCACGATGGGACGGAAGACTCCATATTCGGGTGAGTAGTAGCGGCGATAGTTGAGTGACTGACGGCTGAACTGTTCAGCCTCCTTCTCTTTACCAAGTGCGGCAGCAAACTTGCCCAGGGCAGCATCAGCGATATAATACTCCAGCGCATGCGATACCGAATTGTCATATTCCTCCCGAAGGGGTATATATCCCTTAGCAAGGTAATCATCGATGTCGGGACGGATGAAGTTATCACTCCCTGGTGTGGTAGCCGACTTGATCATCGCCTCCCAAGCGGTCTCCACATCAAAGTCTCGTAGCCCCTTCATCCAGCTGTCCACGATCACCGGGATGGCCGGATCGCCTTCCATGGTGAGGGTCTCACGGCTGTAGAGCTCCCAGCGTGGTAACCAGCCACCCTCACGGTACATTTCCACTAACGAGCGCACCATGTCGAGCTGCCTGCCGGGATAGAGCAGTGCCAGCAGCTGGTGAACATTGCGGTAGGTGTCCCACAGAGAGAAGACGGTGTAACGGTTCGTCGCCGTGTGACGAATAGCATCACCCTCCATTTCGGGATATTCCCCGTTCACGTCATTCAGCAGGTTGGGGTGTATCAGTGAATGGTAGAGTGCCGTATAAAAGATTGTCTGCTGATCGTCTGTTCCTCCCTGTGGGGTTACCACCGAGAGTGCCTCATTCCATCTTTCGCGCGCCTGACAACGAACACGGTCAAAGTCGAACCGGGGCTGTTCTCTCTCCAGGTTGAGTCGTGCATTCTCGGTGCTGACAAAGGAGACACCAATCTGCACCTCCACCTGCTCTCCCTCCTCCAACTCGTAGCTGAACCAGGCACCAATGTCGTCACCGGCAATGTCACGAGTGTAGCGGGTGTAGAGTTTTCGTGTGCCGCTGGTAGAATCCCACTGCGCCTCGACTCCCATTTCACGCTGCTGTTTCCAGTAGCCGAAACGTTGTGGTGCCTTGTTCACCCGCATCACGAAGTAGATTGGGAAGACCGCCTGTGGGTTGTAGCAGAAGGTGCCCAGTAACTTCATCCCCTCCACCTCGGTATCACTCACCCGACGCATCCAGGCCCCCGACTCGTTTGTGAGTCCCTCACCCAGGTTGAGCAGGATATTTCCCTCCCCTTCCGGAAAGGTGAAGCGGGCGATGCTGCTGCGCTCAGTGGTCGTCACCTCAGTCCTGACGCCATACTTCGTAAGCCTGTTGGTGTAATAACCTGGCGAGGCGTACTCATCGCTGTAGCCACTCCCGTATTGGGTGTAGTCTACATTCAACTCACCACTCGTAGGCATCAGCAGGAGGGACCCCATCTCGGGGCAGCCCACACCGCTCAGGTTGACGTGTGAGTATCCGGTGAAGAAACAGTTGTCGTACGAATAGGGGGTGGACCACCACTGTTTGTCCTTGTCGAAACGGTTCTCTTTCGATCCCATCACGTTGAAGGGGGCCACCGACATCATACCGTGGGGCAGTACCGGGCCGGGATGCGTGGTGCCATAGTTAGTAGTGCCGATAAAGGGATTGACCCTCTCTGCCGGCTCCTGCGCCATCAGTGGCAGGGTGAATAGAAAAAGCAGTAAGGAGAGTAAAGTGTTTCTGAACAGATACATATGAATGAACTCTTTTTTATGTCACATCGAAATAACTCTGTGCCATTGCCGAATTAGCTTCGCGTCACCTTTTGTACGATTGCATCCACGGCGGCATGAAGACCATCACTGTTCTTCCCGCCGGCAGTGGCAAAATGGGGTTGTCCACCACCACCACCCTGGATCAGCTTCGCCGCCTCTCGCACCATGTTACCGGCATGCAACCCTTTCGCGACCAGGTCGTCACTCAACATCACCGTCAGTGATGGTTTACCGTTCAACTGAACGCCGGCCACGAAGAGCATTTTCTCGGGGAACTGCGCTTTCAGCTGGAAAGCAATATCCTTCACCACGTCGGGCATCCCTACCGGCAACTCCACTCGGAACAGGGTGATCCCATTCAGTTCTACTCTCTTCTCTATGATTCGTTGGCGCAGTTGCTCGCTCTTCTCTTTCAAGAACTCCTGCACCTGCTTCTTCATCTCATCATTCTCCGACATAAGGCGCTGTACCCCCTGCATAATATCAGGCACGTTGTTGAGCATGTTTTTGATCTCCAGGATCGCATCCTCCTTGGCATAGAGGTACTCCTCACATCCTTTGGCGGTAACCGCTTCAATGCGCCTCACACCTGCAGCGATGGCACTCTCGCTCACGATGCGGAAGGTCCCGATGCGGCCGGTAGAGGAGATGTGTGTCCCTCCGCATAACTCAATGGAAGAGCCAAATCGAACGGTACGAACCACCTCGCCATACTTCTCTCCGAAGAGCGCCATCGCTCCCTCTGCTTTAGCCTCTTCAATGGGTACATTGCGATGTTCCTCTATTGGATAGTCACCCCTGATGGCAGCGGTCACCTTTCTTTCCACCGCACGGATCTCCTCCGGTGTCATCTTCTGGAAGTGTGAGAAGTCGAACCGCAACAAATCGGACGAGACATAAGAGCCTTTCTGCTCCACATGGTTGCCAAGGACCTCACGCAATGCCTCATGCATCAGGTGGGTGGCAGTATGGTTGCACTCGGTGGCAATACGTTTTTCCTCATCGATACGGGCTATGAACTCCGCATCCGGATTTGCGGGGAGCCTGTCGGTGAGGTGCACCGCCAGGTTATTCTCCCGCTTGGTGTCTAAGATGGGGATCCATTCGCTGCCATCAGCAGCTGTGAGGCGGCCGCTGTCGCCCACCTGTCCACCCATCTCGGCATAGAAGGGTGAGCGGGAGAGGACTAATTGATAATACTGTTTGTTCTTCTGCTTAACAACTCGATATCGGAGAATGCGGGTGCTGCTTTCAATTTCATCGTATCCCACAAACGTTGGATCACCCTCATGCAGTCTAGTCCAGTCGCCTGTTTCCGTTGCGGCAGCATTGCGCGCACGCTGTTTCTGCTTCTGCATCTCGGCGTCAAATCCAGCCAGGTCGACTCGCATGTCATGCTCCCGCAGAATCAGCTCTGTCAGGTCGACAGGAAAACCGTAGGTATCGTAAAGCTGGAAAGCTACCTCCCCACTGAAGTACTCACCTTTAGACTCCGGGATGCTTTTCTCAAGCATCTTGATGCCGGTCTCTAGGGTTCGGAGGAATGACTCCTCCTCCTCCTTGATCACCTTTTCAATTAGCGTTTGCTGTGCTTGCAGCTCAGGGTAGGCTTCGCCCATCACCTCAATCAGGGTGGGCAGTAAACGGTAGATGAACGACTCATGCATCCCCAGGAAGGTGTAGCCGTAGCGTACGGCGCGACGAAGAATACGACGGATCACGTAGCCCGCACGGGCGTTGGAAGGTAATTGTCCATCGGTGACAGAGAAAGCAATGGTACGCAGATGGTCGGCAATGACCCGCATGGCGATATCCTTCCTGACTTCCTCACCATAGGGATGGGATGTGATCTCCGCAATCCTGCGAATGATGGGCTGAAACAGGTCGGTGTCATAGTTGGAGAGCTTTCCCTGTACGGCCATACAGAGTCGTTCGAAACCCATACCAGTGTCGATCACCTTTGCCGGCAGCGGTTCCAGCGTACCGTCCGCCTTGCGGTTGTACTGCATGAATACCAGGTTCCATATCTCGATGACCTGCGGATGACTCTGGTTCACCAACGCCAGTCCGCTTACCTTCTCACGCTCACTATCAGGTCGGATATCGATATGGATCTCGGAGCATGGACCACAGGGGCCGGTATCTCCCATCTCCCAGAAATTGTCTTTCTTGTTACCGTTGATGATACGTTCCTTCGGCAGAAAAGCCTCCCAGAAGGATGCAGCCTCGTCGTCTCGCTCCAACCCCTCTTCGCTGGAACCCTCGAAAACGGTCACGTAGAGTCGCTCCTTGTCAAGCTTCAGCACCTCGGTGAGGTACTCCCAGGCCCAGCTGATAGCCTCCTTCTTGAAATAGTCGCCAAAGGACCAGTTACCCAACATCTCAAACATGGTGTGGTGGTAGGTGTCGTGACCCACCTCCTCCAGGTCGTTGTGTTTGCCACTCACACGAAGGCACTTCTGGGAGTCGGCTACCCGTGGGTACTTCACCGGGGCGTTGCCCAGGATGATATCCTTGAACTGGTTCATACCGGCATTGGTGAACATCAGGGTGGGGTCATCCTTGATGACCATGGGTGCCGATGGCACAATCTGGTGCTGCTTCGATTGGAAAAAATCTTTGAACGACTGGCGGATTTCTTTCGACGTGATCATATCTCTCTGTTCGTTTGCTATTTTTCATTTAATCGTTGATTTGTGGATCTCGATACAACGCAGTCCGCAAATCTGGATGATGTTGCTCATTTCAATTTAGAAGTGCAAAGATACTATTTTCTTGTGTTTTACGGAACAGAAATGAAGAGATCACTTTTCAAAGCTTTCCTGTTTACGAACATTTCTTCGTACATTTGCAACTGTGGTGGATGGGAGACAATTGATTTTATCCACCAAATAACTGCCAACACAAGAACAATGTCTAATGTAGTGATTTCTGAATGTCCCATTTGCGGCAGCAATAAGATTGAGAAACGGTTTGACTGTGAGGATTATTTCTCCAGCAGTGAGATGTTTCCTATAAGTGACTGCCTGCAATGCGGATTTCGTCTCACCAATCACTTTCCACCTGAAGAGAGAATCGGGAATTATTACGATACAGCCAACTATATCTCTCACTCCGACTCAGACAAAGGAGTCACAAACAAACTTTATCAACTTTTCCGCAGGATAATGCTACGACGGAAAGTGCGGCTCGTGAAACGGTTCACCAATCACATCGAGCCTGAACTACTGGATATCGGTTGTGGTACCGGTCACTTCCTGCAGACGGCAAGAGCGGCTGGTTTCAGGGTAACGGGGATCGAGAAAAGCAGTATGGCAAGGGAAAAAGCTCACTCCCTGTTCAATCTCGATGTGCTGGAAGATCTGGATCATTTTATACCGGAACATTCGTTTGAGGTGATCACTCTCTGGCATGTGCTGGAGCACCTGGAGAAACTGAACGAAAGTATTGCCAAAATCAGTAGTATACTGGCTCAGGAAGGTACGCTGGTAGTTGCGCTGCCCAACCACCACTCATATGACGCAGAGGTATATGGTAAGCAGTGGGCGGCCTATGATGTGCCTCGCCATCTCTGGCATTTCACATCCGAAACGGTGGAGCAACTGATGCTGAAGCACGGCATGAGGGTGGTGAAGCGTTATCGCATGCCACTCGATGCCTTTTATATCAGCCTTGTAAGTGAATCCTACAAGGGTTCTTCTCCCTGGAGTCGATTTCCGAAGGCTTTTTTGGTAGGCATGACAGGCTATCTACTCTCCTTGTTTGACCTGAAACAGAGCAGTTCAATCATCTATATCATCAAAAAGTAACCATCCACGACCATGGGCAAACGAAAGAAACCAATCCAGTTCAGCGAGAAGCGTCTCTACTACTCCATACAGGAGGTGGCAGACCATTTCGCTGTGAATGTATCCCTACTTCGATTCTGGGAGAAGGAGTTCGACAACATCAATCCCAAAAAAACGGCAGGAGGCACTCGTCAGTACAGACAGGAGGACATCCAGCAGGTTGAGATTGTGTACCATCTAGTGAAAGAAAAAGGGATGACACTGGAGGGGGCACGACAAACACTCCGCAGCAAAAAGGATGAGGAGACCAAGCGGGTGGAGGCGGTTGCACGACTGACGGAGATCAAAAAGGCACTGCAGCAACTCGAGGAGGAGTTCGACCGGCTCCACGAACAGCGTAAGTATTCGAAAACAATCACCGAGGAATGACAAGAAAAATACTCTTCATTCTTTTAACAGCTCTTGTTACTTCCCTTTCTGTTCAACCGCAGGAGGTTGTGAAGGTAGGTGCGGAACTGACAGCATGTTATTTCCTGCTACTGGAAGGAAAGAGGGTGGCGGTAATGACCAACCAGACAGGCATGGCAGGCGATGAGCACCTTGTAGACCTGCTATTGAGTCATAACCACAACCTGGTGGGTATATTCTCACCTGAACATGGGTTCCGTGGCACCGCCGATGCAGGTGAACATGTATCCAGTTCGGTAGATGAGAAAACCGGCATCCCCATCTGGTCGCTATACGGAAGTGGCAACGGCAAGCCCTCCGCCGAGAAAATGAAAGCATTCGACATCCTGGTATTTGATCTCCAGGATGTGGGGCTCCGTTTTTATACCTATTATGCCAGTATGGCACGCCTGATGGATGCCTGCGCAGAGCATGGAAAGAAGATGATCGTGCTGGACCGCCCCAATCCCAACGGCATGTATGTGGATGGTCCTATTCTAGACATGAAGCACAAGTCGGGTGTGGGATGGCTCCCGATCCCGGTGGTGCACGGCATGACGCTGGGCGAGCTAGCGCTGATGATCAACGGCGAAGGATGGTTGCCAGAGAAGAGGGTCTGCGACCTGACAGTGATTCCCTGTGAGAACTACACACACCAGACACGCTACGTGCTTCCCATCGCACCCTCACCCAACCTGCCCAACAACCACGCCATCTATCTCTACCCCTCCACCTGCCTCTTTGAGGGAACGGTGATGAGTTTGGGCAGGGGTACTCCCTACCCTTTTGAGGTGTACGGACATCCCAATTACAAGGGTTCTGCCTTCAGCTTCACACCTCGCAGTATGCCAGGTGCCAGGAAACCTCCGTTACTTAACAAAAAGTGCTATGGGGTAGATTTGCGTGAGCTGCCGGATGAACAGATCATCACCGCCGGGTTCGATCTCTCTTATCTGATCGACGCCTACCGGAACCTCAACATTGGGAATAAGTTCTTCACCTCATTTTTTGAAAAACTGGTGGGGGTAGATTATATCCGGCAGGAGATCATTGCAGGCAAAACGGCTGAACAGATCAGTAAAAGGTGGTACTGTGATGTGGAGCAGTTCAAGCACCAACGGAAGCCCTACCTGCTATATGAAGAGTAAATCAACGGAACATTGTCTTTTGATAAAAATGCGCAATGATGCGCATTTTTTGTATTTTTGCACTTCATTTACACAACGTTCAGGAGACAACTCGGGAAAATAGTCTTTTCGCTCGTTGAATTGCGTTAAGAATAAGAATTGAATCACAATATGGAGATTGCAAGCAAATACAACCCTGCAGAGGTTGAAGAGAAGTGGTACCAGTACTGGATGGAACACAACCTGTTCCACTCCGAACCCGATGAGCGTGAACCCTACACCATCGTCATTCCGCCCCCCAACGTCACCGGCGTACTGCACATGGGGCACATGCTCAACAACACCATCCAGGATGTGCTGGTGCGCCGTGCGCGCATGCAGGGGAAGAATGCCTGCTGGGTGCCCGGCACCGACCACGCTTCCATCGCCACAGAGGCAAAGGTGGTGAACCGCCTGGCAGCACAGGGGATTAAAAAGAGCGACCTCACCCGAGATGCATTTCTCAATCATGCCTGGGAGTGGACCCACGAGCATGGGGGAATCATCCTGGAGCAGTTGAAGAAGCTGGGAGCCTCCTGTGATTGGGAGCGTACCGCTTTCACCATGGATGAAGTCCGCTCGGAAAGCGTACTACGTGTCTTCTGCGATCTCTACGAGAAAGGATTGATCTACCGCGGTGTGCGGATGGTCAACTGGGACCCGAAGGCGCTCACCGCTCTCTCCGACGAAGAGGTGATCCACAAGGAGGTGAACGGCAAGCTCTATTACCTGCGGTATATGATCGAAGGGGATCCTGACGGCGGCTACGCAGTGGTGGCAACTACGCGCCCGGAGACCATCATGGGCGACACCGCCATGTGCATCAACCCTAATGATCCAAAGAACGCACACCTGAAGGGGAAGAGAGTGATTGTCCCGCTCGTGAACCGCGTGATCCCGGTGATCGAGGATGACTATGTAGACATTGAGTTCGGTACCGGTTGCCTAAAGGTGACTCCGGCACATGATGTGAATGACTACATGCTGGGAGAGAAGTACAACCTCCCCTCCATCGACATCTTTAATCCCGACGGCACCCTCAACGAGCATGGTGCCATGTATGCCGGGAAGGAACGTTTCGCGGTTCGCAAACAGATCGAGAAGGACCTGGAAGCGGCCGGACTGATAGAGAAGACCGAGCCTTACACCAACAAGGTGGGCTTCTCGGAACGTACCGACGAAGCGATTGAACCGAAGCTCTCGATGCAATGGTTCCTGAAGATGGATGAGCTGGCACAACCGGCCGCCGAAGCGGTAGAGCAGGATACCATCCGTTTCTTCCCGGAGAAATACAAGAACACCTACCGCCACTGGATGGAAAACATCAAGGACTGGTGCATCAGCCGACAGCTCTGGTGGGGTCACCGCATCCCGGCCTACTTCCTCCCGCGGGGAGGTGTAGTGGTTGGGATGACCCGCGAGGAGGCATTCGAGAAGGCAAAAAAGATTGTTGACTATCCGCTCACCATCAATGAGCTGAAACAGGATGAGGATGTGCTCGACACCTGGTTCTCCTCCTGGCTCTGGCCCATCTCCGTCTTCGACGGCATCAGGAAGCCGGAGAATAGCGACATCCAGTACTACTATCCCACCAGCGACCTGGTAACGGGACCCGATATCATCTTCTTCTGGGTGGCACGTATGATCATGTCGGGCTACGAGTACCGGCAGGATGCCTGCTTCCGGAATGTCTACTTCACCGGTATCGTACGCGACAATCATGGTCGCAAGATGTCGAAGCAGCTGGGCAACTCACCCGACCCCATCGAGCTGATGAACCGTTACGGAGCCGATGGTGTCCGTATGGGGATGCTGCTCTCCTCGGCCGCCGGCAACGACCTGCTGTTCGATGAGACCCTCTGTGAACAGGGACGTAACTTCAACAACAAGATATGGAACGCCTTCCGCCTGATCAAGGGATGGGAGACCAACGACACCATCCCCCAGCCGGAGTCGGCACGGATTGCCATCAACTGGTTTGGTAGCAAGCTTACGGAAACCATCGTTGAACTGGAAGATCTATTCTCCAAGTACCGCCTCTCGGAAGCGCTGATGCTGCTCTACAAGCTATTCTGGGATGAGTTCTCCTCATGGTACCTGGAGATGATCAAGCCTGCCTACCAGCAGCCTATCGACAGCGAGACCTACCGGGTAACCCTTGACTATTTCGATGCGCTGCTCCGCCTGCTGCATCCCTTTATGCCCTTCATCACCGAAGAGCTGTGGCAAGCACTGCAACAGAGAGCGGAAGGGGATAGCATCATGACCGCTCAGCAGCCCAAAGAGGGTGCAACTGACACAGAACTGCTGAACCAGTTTGAACAGGTGAAACAGCTGATCGCAGGGGTGCGCACCATCCGTTTGGAGAAGAATATTCCCAACAAAGACGCATTGGAGTTACAGGTCATCGGAGGGCACAACGACCGGTACAACAGTGTGATCACCAAGATGTGCAACCTCTCCTCACTCACGGTCGTCTCCGAAAAAGTGACCGGAGCCGCGGGATTCATGGTGGGCACCACCGAATATTCGGTGCCGCTGACTGACAAGATAGACCTGGATGCGGAGCTCCGGAAGCTGAAAGCAGAACTGGCATACACCGAAGGCTTCCTGCTGTCGGTTTCAAAAAAGCTGGGCAACGAGCGGTTCGTACAAAACGCCAAACCTGAAATCGTAGAGAACGAGCGAAAGAAGAAAGCGGATGCGGAAAGCAAGATCGCTTCACTGAAAGAAAACATAGCCGCACTGGAGAAATGACAGCGGTTGAAAACATATCCTATCAATTGTAACCCGTTATAACATGAAGAATATCCAATTTCCCTCGCTGCAAATAGTGGCAACGGTTGTAATGTTGCTAGTCAGCCTGTCATGCTCCTCTTCGAATGAATCCCCGGAGGAACATCCTTTCCTGGACATAAAAAGCATATCATCCAAAAGCCTCCCTGCCAACGGTGGTGAGACGATCATCAGTGTGGGCTCGCGACCGGCAGCCGCTGCACTGTCCGACACCGGGTGGTTGTCTTTGAAATCATCCACACCGCAGGAGAACCATACTTCGTTCTTGTTCATGGCAGAGGCCAATAAAGGTGACTCGCGCATGGCAAACATCACCATTACTGCCGGCGACAAGCATGAGACCATCATTATCCTCCAGGAGGAGGGAGACAATAGCGGAGACCCTGCAGAAGAGACGCAGCCTGCAGTAATAGTGGCTCGGCAGCTGGGCCTGGGATGGAATCTGGGCAATCAGCTCGATGCACATGCCAACAACGTGTCTGGCGAGACACTGTGGGGTAACGGTAAAGCCACACAAGAGACGCTCCACAAGGTGAGGGAAGCTGGTTTTACATCGGTACGCATACCCGTCACCTGGCTAGGCAAAGTGGGTGCGGCACCTGATTATTCAATCGACTCCGGATGGCTGGAACGTGTGGCAGAGATTGTGGGTTATGCAGAGCATGCAGGATTGAAAGCCATCATCAACATTCACCATGATGGTCACCGAAATGAGGATGAACCGGGAAACTGGCTCGATATCACGAAAGCAGCTTCAAACGCCACTGCCAACGAGGCCATAAAGGCACAACTAAGTGCCATGTGGACACAGATAGCCGAGCGCTTTAAAGAGAAAGGGGAGTTCCTGATCTTCGAAGGTGTGAACGAGATTCATGACGGAAAATGGGGTTACGGTGACAATACCAGTGACGGCGGGAAGCAGTATGCCATTCTCAATGAGTGGCAACAGACGTTTGTGGATGCCGTGCGTGCTGTCGGTGGCAACAATGCCTCCCGTTACCTTGGCATTAGCGGTTACATCACCAATCCCAAGTTGACGATGAAACACCTGAAGCTGCCGGAGGATTCTGCAACAGATCGCTTGCTGGTATCGGTACACTACTACGACCCTCATGAATTCACACTGACTGATAAGTTTGGTGAGTGGGGACACACCGGTGCCACCGGAAAGAAAGAGCAATGGGGTGACGAAGATCATATGAGGAAGGTGTTTGCTGATTTGAAAGCCACCTATGTCGACAAGGGTATTCCCGTTTATATCGGAGAGATGGGCTGCGTGCACCGTAGCAACAGTCGCTCCGAGTCGTTCCGGAAATATTACCTTGAATATCTGTGCAAGGCTGCCCGCACCTATGGCATGGCTGCTTTTTACTGGGACAACGGCAGCACCGGTACGGGGCATGAAAGTTCCGGTCTGATCGATCATGCCACGGGCAATTATGTCAACAATGGAAAAGAAATTGTGGAGGTCATGATAAGAGGTTATTTTACGACCGACACTTCTTATACATTGGAAACCGTCTATCAAAATGCGCCTCAATAAAAGGAACCTTCTATTGGCCATCTATTTGGTAACAAGTACATTCTGCAGAGTTTAAAACTCCAGATAGGGCTCCAGACGTTTAATATCCTCCTGCGTAAATTGATCCAGCATCGCCAGTTCCCGAATCGATTGGATGTTACCTTTCTTTCGCCGGAGGTTAAAGATGGCCTGCACCTGCTCATAATTGAGATAGGGATGGCGTAGCAACTCTCTGAACTCAGCAAGGTTCACCGGCAGTGGTCGCCATACACTGTCCGGCGTAATATAGGGCGATATGCGGGCAAATAATTCCTCGTTTAACCCATATACCTCCAGCAGCTGATCCTTGCGCACATAGCCTCCCAGTAGCTCACGATACTTCACGATGCGAGACGCATAGCTGGTACCGATGCCCGGGATCATCTTCCAACGCGTTGTATCCACCTCATTCAGTGTGATGGTCTCCCCCGGCTGTAGCTTCACCGCGAAGCGATTTGAAGGAAAGCTGCGATCTCTACCCTCTCCCCCGGAAGCGTCATCTGGTTTTCTTTCATCACCACCCGACATGGATTTCAACCCTTCCGGTTCTCCTACAGGAGCATCCATCCCCTCCTCCTGATGAACCTCCCCGCTGCGGCGAAACTGTTCAAATGCCTGAATGAGCGAATCGTTCTCTTGTAATACGAAGTGGGATGAACGACGGCTGCTGAGTAATATCTGCAGGATCAGCGTCAACACGATCAGGATCAACAGAAGCAGTACGCCCAACCTCGATCCTCTTTGAAAATATAGAAAATCCTTCCAGCGCATTTAATCGAAGGCTCTCTGTTCAGCCTGGTAAAGTTACAAAATATCTTATTTTCCTTCTTGATAAAATAGTAGAAATTGTACCTTTGGATGTTGAATGTCAATTACAACTCTTTTTGAACCTTGATTTCCGCTGAATATGGTATTGAACTACATCTGGATCGCGTTCTTCCTCATCGCCTTTGTGGTGGCTTTGGTAAAGCTGCTCTTCTTTGGAGACATGCAGGTCTTCACCGACATCATGAACTCCACCTACGACACCGCACGTACCGGTTTCGAGATCTCACTCGGACTGACAGGAGTGCTCTCGCTTTGGTTGGGAGTGATGAAGATCGGAGAGCGGGGCGGAATGGTGGAGCTCTTCTCACGCGCGGTAGCGCCCCTCTTCTCTCGTATCTTCCCCGACCTTCCGAAAAACCACCCCGCCGCGGGATCGATGCTGATGAACATCTCTGCCAACATGCTGGGACTCGACAATGCAGCCACCCCCTTCGGCCTGAAGGCGATGCAACAGTTGCAGGAGATCAACCCACAGAAAGAGCAGGCTTCTAACCCGATGATCATGTTCCTTGTGCTGAATGCTTCCGGACTCACCCTGATACCTGTCACAGTGATGGTTTACCGCGCCCAGCTGGGTGCTGCCAACCCGGCCGATGTATTCATCCCCATCATGATCGCCACCTTCGCTGCCACACTCGCGGGAGTGATTGCAGTATGCCTGAGGCAGGGGATCAACATCTTCCAGCGTGCCATCATGGGCTTCCTGCTGGGCATGTGTGGTATCATCGCAGCCACCGTGCTGCTATTCCGCACCATGCCGCAGGAACAGATCAACATTGTCTCCAGTCTTGCAGCCAACATCATTCTCTTTTCTATCATCTGCCTCTTCATCTTAAAGGCGCTGCGGAAAAAGATCAACATCTTTGAGGCTTTTATCGATGGGGCTAAAGATGGTTTCAAAACCGCTGTCACCATCATCCCCTACCTGATCGCCATCCTTGTGGGCATCGGTGTCTTCCGGGCCTCGGGTGCGATGGATTTCCTCATGGATGGTTTGCGCAGCCTGGTGGCGATGACCGGTAGTGACACCCGCTGGGTGGATGGCATGCCCACAGCGCTGATGAAACCGCTCAGCGGTAGCGGCGCCAGGGGGATGATGATCGATACGATGAAAAACTTCGGTGCCGACTCATTTGCAGGACGTCTTTCAGCCGTTTTGCAGGGTGCTACCGACACCACCTTTTACATCGTTGCTGTTTACTATGGAGCCGTGAACATTAAAAATTCACGCTACACCGTTCCCTATGCGCTTTTGGCGGATCTGGCCGGTGTCATCGCTGCCATATTCACGGCCTACCTCTTTTTCGGTTAGCAAATATGCGATTCTCAAAGTTAATACATCTTAATAATTATGGCCATCAGATTTCAATCAGAGAACTTCCCCTTTCCGGGAGCAATCAAAAAACGTGAGACGGCAAACTGGATCAAAACGATTGCCGCCAATTATGGCAAGAAGGTTGGAGAACTATCCTACCTCTTTTGCGACGACCGGAAAATCCTGGAGATGAACCGCCACTATCTTCAGCATGATTATTTCACCGACATCATTACTTTCGACTATTCGGAAGAAAATACCATCGCTGGGGATATCATCATCAGCCTTGAGACGGTAGGCAGCAATTCACAAAAGTATCAGACTTCTTTTGAGGAAGAACTGCGACGGGTGATCATCCATGGTGTGCTGCACCTCTGTGGCCTGCGTGACAAGAACAGGAAGGAACAGAAAGAGATGAGGGAGGCAGAAGACAAAGCACTATTTCTGTTGAATTCTAACAGCCAATAATTTACAAAACGACTCAAGACCTTCCGATAATTCACATATGTAAAACAAAGCACTAAAGATATGACCAAAACCTTCTCTCTGATGTTCTACAACACCGAGAACTTTTACGACACCGTTGATGATCCCAATACGATGGATGATGAATTCACACCGGAAGGATTTCGTGAGTGGACCAATGATCGTTACCAGGATAAAGTTGAAAAATTGACAAATGTAATCACCAAGATCGTTCATCCAGATTACCCTGATATCATCTCTCTTGCTGAAATTGAAAACAAAACGGTGATGGAGAGCATGTTGCAGGAAATGAATCAGAGAGGCTTGAAGGGATACAGCTTCGTACATTATGACAGTCCCGATGAACGGGGTTCTGATGTGGCAATGATATACAACACCGGTACATTCAGGGTACTGGAGAGTCACCCGGTACTGGTTCGTCTCCCGGGTATTGAAGACCGTACACGGGATATCCTTTATGTAAAAGGAACAATCCCCAATGGGGAAGTGCTGCATCTCTTCACCATCCATTTTCCTTCACGCGCCGAGGGACGGAAACTTTCTGAAAGGAGACGTTATTTTGCTGCCAGTGAATTGAGGAACGCTGTCTACAAATTGACAGCGGAAGAACCCGAAGCGAATGTGATCATCATGGGAGACTTCAACGACACACCGGATGACAACAGCGTGGACGAGGTACTGGGTGCCCATAAAAGTTTTGAGGATGTAAAAAGCATACGGCTGTACAACCTGCTTTACCCGAGATACAAGAAAGGATTGGGGACAACCTACCACAAGGGATGGCACATGTTCGACCAGGTGATCGTCTCAGGAAACCTGCTCCTGTCAACAACCATCGACTGCAAACCGGAGGATGCCGACCTTTTCAATCCATCCTGGCTGCTCTACTTCGGTCGCAACAACCGCCCCAAGCCCAACCGCACCTACAGCGGTAAGTATGTGGGTGGTTACAGCGACCACCTGCCCATATACCTCCGGCTCAACCTCAAGTGAGTGTGGCTGATGGGATATTATCGGTTATTAACAGTATAAGCAACAGGCAACGTTTTCTTTTTTAGTAAATTTGCACCTTCGATTAAAAGAAAATGAATTTCAATTACGACATCATAGTTGTGGGAGCAGGTCATGCCGGCTGCGAAGCAGCAACGGCCGCAGCCAACATGGGCTCCCAGACACTGCTCATCACCATGGACATGAACAAGATTGCACAAATGAGTTGCAATCCTGCCGTGGGTGGTGTGGCCAAAGGCCAGATCGTACGCGAGATTGATGCTTTGGGGGGCCAGATGGGCATCGTAAGCGACCGCACGGCCATTCAGTTCAGGATGCTGAACCGCTCCAAGGGTCCCGCCATGTGGAGTCCCCGCGTACAGAGTGACCGGGTGAAATACATCGAAACCTGGCGAAACATCATCGAAAACACCCCCAACCTCTTCATGTGGCAGGACACCGTCACGGAGCTCATTTTCGACAATGACAGGGTAACAGGTGTGAAAACCCGCATGGGTGTCACCTTCACCGCCGGGGCAGTAATCCTTACAAACGGTACGTTTCTGAACGGATTGATCCATATCGGCAAGGTACAGATTGGCGGTGGTCGCATCGCCGAACCGGCTTCATTCGGGATGACAGAACAACTGCGGGAGCGGGGGTTCCGCACCGACAGAATGAAGACAGGCACACCGGTGCGGATCGATGCCAGATCAATCGACTACTCACTGCTGGAAGAACAAAAAGGGGACATCGATTTTCACAAGTTTTCCTATCTGCCGGAAGTACAGCGAACCCTCAAACAGCGGAGCTGCTGGATCGCCTACACCTCGGATGAGGTGCATGCCGCACTGCGGGAGGGACTGAATGACTCACCGCTCTACAACGGACAGATTCAGAGCATCGGTCCCCGCTACTGCCCCAGCATTGAGACAAAAATTGTCACCTTTTCCGAGAAAACAAGCCACCAGCTCTTCCTCGAACCGGAGGGTGAAACCACCCACGAATGCTATCTCAACGGTTTCTCCTCATCACTGCCGCTGGAAACCCAGTTGAAGGCGCTGCAGAGCATTCCCGCTTTCCGGAACGCACATATCTTCCGTCCTGGTTACGCCATCGAATATGACTTTTTCGACCCCACGCAGCTCCACCCCACCCTCGAAACAAAGGCTGTAAAAAACCTCTTTTTTGCCGGCCAAATCAATGGCACGACAGGCTATGAGGAGGCCGCAGGTCAGGGGATCATGGCGGGCATCAACGCCCATATCAATTGCCATGGTGGGAGCCCGTTTGTATTGCACAGAGACGAAGCCTACATTGGTGTATTGATCGACGACCTGATCACAAAGGGGGTGGATGAACCCTACAGGATGTTTACCTCACGCGCCGAGTACCGCATATTGCTTCGGCAGGACAATGCCGACGAACGGCTCACCCGCAGGGGATATGAACAGGGATTGGCGACTGCCGGACGCATGAATCTGCTCTCGAACAAAGTGGAAAAAGTGAATGAGATCATTCGTTTCGTGAACGATTTCTCCATCAAGGCAGACAGAATCAACCCCTTCCTGGAAAGCATCGGAACCTCACCCCTAAAACAGGGAGTGAAGCTGATCGACCTGCTTGTTCGACCGCACATCGACCTGGAAGTGATGGCACGTGAGGTTACCCCCCTGCGTGAACTGCTGGAAAGCAATCAGGAGCGGAAGGAGGAGATCATTGAGTCGGCCGACATCCGGATCAAGTACAGCGGATACATCAAGCGCGAGCAGGTGATGGCTGACAAGATCACACGGCTTGAGGATATCCGTATCAAGGACAAATTCAACTACAACGAGATTCAGTCCCTTTCCACCGAAGCAAGACAAAAACTGACCCGCATCAACCCTGAAACCATCGCACAGGCAAGCAGGATACCCGGTGTTTCGCCCAACGACATATCGGTCATGCTGGTGTTGCTTGGAAGATAAGAAACCGAAATGTTTCACGTGGAACATTTCCGAAGAAACAACAAATAATTGTATAAAAATGAGCATTGAAAAACTAACAGCTTCCGTGAGGAACATCCCTGACTTCCCTATCCCCGGGATCCAGTTCAAGGACATCACCACCCTGTTCCAGTCGCCGGAGCACCTGAAAGAACTTTCTGACATTCTCTATGAGAGTTATCGTGACAAGGGAATCACCAAGGTGGTTGGCATAGAATCGAGAGGCTTTTTCATGGGACCGGCAGTAGCCATCAAGCTGGATGCAGGTTTTGTGCCAATACGTAAGCCGGGTAAACTTCCCTACAAGGTCATCGAGGAGACCTACAGCAAGGAATATGGCGAAGACACCATACAGATTCATGAGGATGCCCTCACGAAGGATGATGTGGTGTTGATCCACGACGATCTCCTGGCCACAGGCGGCACCATGGTGGCAGCCTACAATCTGGTGAAAAAGCTTGGCGTTCGGAATATCTACATCAACTTCCTGATCGAGTTGGAGGATCTGGATGGTCGATCACTTTTCCCGGACGATGTGGAAGTAAGCTCAATCCTGAAATTCTCTATTTAGGAGACCAACTGATTCAATACGGCTCATTTTTGTTGTACCGATTAGTAGGTGAACAAAAATGGGCTTTTTTTGTACCTTTGTCCAAACAGCAACATTCGCGTAAAGATGAACCAGGAGATTAAAGATACCCTTAAAGTGATCCCGCAACAGCCGGGGTGCTACCAATTTCTCGACGAAAAGGGTACCGTGATCTATGTGGGCAAGGCAAAGAATCTGAAAAAAAGGGTTTCGTCTTACTTCAACAAGCAGCATGAACATCCCAAGACGAGGATCCTTGTAAGGAATATCCGCAAGATCAAATACATCGTCGTAAACACGGAGGAAGATACCTTCCTGCTGGAAAACAACCTGATCAAACAGCTCCGCCCGCGTTACAACGTGCTGCTAAAAGATGACAAGAGCTACCCGTCAATTGTCGTCAAGAACGAGTTTTTTCCGCGCGTCTACAAAACCCGCAACATCGTGAAGGATGGCTCCCGTTACTTCGGTCCCTACACTTCCGTGCAATCGGTAAACACCTTGCTGGATATCTTTCGCAATGTCTACAAGGTACGTACTTGCAGGCTTAACCTGACTCCTGAAAATATTGCAGCAGGTAAATTCAAAGTTTGTCTGCAATACCACATCAAAAAGTGTAAAGGGCCATGTGAAGGTTTGCAGTCGCTGGAGGAGTACAACCGCAACATTGCTGAAATCACAGAGATCCTGAAGGGCAATATCTCGATCATCGAAAAACAGATTCGTGAAGAGATGCAGAAACTGGCCGGTGAGCTTCGTTTTGAAGAGGCACAGGAGTTAAAAGAAAAGTTGTTGCTGATCCAGAACTTCCGGGAGAAATCGCAAGTTGTCAGCAACTTCGGATACAATCTCGATGTCTTTGCACTGGAAGAGGATGAGCAGGCGGCCTACATCAACTACCTCCATGTGGTAAACGGGGCGATCAACCAGGCTTACACCTTTGAATACCGGAAGAAGCTGGAAGAGACACGGGAGGAGTTGCTTGGCCTTGGCATCGTTGAAATGAGACAACGTTTCGGCAGCAACTCGAAGGAGATCATTGTCCCCTTCCTGCCGGAGTTGAAACTGTCAGGGGTAGATTTCACCATTCCGCAGCGCGGGGACAAACGCACCTTGTTGCAGTTGTCGGAAAAAAATGTGAAGCAGTACAAACTGGACAAGCTGAAAAAATCGGAGATGCTGAATCCCGACCAAAGAGCAACACGCATCTTGAAGGGGGTACAGAAAGATCTCCGTCTGAAAGAGGTGCCCTGGCACATCGAGTGTTTCGACAACTCCAACATCCAGGGCACACATCCGGTGGCAGCCTGTGTGGTATTCAAAAAAGCTAAACCGGCAAAAAAAGAGTACCGCCATTTTAACGTGAAAAGCGTGATAGGACCTGATGATTACGGATCGATGCGGGAGATTGTTGAAAGACGCTACGCTCGCATGCTTAAAGAAGGGTCTCCCCTACCCCAACTCATTGTGATTGACGGCGGTAAGGGCCAACTTCACGCTGCGGTGGAATCGCTTCAGAAAATCGGCCTCTATGGTCAAATCGCTGTGATCGGCATCGCGAAGCGGCTCGAAGAGATTTACTATCCGGGTGACTCCGTTCCGCTCTACATCGACAAGAATTCAGAGACCCTGAAATTGATTCAGCAGTTGCGCGATGAGGCACACCGTTTCGGCATCACTTTCCACCGGCAAAAGAGAAGCAAGTCGCAGATCAGCTCACAGCTCGATGGCCTGAAAGGGATCGGCAAAGAGACAAAAAGAAAACTGCTCACCCATTTCAAAAGCATCAAACGGATCAGGGAGGCAACCGACCAGGAGATCTCTGAACTGATTGGAACAAGTAAGGCTGCTTTGATTCGCCAATGGATCGGTGACAGTAACAATAAAACTGAGATATGAGGGTATTGATTCAACGCGTATCACGTGCCGCCGTTACAATCGGTGGTGAAATAAAAAGTAGCATCAACAACGGTCTTCTGCTATTTGTAGGGATTGAAGAGGAGGATGATGACAACGATATTGAGTATCTTTGCAGGAAGATCGTACAGCTAAGAATTTTTGACGATCTGAATGGAGTGATGAACCTCTCGGTTTCTGATGTTGCCGGAGAGCTGTTAGTGGTTTCGCAGTTCACTCTTCATGCCAGCACCAGGAAGGGTAACCGCCCCTCCTACATACGTGCGGCAAAGCCGGAGAAAGCGATCCCCCTGTATGAGAAATTCTGTCAAAGTCTGGAACAACATTCAGGCCGGACGATTCAAACAGGAGCGTTTGGGGCCGATATGCAGGTAGCGTTAAACAACAACGGTCCGGTCACCATCTGGATCGATTCAAAAAACCGGGAATAGATGAGACTTCTGGAAGCACAACAACTGATCGATGAGTGGATACGCACCCATGGTGTAAGATACTTCAGTGAGCTGACCAACATGGCCATCCTCACCGAGGAGGTGGGGGAAGTAGCACGTATCATCGCCAGAACCTACGGTGAACAGTCTTTCAAGGAAAGCGACCGTAAGGCGGAACTGGCGGATGAGCTGGCAGATGTGCTCTGGGTGTTGCTTTGTCTTGCCAACCAGACAGGCATTGACATGGAAGAGGCGCTGAAAAGGAACATTGCGAAAAAAAGCAGCAGGGATGCCACCCGTCACAAGGAGAATCCGAAACTGAACGAATAATTTCAACTAAACCAATAAATTTTGATCCTTTATGGAAAAAGAGAAGTATCATTCCACCCTGGAAGCTTATCCTTTCAGGCTGACCGATGAGCAGGTGACAGAACAGGTGAATAAACTGTTGGCTGAGAAGAGTGAACAGAACAGAACGAAAGAGGTCTACAGCAACATCTATGGCTGCATCGATCTTACCACCCTGAACAGCACCGACACCCGTGAGGGAGTATGGCAGTTTACCGAGAAAGTGAACAGCTTCGACGGTACCCGACCCGATATCCCAAATGTGGCGGCCATCTGCGTCTATCCAAATTTTGCCCGCACAGTGAAGGAAGCGCTCACGGCCGACGTGCAAATCGCCGCTGTATCTGCCGGTTTCCCATCGTCACAAACCTTTACGGAGGTGAAAGTGGCAGAAACAGCACTGGCTGTGGCCGACGGAGCAGATGAGATCGACGTGGTGATCAACCTCGGCCTCTTTCTTGGGGAGGAATATGAAGAGATGTGTGAAGAGCTTTCGGAGATCAAAGAGGCGTGCCGGCAGGCAACCTTGAAGGTGATTCTCGAGACCGGCGCATTGAAAACGGCATCAAATATCTACAAAGCATCGATTCTCTCGCTCTATTCCGGAGCTGACTTTCTGAAGACCTCTACCGGTAAGGGTTATCCCGGCGCCACACCAGAGGCTGCCTGGGTGATGTGCCGTGCCATCAGTGACTACCATCAGAAAACAGGTCGCAAGATAGGGATAAAGGTTTCCGGAGGAGTGGCTACTCCGGACGATGCGCTCACATATTATACCATTGTAAAAGAGACTCTTGGTGAAGAATGGTGCAACAACACACTGTTCCGTGTGGGTGCCAGTCGCTTGGCTGATGCATTGCTGGCAAGGATCAATACCGTTTGATCGCGCCGAAAAAACAATTATAACTAGCCAACAACAAAAAATATTATCTTGTTATGAACAGTTTTTTTAATCTTTGTATATTTCTCGCAAGTTTTCTATTAATCTGTCCGTTATCGGCTCAGGAATATATGAATGTCTCTCCGCGACGCTCACTCCCCTACTGGCAGGATGTAAACGTGGTACAGGTGAACAAGGAGTATCCCCGTACACAGTTCATGACCTTCGACAGCAAAGAGGAAGCATTGCAGAAAAAATTTGAAGAGAGCAACTACTACCTCTCCCTGAATGGCACATGGAACTTTTTCTTCGCAGAGAGCTATCGCGATCTGCCGGTAAATGTAACCGATTCAGCCGTGGCACTCGATGAGTGGAAAGAGATTCGTGTACCCGGTAACTGGGAGCTGCAAGGCTTCGGTACCCCCATCTACGTGAACCATCCCTACGAGTTCGTGGAGCGGGATCCCGTGACCCGCTACCCAAAGATGGAACCACCCTATCTGCCGGAAGAGAACCCGGTGGGTGTCTATCGCCGTGAGATCACCATCCCCCAGGAGTGGGATCAACGGGAGATATTCCTCAGCATCGATGGTGCCAAGTCGGGAGTCTACCTCTACATCAATGGCCGGGAGGTGGGTTACAGTGAGGACTCAAAGACCACCGCCGAGTTCAGGATCACACCCTACGTGAAACCGGGAAAAAACAGCGTGGCAATCAAAATATTCCGTTGGAGCACAGGCTCATACCTCGAGGCGCAGGATTTCTGGCGCATTAGTGGCATCGAACGGGATGTGTTCCTCTGGTCTCAACCACGCACCTCACTTCGTGACTTCCGTGTCAAATCGACCCTCGATGAGAGTTACCGTGATGGCATCTTTGAACTGGAAACCACCGTGGCCAACTATGGCAGGGGTGCATCGGCCGCTGAGGTCAGCTATGAGCTGCTCAACGAGATGGGTAACAGGGTTGCCACAGGATCCAAGAGACTATCGGTGCACTCAAATGGGGTGCAGTCGGTTCGTTTCGCCGCTGAGCTACCCGATGTAGCCACCTGGAGCGACGAACACCCTAATCTCTACAAGCTACTGATCACCGTTACCGGTGAGGGGCAGGAAACAGGAGAGGTGGTCCCCTACCCTGTCGGCTTTCGCCGCATTGAGATCAAGCAGGTAACCAGTGGCGATCGGACAGATCGCCTGCTGCTGGTGAACGGCCAACCCATCAAACTTAAAGGGGTGAACATCCATGAAACAAACCCGAAAACCGGGCATTACATGACCGAGGAGCTGATGATCCGCGATTTTGAGCTGATGAAACAGCACAATATCAACACGGTACGCCTATCCCACTACCCACAGTCACGCCGTTTCTACGAACTCTGCAGCGAGTATGGACTCTATGTCTATGACGAGGCAAACATTGAATCGCATGCCATGTACTACGGTGAGCGATCACTTTCCAGGCATCCCGAGTGGAAGGAGGCACACATGGAGAGGACTGTTAACATGTTCGAGCGGAACAAGAACCACCCCTCTGTCACCTTCTGGTCGCTCGGCAATGAAGCGGGTAACGGCATCAACTTCTTCTACACCTACAAGTTCGTGAAGGACCAGGACCGCGGGCTGATGGAGCGCCCGGTCAACTACGAACGCGCGTTGTGGGATCACAATACCGACATGTATGTCCCCCAGTATCCCAGCGCAGCATGGCTTGAAGAGATTGGCAGGAGTGGCAGCGACCGTCCGGTGGTCCCCTCGGAGTATTCGCACGCCATGGGAAACTCAAACGGCAACCTCGACATCCAGTGGGAGGCGATATACAAATACCCCAATCTCCAGGGAGGTTATATATGGGACTGGGTAGACCAGGCCATGGAAGCGTATGATGACCAGGGCCGCCTCTTCTACACCTATGGAGGAGATTACGGTGTGGACACTCCCAGCGATGGCAACTTCCTCTGCAACGGCGTGGTAGGACCGGATCGTACCCCCCACCCTGCCATGGCTGAAGTGAAGTATGTGCACCAGAACTTCGCTTTTGAGGCGGTGGATCTCGCCACGGGAAAGATCCGCATCACCAACCGCCATTACTTTACCAACAGCGACGTTTTCCGCTTTCAGTACAACATCACCGAAAATGGCAATACATTGATAAACGGTGAACTGCCTGTAACCCTGGCACCCCAGCAATCGGTCGAGATGGAGCTTCCAATAGCGGGAATCAAACCCAAAGCAGGAAGAGAATATTTCATCAACTTTGAGGTAACAAGGAAGGAGGCAACAGAGTTGCTGCCGGCAGGTTACCAGGTGGCCCTCGAGCAGTTCAGGCTACCCCTGGAAACAGAGAAAGCGGAATATGCAAGCAGCATCGTCAACCCGGGCTGGAAGGTGAGTGAGAAAAGTGAGATCATCGAAATAAAAAGAAAAAAACTGCTCTTCCGCTTCGACAAGGAATTGGGGATGGTCACCTCCTACAAGGTGAACGGAACCGACTATTTCGATGATGGTTTCGGTCTGCAGCCAAACTTCTGGAGAGCTCCCAACGACAACGACTACGGCAATGGGGCTCCCGCCCGCCTACAGGTCTGGAAAGAATCTAGCCGGGATTTCAGGATCATTGAGTCCAAAACCTACGAAGAGGGCAATAAGATGGTCCTTAAGGTAACCTACCTGCTCGCAGCCGGCAACCTTTACGACGTGAAATACAGCCTCTACCCGGAAGGAATCGTACATACAGCCATCACCTTTCATTCTACCGACATGAAGGAAGAAACGATCAGCGCTTCGGAGGCAACCCTTACCGCGACCTACTCACCCGAGGCGTCAGCGGCCAGAAAGGCATCCTCCACATTGAATGTCCCGCGCATTGGCATGCGTTTCCGACTTCCGGTAACGATGGAGAAGGTATCCTGGTTCGGCCGTGGACCCGGTGAGAACTACATTGACAGGGCTTCCGGATCGAAAGTGGGTCTCTACAGCAGCAACGCCGGTGATCTCTACTTTCCTTACGTGCGACCGCAGGAAAACGGTCATCGCAGCGATACCCGCTGGGTGGCTCTCTCCAACGGTAAAAAGGGTTTGATGGTGCTGGCAGACAACACCATCGGCTTCAATGCTCTCCACAACAGCGTAGAGGATTTTGATTCGGAAGAGGCAACACACCGTCCCTATCAGTGGAACAACTTCAACCGCGAGGAGATTGAAGGACGCAACGACGCGGAGGCACGCAACAGAAAGCCCCGACAGACGCACATCAACGACATCACACCGCGTGATTACGTGGAGGTGTGCGTCGATATGAAGCAACAGGGTGTGGCGGGTTACAACAGCTGGGGTGCCCGTCCCCTGCCGGAGTACACCCTTCCCGCCAACAGGGAGTACCAATGGGGTTTCACCCTGATCCCTCTCAATGACATCAGGGAAACAGGGGAGAAAGCCCTCCTCGCCTACTAAACAGGTTTAATCATCTATTCAGGAGGCCGTCTCATCATATCACATGAGACGGCCTTTTTTTGCTTTTTTCGTATTTGTAGCGTAATCCTTTTAAGTACGAAACAAGGTTCTCGGTGCCTCTAGCCTTATTGCACCCTTATTGCACCCTTATAACCACCTCAATAATTATGGGAGTGGGTATAAGGGTGCAATTAACTTAGAATATAGGATGAGCTTCCAAAAACAGGCAAAAAACCTGTACATCTGAGGGGGGGACGGCCTCCATTTATAACTGAAAACTTAATCTTTTCGTAACCGATGGGTTCCAAATAAAATGGTATATTTGCCATACCAATGTGTTCAACATTACAAATAGTTGCAGCAATGAAAAAAAATCTTTTGTTCATTCTTCTTTTTATCACCTCCCTCCCACTCTTCTCACAGCAGCTGGCCGGTGGCTTCGTTTTTGAAGACACCAACGGAAACGGCCGCAAAGATCGCCGGGAAGCGGGTATTGCCAATGTAGCGGTCTCCAACGGAATCGATGTGGTGCTGACCCGTGACGACGGCAGCTACCGTATTCCGGTGGAGAGTGGTAACACCCTCTTCGTGATCAAACCCGCAGGATACAAACCCGCCCTGAACGACGATTTTATCCCGCAATTCTATTATCATTACAAGCCGGAGGGATCACCGAACAACTACACCTACAAAGGGGTTTTGCCCACAGGTGAGCTTCCGCGATCTATCGATTTTGCACTGCACCCCTACGATGAACCGGAGAGTTTCACCGCCATCGTCTTCGGTGACCCACAGCCCTACTCGATGGATGACCTGGACTATTTCACCCGTAAGATCGTGGAGGATGTGGAGAAGAGCCACAACACCCTCTTCGGTATCAGCCTGGGTGACATCGTGGGTGACAACCTCGACCTACAGCCTGTTTACAAAGAGCGCATGCGACATCTGCAGCTCCCGTGGTACAACGTGATGGGCAACCATGACATGAATTACGATGCACCATCTGACGATCTTTCTGATGAGACCTTCGAAAAGAATTTCGGCAGTGCCAACTATGCGTTCAACTATGGCAATGCCCATTTTATAGTGCTGGACAACATCCTCTATCCTGATCCGCGCGACGGCAATGGCTACTGGGGCGGATACAGACTCGATCAGCTACTCTTTCTTGAGAACGACCTGAAGCATGTACCGAAAGAGAAACTGATTGTCCTCTCACAGCATATCCAGATGAAAGAACTTGCAGGGTACCGGGAAGCAGACAGAAAGCGACTCTTCGATCTGTTGAAGGATTACGAGAATGTACTGGTGATGTCAGCCCACACCCACCTGCAGGACCAGATCGAATACACTTCTGCTGAAGGATGGCTGGGAAAGAAACCTCTGCATGAGTACAACGTTGGAACCACCTCCGGCGACTGGTATTCAGGAAAGAAGGATGAAAAGGGACTTCCCGATGCCACCATGCGCGATGGCACACCACAGGGATATGCGTTCCTGCATGTGCAAAACAACCAATACAGCGTGGATTACAAGGTTGCCGGTAAAGATGCTGACCATCAGATGCACATCTATGCCCCAAAAGTAGTACAATTCAATGGCAGGAACAGTTCCCGGATCATGGTCAACTTCTTTATGGGAAGCCCCAAAGACCTGGTTGAGTATCGCATCGGAAACGGTGACTGGCAAAAGATGCGCTACCTGGAAGCAGCCGATCCCTCCTACTCGGTAAAGCTGATTGAATGGGACTTCGCAGATAAACTGCTGCCGGGACGCAGACCTTCAAACGCGGTGAACAGTACCCATCTCTGGCAGGGTGCCATCAAAACAGACCTCTCCCCCGGTGAACACCAGATAGAAGTACGTGCCACCGACCGATATGGTAAAAAACACTACGGAAAAAAGAGTTACCGGATACTCGAGTAACAATTTCAAAAAAAAATCTATCAAAAGGCTGTTTGCTTTCGGGCTTACAGCTTTTTTCATGCCGTTACAGAGAGGAGGCAACTGCCTTTTTGTCGCATTATTTGGCTTCACAGGAGCTTTCAAACAGGATAATGTGCCATATTGTCCGCTTTTAATGCTTTTGCACTCCATGTTTTGCTGCGGCATATCATTTGCCATTTCTTTGGTGTGAGTGTAAACAATGAAAGTAAAACAAAACAAATAAAGAAAGAAAGGATACAATTATGACAATTATCAGACGTACGAACAACTGGCTGCCGAGCGTATTCAATGATTTTTTCGGCAACGAATGGACACCAAGCAACAGCCGATCGGTACCGGCCATCAACATCCAGCAAAATGAAAACGGTTTTCTGGTAGAGGTTGCCGCTCCCGGCATGACCAAGGAAGATTGCAACGTGAGAATCGATGAGGAGAACAACCTGGTGATCTCTTTCGAGAAGAAAAATGAATCGGAAGAAAACGACAAAAAGGGTACCTACCTGCGTCGTGAGTTCACTTACACCCAGTTCCAGCGGACCATGATCCTGCCTGACAACGTGCAGAAAGATCAGATATCAGCCAGGGTTGAAAACGGTGTTTTGTCGGTGAACATACCGATCGTAAACGAAGAGAAAACGCCCAACTCCAGGCTCATTGAGATTCAGTAAAGATTGAGGATGATCTGGTTTGAGATGAAGGTACCACCCCACCCCGGGGTGGTATTTTTTTAGTATCTGCGGTCTTTCAGGTAGGTGAGAAAGAGTCGCATCAACGACTCCATATCTTCGTTCAACCGGAACCCTGAGACCATCTCCTCAGCATTCTCAATCAGCGCATTCATCTTCCCGTATGCGTAATCGATGCCGCCCTGTTCCTTTGAAAAAGTGAGCAGGCGGGAGATGTTGTCATCACTGTAATCACGTGATTTGATTATATCCATCATCTCGGCCGAGATGGCTTCGGGGGCATGCTGCAAGGCATAGATGAGGGGTAGCGTGATTTTCCCTTCGCGGATATCATTGCCGGTGGGCTTGCCCACATCCTTCGTGAAGTAATCAAAAATGTCATCCCTGATTTGAAAGCAGATGCCCAGGATGCTGCCCAACTGTGTGAATCGCGTGATCATCTCACTGTCGGCACCACCGGTGATGGCACCAATGGCGATGCTGGCCCGCATCAGTGAGGCGGTTTTCTTGTCGATCACCTCGAAATAGGCATCTTCATCCACAATGATTTTGTTTGCCAGGGTGAATTGGTTCAGCTCACCCTCCGCGAGGTTCTGCCCCAGTTCCGATATGATCCGGATGATGTTCAGGTCTTTGGTTTTGACGCTCTCCAGCAAAGCTGTGGAGAGCAGGTAATCGCCCAGCAACACTGCCTGCGTGTTGTCATAAACCGCATGCAAAGAACGTTTGCCACGACGGGTGTCTGACTTATCGATCACATCGTCGTGGATAAGGGTTGCGGTGTGCAGCAACTCAACCGTTACGGCACCGTGATAGGTCTCCGGGATGATTCCGCCACATGCTTTTGCCGTCATCAGCACCAACAGGGGTCTCAATCTCTTGCCCGAGGTGTTGAAGAGGTAGCCGACCATTTCATTGATCAGCGGATTATCGCTTTTCACCGATGCCTGCAGATACTCCTCAAAAAGAAGCATCTCATCCCGAAGAAAATTTTTTATAAGCTGACCCTGGTCCATCAAAACCTGAATTTACAGCTACAAAAGTAAAAATATTTCTCCGCTTCGCAACAAATATTCGTAACTTTACGTTTCCTTAATGTTATTACAGGAGACTATGAATAAGAAAAAACTCTTCCTTCTCGACGCCTACGCACTGATATATCGTTCCTATTACGCTTTTATCCGCAATCCCAGGATCAACTCGAAAGGTCAGAACACCTCTGCCGTTTTCGGTTTTGTGAATACCCTCGAGGAGGTGCTGCGCAAGGAAGATCCCTCACACATCGCAGTGGCATTCGATCCGCCGGGACCCACCTTCCGGCACATTGAATTTGAGGCCTACAAGGCACAACGCGAAGCCACTCCGGAAGACATCAAATGGTCGGTACCTGTGATCAAGGAGATCATCCGTGCCTACAACATACCGGTGTTGGAAGTGGAGGGCTACGAGGCGGATGACGTGATTGGCACCTTGGCCAAAAGGGCTGACAAAGAACGTTTCGACGTCTACATGATGACTCCCGACAAGGATTACGGGCAGCTGATAGAACCGCACATCTTCATCTACAAGCCACGCTATGGCAGCAATGATTTCGACCTGCTGGACGAACGGAAAGTGACGGAAAAGTATGGTCTCTCCCACCCCTCTCAGGTGATCGATTTGCTGGGGCTGATGGGCGATGCTTCCGACAATATACCCGGTTGCCCGGGGGTAGGTGAAAAGACAGCCGTAAAGCTTCTACAGGAGTTTGGGTCCATTGAAAACTTGCTGGAGCATACCGACCAGCTGAAAGGTGCACTGAGAAAAAAAGTGGAAGAAAACAGCGAGCAGATCAGGGTCTCACGCATGCTGGCCACCATCAAAACAGATGTTCCCATCGAGGTGGAGGAGGAGTCGCTCATCCGTGGTGAAAAGAACGAGGAGGCGATCAGAAAGATCTTCGAGGAGCTGGAATTCCGCACCCTGCTGAGCCGTGTGTTGAAGGAGGATACCCCCCCACCCCCCTCCGCGCAACCGGTTCAGGGTGACCTCTTTGCACAGTTTGATGCTGCGGATGCAAAAGATGCAGCTGCTTTGCCTACAGGTTTCACCGATATCGGGAGCACCCCTCACGACTACCGGATGGTAGCCACAGAGCAGGAGCGAGAGGAGTTGGCGGCGCTGTTATCGGCTCAAAAAGAGGTATGTTTCGACAGCGAGACCACAGGTGTGGATCCGCTCCTGAGTGAGTTGGTGGGTCTCTCGTTTGCTTTCCGGGAAGGTGAGGCGTACTATGTACCTTTATCCGCTGATCGAGAGCTGGTTAAGAAAGAGATAGAGATCTTCAAGCCTTTTTTTGAAAACAGGGAGATCGTTAAAATTGGTCAGAACATCAAGTATGATATCCTGCAGCTGCGACAGTACGACATACATGTGAAAGGCAAGCTGTTCGACACCATGATCGCCCACTATCTGCTGAACCCCGAACAGCGGCACGGGATGGACTACATGGCGGAGAGCTACCTGCAGTATCGCACCATCCATATCGAAGAGTTGATCGGTCCGCGCGGCAAGAATCAGAAGAGCATGCGGGAGGTAGATCCATCGGTGGTGAAAGATTATGCCGCAGAAGATGCAGATATCACTTTGAGACTAAAGAATATCCTTCAAGAGGAGATCAGGCAGAACGGTCTGGAGCATCTCTTTTTCAATGTGGAAGCTCCCTTGGTCTATGTATTGGCCGATATGGAGTGGACAGGGGTACGTCTCGACCTGGAAGCCCTGAAAGAACTCTCGCAACAGTACAGCAGGGAGCTGGAAGCAATTGAAGAGGAGATCGTAGGGATGGCTGGCATCCCTTTCAATGTCAACTCACCCAAGCAGATTGGGGAAGTGCTTTTCGACCGGCTTAAAATCGCAGATAAACCCAAAAAAACCAAGACGGGACAATACAAGACCAGCGAGGAAGAGCTTGAAAAACTACGCAACCGGCATCCTGTCATCGAAAAGATATTGGAACAACGTGGTCTTAAAAAATTGCTGAGCACCTATGTGGATGCATTTCCCCTGCTGGTAAGCGAGAAAACAGGGAAGGTACACACCTCTTTCAATCAGACGGTGGCGGCTACCGGCCGGCTCAGCAGCACCAACCCCAACCTGCAGAACATCCCCATCCGCGATGAACGGGGTAGGGAGATGCGCAAGGTGTTCATCCCCGATGAGGGGTGTCTTTTCGTCTCTTCTGACTACTCACAGATTGAGCTGCGCATCATGGCCCACCTGAGCGATGACAAGAACATGGTGGAGGCATTTGTCGACGGACAGGATATTCATGCCGCCACCGCAGCAAAAATCTTTAAGATACCACTGGAAGAAGTGAGCGGCGACCAACGACGGAAAGCGAAAACCGCCAACTTCGGCATCATCTACGGGATCAGTCCCTTCGGATTGTCGGAACGACTCAACATCCCCCGTGGGGAAGCCAAAGAGTTGATCGACGAGTACTTCGCAACCTTTCCGGGGGTAAAGAGATACATGGACAACGCTATTCTCCAGGCACGCGAAAAAGGATATGTGGAGACACTTTTCGGCCGCAAGCGTTTCCTGCCCGATATTAACTCACGTAACGCCACTGTAAGGGGTTATGCCGAACGTAACGCCATCAACGCACCCATCCAGGGAAGTGCCGCTGACATCATCAAGGTGGCGATGATCAGCATCCTGGCAAAGTTCGAAGAGGAACGGCTCCAATCGAAGATGATCCTTCAGGTGCATGACGAACTCAACTTCAACGTCTTCCCCGATGAACTGGAAAAGGTGCGGCAGATCGTAACCCAGGAGATGGAGCACGCCTACATCCTCAAAGTTCCATTGGTTACTGATCTTGGGGTAGGAGAGAACTGGCTTGTAGCACATTAATTGCCATGCTCGACGGTCTGGTAGAATATGGTTACTGGGGTCTGTTGCTGGCTTCCTTCCTGGCTGCTACGGTGCTGCCCTTCAGTTCAGAAGTGGTCTTCGCCGCACTGATCGCAGCGGGCCTGGATACCTGGCAGTGCATTCTCTTCGCCACCGTGGGGAATGCTCTGGGGGGTGCTACCTGTTACTACCTGGGACGACTTGGCAAGACGGAATGGCTGCAAAAATGGTTCCGTATCAAACCGGAACAAATAGACAAGATCATCCGCTGGCTCCATGGGAAGGGTGGGGTGATGGGGTTCTTCGGATTCCTGCCGGCAGTGGGAGATGCAATTCTTGTTGCACTGGGATTCATGCGTGCCAACGTCCCCTTGGTGATGAGCACCATGACGCTGGGAAAGTTCCTCCGCTACCTGCTCATAGCCTTCGGAACAGAAGGGATGCTGTCGCTCTTTTAGTGGTGGCTGCCTGGTTCTTTATTTTCGGCGACAACTGACAACTGACAACTCCAATAATCTATTCAATATGACCATACTCTTTCATGAAATCGTATACGGACCGGTGCAAAGCCGCCGGTTAGGCAAATCACTGGGTGTGAATCTATTGCCCTACGACGGGAAGCTTTGCTCGTTCGACTGCATCTACTGTGAATGTGGATTCAACAGGGACTTCCGCACCAAAACGAAACTGCCTGACAGGGAGAACGTGCGTGCTGCCATGGAGGATAAACTGCTACAGTTGCAAAAAGAGGGTGTGACACCCGATGTGATCACCTTCGCCGGCAACGGTGAGCCCACCATGCATCCGGAGTTTGAGGGAATCATCGATGACACACTGTTGCTTCGTGACCGCTATTTCCCGCAAGCAAAGATCAGTGTATTATCCAACGGTCTTCACCTCAACAAGAAAGAGGTTTTCGACGCCATGAGAAAGATAGAAAACCCCATTTTGAAGCTCGACTCTGCTTTCGATGAGACAGCGCGACAAATAGACCGTCCCAACGCGGCAGCTTACAGTGTGAGCCAGCAGGTGGAGCGATATCGTTTGTTTAAGGGTGATTTTATCCTGCAGTCGATGTTTCTGCGTGGCCGTTTTGAGGGGAGGGTAGTGGACAACACGACCGATGAAGAGGTTTCAGCATGGTTAGGGCTCGTCAGAGAGCTTCGGCCGCGCGAGGTGATGATCTACACCATCGACAGGGAAACGCCCGCCAGAGAGCTTGAAAAAGCGCCAAATGAGGTATTGCAGGAAATTGCCCGCAGGGTGGGGGAGCTGGGCATCCCTACCATGGTTGCAGGATGAACCGTACAGTTCAGTTTTTCTGTTTCCTAAAAAAGAGATGATAGATTTGAATGATGCACACAACTGCATTTGAGATGATCAATGGCCATTTGAATCCCAGCAGTACCCCGTATACAATAAACAAAGCACAGGCAATCAGGTTGATCATTCGCACTTTTCTTACCTGTGTGGGAAGAAAAGAGACAACAAGAAAAGTCATGGCGAGGTAGCCGAAAAGTTCTGTGGTATCCATAAGTGATTGGTTAAAATATCATGTTTTGAAATTTATCATACATTGAACCTAAAGTGCATGATGTCACCATCCTGCACCAGGTATTCTTTCCCCTCCACACTCATTTTGCCCGCTTCTTTTACGGCGCTCTCAGATCCGTAATGAATGTAATCAGCATACTTGATGACCTCGGCACGGATAAACCCCTTCTCAAAGTCGGTATGAATCACACCGGCACATTGGGGGGCTTTCCAACCCTTGTGGAATGTCCATGCCCGAACCTCCTGCGGACCGGCGGTCAGAAAAGTCTGAAGGTTGAGCAGGGTATACGCAGCTTTGATCAGTCTGCTCACACCCGATTCCTCGAGTCCTATCTCATTGAGGAACATCTGCCGCTCTTCGTATGTGTCAAATTCGGCAATCTCAGATTCTATTTTTGCAGCGACAACCAGGATGCCTGCATTTTCGTTCTTCACTGCTTCACGTACTGCCTCTACGTAGCTGTTCCCACTGACAGCACTTGCCTCATCCACATTGCAGACATAGAGCACCGGTTTGGCGGTAAGCAGATAGAGCTCATTGGCGGCCTTTGTTTCATCTTTGGTGTCGAAGGTGACAGTCCGGGCCGATTCACCCTTCAGCAGTGCCTCACGGATACGAGCATAGACCTCATATGCCAGTCGGGCATCCTTGTCACCACCTGTCTTGGCTTGTTTCTCCACCTTGTTGATGCGTGCCTCAATGGTCTCCAGGTCTTTCAACTGCAGTTCGGTGTCAATGATCTCCTTATCCCTTACGGGATCCACATTGCCGTCTACATGCGTCACATTTTCATCGTCGAAACAACGCAACACATGCAGGATCGCATCTGTCTCCCGGATATTGGCCAGGAACTTATTGCCAAGCCCTTCGCCCTTGCTGGCCCCTTTCACCAGTCCCGCAATGTCCACGATCTCTACAGTGGTGGGTACAATTTTCTGGGGATGCACCAGTTCAGCCAGCTTGTTCAACCGTTCATCGGGTACGGTGATTACCCCCACGTTCGGTTCTATCGTACAAAAGGGAAAGTTGGCTGCCTGTGCCTTAGCATTCGACAAACAGTTGAAGAGGGTAGATTTTCCCACGTTGGGAAGTCCCACGATGCCACATTGTAGAGCCATTAATCACTAATTTAGGTCCGTTGATCTGAAACGGATGATTGCTGTTTTTTTATTTGGGATGCAAAGGTACGAAAAAGAAATGAACCTTCTCATCTTGTAAAATCGTCAGGACGCTATTGGGTTGAAACAGGATTATAAACCATAACGCTCGGATATCTCCAACATCCGTTCAATCGATTTTACCGATTTCAACCTTACTGCCTCCTCCACAAATATTTCAGGTTGTTCATTTTTCAGACAGAGATACAATTTTTCAAGTGTATTCATCTTCATGTAAAAACACTCGTTGCAGGCACAGGTAGCATCCTCCGGAGGAGCAGGAATAAAAATCTTATCCAGATTATCTTTTTGCATCTGGTGCAGGATACCCGCTTCGGTAGCCACGATGAACTTTTTTATAGGGGACTGGGTGGCATATTTCAGGATGGAAGAGGTAGAACCTACATGATCGGCTACCTCCAGCAGGTAACCGGGACACTCCGGATGTGCGAGAATCAATGCATCAGGGTGTTCTCTTTTCAGATCTAATATCTTTTCAAGTGAGAATTGTGCATGCACATGGCAAACACCGTCCCAAAGCAACATATTTCTGCCGGTGATCTTATTGATGTAATCACCCAAATGTTTGTCCGGCCCAAAGATAATCTTCTCATCTTCCGGAAGTGATTCTACAATCTGACGGGCATTGGTAGAGGTCACCACGATGTCGGTCAACGCTTTTACGGCTGCCGTGGTATTGACGTAGGAGATGACGGTATGTCCCGGATGGTTGGCGATGAATTTCTCAAATTCCGGCGCAGGACAACTGTCAGCCAATGAACATCCTGCTTTCAGATCAGGAATAAAAACACGTTTATCCGGACTCAATATCTTTGCCGTTTCACCCATAAAATGAACGCCGCAGAGGACGATGATATCAGCAGTGGTCTTTGCAGCCCACTGAGCCAATGCCAGACTGTCGCCAACAAAGTCGGCCACATCCTGTATCTCTGCCTCCTGGTAGTAGTGTGCCAGAATGATCGCATTTTTCTCTTTCCTGAGCAAGTTTATCTGATCTATGATAGTTTCTTTCATCATCTATTTATTATATATATTTTTTTAAATTTAAAATGAATCATGATGATTATGAATGACTGTTGATACTGTTGATGATTTTTCTAGTGATTTGCATTGCGATGGATTATGATCAATTACAATGGCATTATCAACTTTTATCAACAGGAAGAATATTTATTTATTATTTGATATTTAAATAGTTGAGGATGTTATACACAATTGTTGATAAGTGGCAAAGTTAATAATTAATTTTCTGATAGGCTGAAACAGCTGTTGAAAAAGAGTCAAAAGATTCTGTAAAAAAATGAGAAATAAGTTTGGTCAGTTCGAATCAATTTTTACACAAGAATAGTTCTGTTTTTTTCAATTTTACTTTTCATCTTTCTGTTTACAGCCTATGCACAAGTTATCAACAATTAGGGGTACTGACTCGTCTTTCATCTTAAATATCTATCCCATAAACCATTAAAAAGAGGATCAATTCATTATTGTTTGTTAATCGCCTTTACCGGCAGGATTATAAGAACAAAGTTTTTTGTACATTTGTTTGTTCAAAGTACCTATGGTGAAAGATTGGATTCATACATATCTTTTCTTGTTGCTGATGATGGCAGTAAGTTCCTGCATGTCAACAGTCAAGATTACCTCTGTGGTAGAAAAAGACCCAGAAGGTGATTTTCTGCTCAAATGGGAAGTGAGCCCGGACCAGGAGGGGAACATAGAAATACTCTCATCGCTCACCGACAGCTCACTGACCAGTTTTTCTCCCGTTACTTCGCGGAAAATCACCGATCAGGTGATGAAGCTCAATCCTACCGGTTCCGGATTGCGGGAATATTTTATCCTGCGAACAGGTGGTGTCTATTCAGGTGTGGTTGCCAACCGTGCCATTGATATGAACCGGATTAAGAATTTCCGTGACATCGGAGGTTACTTTACCACTGACAACCGTCAAATGAAATGGGGAGAGATCTACCGGTCAGGCAACCTGAGCAATGCCACGCTCTACGACCAGGAGAAGATTCGGCGACTCAATATCCGCACTGTAATTGATTTCCGCTCCGAACGCACTGCCCGCAGATATCCCATTCTGCTGCATCCCTCCATCCGTAAGATTGCTCTTCCACTGATGCCGATGGATGCGCAGAAGCTTGACGAGCAGCTTGAAGATGAAAATTTTGACCGCAGTGATGCGATTCGTTACGTGCAAGAGGAGTATGTGAACATCCTGGAGAACCATAAGGCACAATTTGGAGAGCTGTTTGATATCCTTGCCAATGACAGCAACTATCCTATCCTTATGAGTGGTTCTCTTGGAAAGGATGGAGAGGGACTGGCTGCCTACCTGATTCTATATGCCATTGGTGTACCACAAAGTTCACTTGAAGAAGACTACATGCTTTCAAACCAATTCATCGACCCTGATATGGTAGAGATCGATGCCCGCAACCTCTCTGAACCTCTACAGGAGGCTGTGACAGCCATGCTGTCCGTCAACAGGGCTTATCTCAACTACGCCATTGATCATATTAAACTGAAATATGGATCGGTGGATAACTACCTTGAGAAAGAGCTTAGGGTGACCAGCGGAAAACGAAACCTACTGCGAAAATACCTACTTTATCAGTTCTGATAGTTCTTTATCCGATTTATTTTCATACCTTTGTAGCCGATTTAAAAAAAGGTGATTTTTTATCCTGTTTCCTGAACAGTGGTTATCTTCATCAGCACAAAAAATCACAGATAGTCATTGAATTTTCTCTCAACTTTATCAGCATTTGCGCCGGGTGTCACATTCAGCATGCAGCATTGCCTGCAGCGTGCCGTGACGGTCGTTGGACCAACTTATGTAAATGGATGTGTGGAGCAGGGGGAAAAAGCAACAATCACACACATTAAAACCATTTTACAATGAGTACATTTCAAGAGTTGGGAGTGATTCCCGAAATCCAGCGGGCCGTTACTGAGCTCGGCTTTGAACAACCCATGCCGGTACAGAGTGAGGTAATCCCCCGCCTGCTGGCACACACCCGCGACATCATCGCCCTGGCACAAACCGGTACCGGCAAAACTGCCGCTTTCGGCATCCCGGTGATCCAGAAAATCAACGTGAAGCAGCTCACGCCGCAGACACTGATCCTCTGTCCCACCCGTGAGCTCTGTCTCCAGATAGCGGGCGACCTGACCGACTTCTCCACCTACGTGGAAGACATCAAGATCCTGCCTGTTTATGGTGGCTCCAGCATTGATAGCCAGATACGAACCCTCAAACGGGGGGTACACATCATCGTAGCCACCCCCGGGCGGTTAATCGACTTGATTAAGCGGAAGACCGTTTCCCTTGGCGATGTCCACACCATGGTGCTCGACGAGGCCGATGAGATGCTCAACATGGGCTTCTCGGAAGACATCGATGAGATCCTCTCGCACCTGCCCGACAGCCGCAGCATGCTTCTCTTCTCGGCCACCATGCCGAAGGAGATCGAGAAGATCACACGCAAGTACATGAAAGAACCGATGGAGATCACCATTGGTCGCAAGAATGAGGGTGCCGAGAATGTACGGCATCTCTACTTCATGGTGCACGCCAAAGACAAATATCTGGCACTGAAACGAATCGTTGACTACTATCCCAATATCTACGGCATCATCTTCTGCCGTACCCGCAAGGAGACACAGGAGATCGCCGACAAGCTGATGCAGGATGGTTATGATGCCGATGCGTTGCATGGCGACCTGTCGCAAGCGCAGCGTGACTACGTGATGAGCAAGTACCGCAACCACAACCTGCAGCTGCTGGTGGCCACCGACGTGGCGGCACGCGGCCTCGACGTGGATGACGTGAGCCACATCATCAACTTCGGGCTGCCCGACGACTACGAGATCTACACCCATCGCAGCGGCCGCACCGGCAGGGCCGGCAAGACCGGCACCTCGATCGCCATCATCCACACCAAGGAGAAGGGGAAGGTAGTGCAGATCGAAAAACTGATCAACAAGACGTTCGAGAAGCGTGAAGTCCCCAAGGGAGATCTGATCTGCGAGAAGCAGCTCTTCAACTTCGTCGATAAAATAGAGAAGGTAAAGGTGAACGAGGCGGAGATTGAACGACTGCTTCCCTCCATCTTCCGCAAGCTGGAGTGGCTGGAAAAAGAGGATATCATCAAGCGGATGGTCTCCCTCGAATTCAACCGACTGATCGAATACTACCAGGAGGCAGAGGAAATTTTTGAACCGAAGGAGGGCTCCTCCCGCGGGCAGAAAGGTGAATACGGCAAGCGGGGCAACGATCGGGAGGGTGGCAGCCGCCAGCCGGAGAAGGGATATGCCCGCCTCTTCATCAACGTGGGGAAGATGGATGGCATCAACCCGGCCATGCTGATGGGCTTCATCAACGACCACGTGAAAGGAAAGGTACCCATCGGTCGGATCGACTTGCTGAAGAGCTTTTCCTTCTTTGAAGTGCCCGAGGAGCTGGCCCCCAGGGTGGTCAAGTCGTTCAAGGGGATGTATGTCGACGAACGGAAGTTGCAGGTCCACCTGGCACAGGAGGAGGATCAGGCCTCAAAGGGGAGGAAGAAGAAATTCTACGAAAACGATTTCGGCGGTAAGGGGAAGAAAAAGAAACTGAAATATTGAGAGGAGAGTACAGATCACTTCCATTTCATTCGGATCTGGTTCTAATCTGGTTCTAATCTGGTTCTAATATGGTTCTAATATGGTTCTAATCTCGTTCTAATAGATTCGAACAAGTAAAGAGTCAGTTACGAACAAAATTAAGTGGAAATTAATATCGTATGTAACGGCTTATGTAGCATCATAAGTGAGTTATACGAGTTCAGCGGGAGTAACATCCCGCTTTTTTTGTGTCCTGAAAAAACTTAACAATAACGTCACCGAACTGTAACTGCTCTGTAACAATAATGAAGGAACTTTGCAGCGAAATATGAATCGGATGAAAGAAAAATTGTTACGGTTATCCATGGTCACCCTCTTCCTGGTGACAACGTTGTTGGTAACTCTGGCCCAGACAGGGTCTATTAAAGGCATCATCGTGGATGGCGCCACCGGGGAGCCGCTGATCGGTGCTTCGGTACTGGTGGAAGGCACCACCTCGGGGGCTGCGGCCGACCTGGATGGTAATTTCCTGATCAACGGCCTGGCTGCCGGAAGCTATTCGCTGCGTGCCACCTACATCGCCTATCGCCCCCTTGTAATCACAGAGGTGAAGGTTGAAGGAGGAAAGGAGACACTGTTAGAGATTGCAATGGAGACCGATGAGGTGAGCCTCGACGAAGTGGTGGTGGTGGCAACACCCCGCCTGGAATCGGAACGTATCCTGATGAGAGATCAGCAGAACGCCACGGTAATCCGTGAGAGCGTGGGAGCTCAGCAGCTTTCCCTGCAGGGTGTCTCAGACATCGCCACAGCCACCAGTAAGATCACCGGCGTGGTGAAGAGCGAAGGGTCGGGAGAGGTCTATGTGCGCGGACTGGGCGATCGCTATGTCTCCACCACCATGAACGATCTGCCGATACCCTCCGACGATGTGGAACGGAAAAACATCGACCTCGCTCTTTTCAGCACTGGTGTGATACAGCACGTGGGGATTACCAAGACATACAGCACAGGTAGTTATGCCGATCAGACCGGTGGAAACATCAATATTGTCTCGAAAGAGTTCGTCGACCAGTTCACCCTGGAGTTGCAGGGAGGGGTCAATTCCAGCCTGTTGAGCAACAATCAGTTCAACAATTTCCGTGTCACCCCCAACCTGCAGAACAGCATGTTCACTTTTTACAGAAGGGAGTATAACCTCGTGGATGCCATCACCAAACAGTCGTGGGATCCCCGTGGAAAAAGCCTACCGCTCGATTTTGGGTTCACCACTTCCGGCGGGAAAGAGTTTACTCTCCGGGAGAGAGATCTGACTCTTTTCTACACACTCTCCTACAAGAGCGATCACTCACACACCACCGGGGTCTACCGACGGTTCAATTCCAACACGGTTTACTCCGACTTCTCCGATACCGAGACCTGGAGCAGCAGCGCCAACCTCACCGGGTTGCTCAACCTGGCTTATCGTTTTAACAATAACCACAAGATCAACTACAATCTTCTCTTCATCAATAAGCTCACCGATCAGGTCTATGAACAGGGCCGTAACGGCAACGGATTCAAGTTCGACATGGATGAGATTTCCAACTCTTTTTTCACCCGTGACATGAACAGCCGCACAACGATGGTGCTGGTGAACCAGCTGCTGGGAGACCATCGATTTTCAGACAAGAATCGCCTGAAGTGGGGCCTCGGCTACAATCTCACCGCTGCCGATGAACCCAACAGGATCAGGAACTACACCGGCTTTGACCAGAGCAGCATCTATTTCTCCTATCGCATCGCCGATTTCGAGAACCGGAAATCGAGCCAGGAGATTGACGACCGGGAGCTCAACGGTTACCTTCGCAACAAGATTGATCTGACCATAGGGAACTCACCCTGGAAGCTGGAATATGGCATCAACTACCGCAACAAGCAACGTGATTTCAGCAACCAGTTCGTTGGGGTGCAGATGATGGGCATGCGCAAGGGTGACGACAATGTGGATGACCTCACCTCGCTCTTCCACGATCCCGGTTTCGCCTCCTCAAAGATCAAAACGATCCCGCCGGATCTCTACAACGCTACGTTACAGGCACTGGCAGGCTATGTCGAGCTGGGATTCAGCCGTGGTAAACTGGATGGAAATGCCGGCGTGCGTTACGAGTACAACCGGATGGATGTAGAGTGGGACATCAACAACGATGACCCCTTACGGGAGCCGCGTATCCGGAAAGAATACAAGCAGTTTTACCCGGGCGTCAACCTTCGCTACAACATCACGGAACAACAGGCCTTGCGCCTCTCCGGCAGCAGGACCCTTACCTTGCCGGAGTTCAAGGAGATAGCGCCCTTTGCCTACACCTCACCCAACAGTACCCTGATACAGGGTAGCCCGGAGCTGAAGGCTTCTCGCAACTGGAATGCCGATCTCAAGTGGGAGTATTTCAAATCGACCGATGAGTTGATCTCCCTGGGCGCCTTCTACAAGAAGATTGAGGACCCGATTAACATCACATCGCTCACCGGCGGGGCGGGATATCTGGTCTATGCGAACACTGGCAAAAAGGCAGGGGTGATAGGCCTTGAAGCGGAAGCCAGGCTCAACCTCTTCAAGAATGATTTTCAGTCGCTACGCATGATCCTGAACGGTACTCGTATGTGGGTCTCACAGGACCTGCTGGAAGCGTATCAGTACAACAACAAAACAAGCTCGGGACTGCAGGGTGCCTCAGAGGTGATCAGCAACCTCACCCTAAGCTATTCTCATCTGCCGGGAAACTGGCAGGCTTCTCTCTCGGGCAACTACTCTTCCGACAGGATCTATGCCATGGGCAGTCCCAAGGATGCAAACAACAGGGATTATCTCTACAACGATGAGATCATCGAGAAGGGGGTGATCACCCTCGATGCGGTGGTGAGCAAGGGACTTACCGATCATCTTACGGTGAAGCTGGTGGCACGCAACCTGCTGAACCCGGAGATGCAGATGACGCAGAACTTGCGCGACCTGAACAGTCGTGAGGTTGAAAACCATTTGGTAGAGTCCTACCGGAAAGGAATGCGTATGCAACTGTCTGTCAACTATACATTTTAGTAAACAGGAATATGAACCAATCGTAAAATATCAGGATTATGAAAAAAAATGTGTTATTCAAGGGAATTTCGATGATGATGGTCATCGCATCGCTGTTCCTGTTCGTGAATTGTGAAGGTGAAGGTACATTGCCCGAAACCGATCCGGTAGTAGAACTGCTTGAGAGCGGCGAAATGAGGGGTGTGCTGAAAGAAGATTATACCCTCGATGTCGGCACCAGCTACCGTCTCACAGGCCAGTTTATCGTGGACGGAGGTGCCACACTCACCATACCGGCCGGTACCCAAATCATTGCCAACGCATCTCAGGGGCAGGCTACCGAGACCTACATTGCCGTGATGATGGGTAGTAAGATCAATGTGAACGGTACTGCTGCCGCTCCGGTGGTGATGACCTCCCCCAACGCCCAACCGCAGGACTGGGGTGGGCTGACCATCTGCGGAGAGGCCTCCACCACTGCCGGTGCGAATGCCACCGCCGAGGTGGGCAACTTCAAGTATGGCGGCTCCAAGGATGACGACAACTCGGGAAGCATCAGCTACCTGGTGATCAAGGGATCAGGGGCCAAGATCAACACCGAGTCGGAATACAACGGACTAACCCTCTATGCCGTGGGTAGCGCTACACAGATCAGCAACGTCGCCATCATCAACGGTGCGGACGACGGTGTGGAGTTCTTCGGCGGCACGGTATCGGCCCAGAACCTCTACCT
>ERZ795048.240-NODE-240-length-61663-cov-37.607340_pt1 | contig 61663 bp, 49 predicted proteins | sample MGYA00375132_ERZ795048 | MGnify/ENA primary metagenome ERZ795048 (study PRJEB30177, sample SAMN05720225) | activated sludge metagenome | isolation source: Anaerobic digester | place: Hong Kong | collected 2014-12-17 ...
TTAAATTTATATTATTGCTGAAGTATGTCATTTCGAAGAAGCGGCAGCGACTGAGAAATCTAAAAAACAATTAATTAAAATTTTCATTATTATATTAGCAAAAAAAAGTTTTCTGATTAAGAGATTTCTCACCCGAAAAATTGAAGGGGGTTCGAAATGACAGGGTAAAACTCTATGTCATTTCGAAGAAGCGGTAGCGACTGAGAAATCTATTCTTTAAGATACTTTTAAGATTTCTCACATGCGTTCGAAATGACAGTTTGAACGCATTGATTCTGTAATCATAAATGGAAGAGGATGGGGTCTGGTGGCTTCCGCGGTCTTCAAAACCGTAGGCTGTAGTTTACTGCAGCGGCAGGTTCGATTCCTGCCCCTTCCGCATTAATTATCCTCTCTGTCGAAAAGCTGTTTCCAGATTGCGTTATAAAGCTCCTCCTTCTTTATAGGCTTAGCTATAAAATCGTCTGCACCTGAATTTCGTGCTTTCTCCCTGTGTTCTGACATTGATGTTGCTGACTGCGCTATCATGGGGAGTTGGGGCCTTACCTTTCTAATCCGTTCCATTGCTGTGTACCCGTCAATATCAGGGAGTGTGAGATCCATCAGCACAAGATCAATGCCCGGATCTTCTGCGCAGAGCTTCACAGATTCGCTGCCGCTTTCTGTGGATATAAGTTCAGCACCTGTAGCCTCTATGAATTTTTCCATAAGTTTCCGGTTAACAGGCTCATCCTCAACAAGAAGTATTTTTTTGCCGGTAATATTATATGATTCAGTGGAACCGGTGAAAGATTTAATATGTTTCAACTCATCACTTCTGATATAAGGTATCGTTATACTGACTTCTGTCCCGCAGTCCACTTCGCTTTTAATAGTTATGGTTCCATCAAGAGATTCTGTGAGACCTTTAACAATTGCAAGGCCCAATCCGGTCCCCCCGGCTGCAGGAATTTTCCCCTCCTGGAAAAACGGAGTGTATATTTTTTTAAGTGCATGTTCAGCAATCCCTATACCTGTATCTTTTACATAGAATCTTATGCAGTGAGGTTCAGGAATTTCATAGCCCGTGGTGATTGTGCCATGTTCAGTGAACTTTACCGCATTGTTCAGCAGGTTGGAGAGTATCTGGAAAATCCTTGTCTCATCAGTGCGGATTATATCATCCCCGTCATGCAGGGCTTTTTCCACAACAAGGTTCAGGTTTTTTTCAACTACTCTCCGTGAAAGGGATACAACTGATACCAGGTCTTCAATCAGTTTGTTAATTGATACATCGCTGATATAAACTTTTACTACACCTGCCTCAATCTTTGAAAGATCAAGAATGTCGTCAAGTAGCCCTAAAAGCCTCTCGCCGCCGTTTTTTATGTTTTTAACGAAGATATCTTTCTCTTCAGTGGAGAGATCAGGTTTGCTGAGGAGCTGTGCGAAACCGATAATGGCGTTTAATGGCGTCCGGATTTCGTGAGACATGTTTGCCAGGAAAGATGATTTAAGCCTGTCAGCTTCCTCAGCTTTTAGTTTTTCGGAGATAAAGCGTCGTCGCGTATCCTGAAGATACGCAATAATTGTAAAGAGAGAGATAGAAATATTCAGAATCACTCCCGCAATAATACCGTAAATCAGATCCGGCCTTTCTATATCTTCAAAAGGGACATAAAGTCTCTGAATCCCCCAGATAATAAGAAGAGTACCGGCGATAACTCTTTCAAGTTTAACAGCCTGTTTCCCGGTTATAAAAAGATAGCCGGCATAAGAATATGCGATAAAGAATAATATTGCCGGCGGAAAATTCCGTGTCTTAAAATCAGTATCAGCAAATTTTATAAGAATAATCCATAAGCAGCTTAGTATAAAAAAGAGAATCCATGACGGATGCAATTTTTTTTTGTAATAAATACAGATCCCGTATAATATCATATAACAGTTTATAAGAGCGAATATCTCAGCTGCTGATAAAAAGAATGAAGAATAACCTGGAAAAACAATTCCTGATATAAATAATATCAAACCCACAAAATACGCACTCCAGGCGATTGTCCATGCAAGAATGGCCTTTGGTTTTTCATTCGTAAAATATAGTATAATGAAAAGTGAAGTCATTATGAAGGAGAAAGCGAATGCTAATATCAGAGACGGCTCATTCCACATCATTTTGAATTCTCTTTCTCATCCCTGATTTTCATAAGTACCTTGTAAACTTCCTCTATGATAAAGGGTTTCATTAAATATCCGTTCATCCCTGCTCTGCCTGAATATTCAATTGATCTTTCGATAAGATCAGCAGATATTCCGTAAATCGGCGTCTCTCTGTTCGGGCCGTTTCCCGAGCGGATTATTGATGCTGCTTCAATCCCGCTCACTGCGGGCATATGGAAATCCATAAGTATAAGATCAAATTTTTCAGTACCGGCACTTTCTATTACATCCTGCCCGTTAAATACAGATTCAGATATACATCCTGCTTTGCCCACTATGTTTTCAATTACCTTCATGCTTATGGGGTTATCTTCGGCAAGGAGTATCTTTAAACCGAGATTTTTTGCGTTAATAAGTGAAGGCTTGGGGCTCTCCCCTTCTACACAGGTCATTCTGAGGCGCAGTGTGAATGTGCTCCCTTTACCCGGCTCACTCTCTACATCAAGGGTACCCCCCATAACTGTTACAAGGCTCTTTGTAATGGCAAGCCCCAGCCCTGTGCCGCCGGAGAATGATGCAGGGTCATGCACCTGTTCGTACTGCCTGAAAATTTTTGAGAGCTGTTTTTCGTTCATCCCGATACCGGAATCCTGAACAGTTATTATGAGATCAATTTCACCGTCTCCCGCGGGAGCAGAATCAGCAGTTATAACAACCTCCCCTTCGATAGTATATTTTATCGCGTTACTCCCGAGGTTAAGGAGGATCTGCCTGAGGCGTTTTATATCGCCGGTAACTGTGGTGCAATGTGAAACACGGTTTTCAAGCCTGATATCAAGCTCTCTTTCCGCTGCAAATCCCCGGAGTATCCAGATATAGTTGTCGAGAAAACTGTTAATATTAAATGGTTCATTGAGGAGGATAAACTTCCCTGATTCGATTTTCGACATGTCGAGAATATCATTGATTATGCTCATGATTGCTTCGGCAGATGTTTTTATTCCGGTTGCCAGTTCCTTCTGCGCGGGGTCAGTTGTAATATCGAGGAGCATATCGGAAAATCCCAGCACTCCGGCCATCGGTGTACGTATCTCGTGGCTCATGTTTGCGAGAAATTCTGTTTTGGTTTTTGTGGCTTTTTCGGCAATCTCTTTCTGCTTTGCTGTTTCAGTAAGAGCGTCACCGAGCTGCATTTCAACGGTCCGGTTCAGTTCAACAAGGTTCATTATCTCTTTAAATTCGGGAGATATATATCTAAGTTTATCAGGTGAAGGGGTATAGTCGTGACGGAAGAGTACTGTGTAGATCTCTTTTAACGGGATAACAATACCATACCTGAGAGTTACCCCCACAATAAGAAAAGCTGCAATAAAAAACAGGATAAAAATTTTCTGAAACCGGCGGTCTGCTGATATATCTTTAAGGTACGAGGATTTAATCAGTAAATGGATATAGGCAATGTCATCACCATTTATATCTTTAAAGGCTCCATTGATGGGGAGTACAAACTCATCGTGGGGGGTGTCTTTTTTATTCTCCTGAATTTCAGCATCCTGAATCTGCGGGAGAAATGATTTTAATCTTTGAATAAAATTTTCATCATAGGGGATTGCGGTGACTATATACCCTGCGGGATCTGTTTTCCGATCTTTATCTCCATTGGGATGTATTGAAGCAGCGGTTAGTTCAAAAACTGTATTATCTTTTTTGTAGTGGAAGGTGAAAAATCTCTCCTTCCCGGATCTCTCTATTAATGAAGGGATAATCGGTTTAAGATCTCCGGCTTCTGCTGCAATGCTGCTGTTGTTGTAGTAATATAGCTCTCTGAAATCAGCAGTGTAAACCCAGGTTTCGCCTATGCCGAACACATCCCCGCTTGCATCAATATTATCAGCGGCATAGACCCGGTTCCTGTTTTTTATGTATGAAACTGATTCGTCCCAGATTGTCAAATCTTTAAGGTAGTTTTTTACAGGGGTTGAATACATCTGCAGGGATTTTTCAAGAATTGAAAGGTAGACCCTGCTGAGTGAAGCGCGCAGATGCTCCTCCTCCTTTTTCTCCCTGTAAAAATTAATTCCAATCAGGGTAAAGAAAAGGAGGAATATAATTATAAAAAGAGCAATTCCGCGCTGAATCAGGTTCATGTCCCTCCTGCGGCAGGGGAGGCGTTATCAGTTTTTCATTGACTGTATAGGGGCTGGGATCCTCCCCCCTCTCCTTACAAAAACTGATGCTGAATCCCTGTGAACAGGGATAATTCTCGCCCTTCCAAGAAGCCCGCCAAGAGTGATTTCATCACCGGGCTTTGCTCCGGGAACAGGGAGGAGCCTCACTGCCGTTGTTTTAGAATTTATTACTCCGATACTTATCTCATCAGCAATAATTGCTGCTATTGTTTCAGCCGGTGTGTCCCCGGGGACTGCAATCATATCAAGGCCCACTGAACATACTGCTGTCATTGCTTCAAGTTTGTCGAGAGAGAGTTTCCCCTCTGCAGCCCGCCTTTCCATTGTGGAATCTTCACTCACAGGGATGAATGCGCCTGATAATCCGCCGACATAAGATGAAGCGAATGCCCCGCCTTTTTTTACCGCGTCATTCAGGAGGGCAAGGGCTGCCGTTGTACCATGTGTGCCGCATGCCTCAAGGCCCATTGCTTCAAGAATGTCAGCAACACTGTCACCGATTGCCGGTGTCGGGGCAAGTGAGAGGTCAAGGATGCCGAAGGACACGCCAAGCTCCTTTGCCACTTCGCGGCCAACAAGCTCACCCATGCGTGTAATTTTGAATGCGATCTTTTTTACCGTTTCAGATACAATTTCAAAGTCAGCGTCAGGGGGTAGACTTTTAATCGCGCGGTAAACAACACCTGGACCTGATACTCCCACATTCAGTGTTGCGCCGCCCTCGCCGGGACCGTGGAGCGCCCCTGCCATGAAGGGGTTATCCTCCGGAATGTTGGCGAATATAACAAGCTTGGCGCAGCCGATTGCCTGCCTGTCAGCGGTGAGCTCAGCCGCTTTTTTTACGATTTCACCCATGCGCATAACAGCGTCCATGTTTATCCCCGCCTTGGTTGTGGCAACATTGACAGATGAGCAGAGCCTCTGAGTTGAGGCAAGTACATGAGGAATGGAATCAAGGAATGCAGACTCCCCGGATGTGATCCCTTTGTGAACCAGCGCCGAGTACCCTCCGATAAAATCGATACCCATTTCACTTCCGGTTTTATCAATAATATCAGCGGCTTTAATGTATTCCTCAAGGCTTCTCTCTCTTCCGAACACAAGGGAGAGAGGTGTGAGGGAGACGCGTTTGTTTACGATTTTTACGCCGTAACGCCCTGCAATTTTATCCGCTGTTTTAACTATGTCAGCACCGTGGCGCAGCATCTTCTCCCTGACTTTTTCCGCGCTTTTTACGGCGTCATCAGTGATGCAGTCAAAAAGGGAGAGACCAAGTGTGACAGTGCGCACATCGAGATTTTCCAGCGCGTTCATCTTTATTGTTTCAAGAATTTCAGATACTTCGTATTTCATGCACGTTACCTATATCCTGTTCATGCTGCGGAATATATTTTCGTGCTGAATGTATATCCTGAGGTTCTTCTTCTCCGCGATTGTGTCCATTATCTTCTGGAGTTCATCAATGGAGACTTTCATATCTTTAACATCAATGGTCAGTATAAGGGCAAAGTATCCTGATACAATGGCCTGGTTCATCCCTTCAATGTTTGCTTTGCTCTCCGCAAGGGCGCGGGTAACTTCAGCCACAATCCCCATGGAGTCCTGCCCGATGACAGATACAACTGCAAGTTCCCGCTGGGCCTTCTCCTCCATCTTCATCCTGAGCAGAACAAGTTCGTCAGGTGTAACTGTAAAGGTGAGTTTTTCTGTAATTTTTTTTATTATTGCGTCGAGTTTGCCTGGATGAAGACTCTCCCCAAGCTCCTCCTTAATGACCTGTGTGATGTTCTTTTCAATTCGTTCCTGTATATCCATAAGATCCTGCCATGTTTTTTTCTGAGATAATCAGTCAGCGGGGAGCTATAAGTCCATAATTAATTGATATTCATGCTCAAAATTTTCAGATTGAGTTTCTCCTTAGATTAAATTAATCGATCTGATGCGGAAAGTCAATTGCGGATATATTTTAAGAAGGCTGTTAAAGAGGGGGTTTTCTTCCCGGAGATGTATGAATCCCTCCTGATGAGGGAAATTTCCCTATTGAAGAGGAAATGTTCCCTGTGAGAGATGCACGGTTCCCTGCCGGAGAGGGAAACTTTCCTGTTGAAGAGGGAACGTCCCGTGTCAGAGATGCATGAATCCCTCCCGGATATGGAAACCTCCCTGTTGAAGAGGAAACGTCCCTTCTAGAAGAGGGATGAACGCATCCGGAGAGCCCGGCTTTGACCGTAAAGGGCCCATATTTGTACTCTGAGAGTTCATGATTGGGCTCAAAAAGTCTATCTCCGCACTGTGAGAGGTCGATTCCGGACTCCGGGAGTACGCGGTTAATATCTCTCCCCTTTAATTAAATTTCTTGAAAAATGCGGGGAGTTTTATACATTCAGTGAAAATCTTTATGCGGGTTCTTTCATGGATAAAAATGAGATAAATAGAGTGCTGCGGGAGATACCGCAGGTAGAAAAACTCCTGCAGGATGAGGATATTGAATCCTATATTCCCTTTATCGGGAAGATCAGCGCTGCTGAATGTATCCGTGAAGGTGTGAACTCCTACAGGGAGGCTCTTCTTTCAGGGAGCGGTACTGACAGTAAAAAACTGAAAGATGAAATTCTTAAAAAACTGAAAGTAAAATCATCCGAAAGGCTCCAGAGGGTGATTAACGGAACCGGCATAATCATACATACAAACTTAGGCAGAGCTCCGCTTGGTGAAAAGATTTTTGAACTCCTTAAAGAGAACCTCTCAGGTTACTGCAACCTTGAATATTATATCCCCCTTAAAAAAAGGGGTAAGAGGGGAGGGTTCGCAGAGGAACTTATCTGCCAGATGACAAAATCTGAGGATGCTCTCATTGTTAACAACAATGCCTCCAGCGTATTCCTTGTCCTTAATGAACTTGCAAAGGGTGGCGAGACAATTGTCTCACGGGGGGAGCTTATCCAGATTGGAGGGGGGTTCCGCATCCCTGACATCATGAACCAGAGCGGCACAACCCTTGTGGAGGTGGGCACAACAAACATCACTACTCTTGATGATTTTAAAAAGGCTGTTAATGAAAACACCCGCATGATATTTTCTGCCCACACATCAAACTTCAGGCTGGAGGGGTTTACCGAAGCTCCATCGCTGAAAGATCTCTCTTCACTTAAAAATGATAAAATTGTTTTTGTCCGCGACATGGGGAGCGGTAACCTTGTGAATGACTGGATGCCTGGTAACTTTGAGCAGACAGTTTATCATGAGACTTCACAGGGGGCTGACCTTGTATGCTTCAGCGGAGACAAGCTTCTCGGCGGATGCCAGGCCGGAATTATTGTGGGGAAAAAGGAGCTCATTGCAAAGCTGCGCAAAAATCCCCTTATGCGGATGATCAGGGTGGATAAGATTACATACACTATTCTGCAGGAAACACTTCTCCACTATGTTAACGGAAAATATTCGGAGACCGGGCTATGGAGCAGTATTACACAGGGCGCGGAGGCTGTTTCAAAGCGCGCTTCAAGGCTCATGCGTATGTGCGGTACTGATGCTAAAAGTATTATGAAGAAGGTGAAGACCCGCTGCGCATACGGTGGAGGATCAATGCCTGGAGAGGAACTTGACAGCTTCGGAGTAGAGATTGCTATGCCCGGCATGTCACCGGATGAGATTTATGATCACTTTGTTTCATCTACACCGCCCGTTGTGGGCACAGTGCGCGACGGGAGATATGTTATTGACATGTTCACAATTCATGAAAGGGACATGAAGGAGCTTGCGGAAGCGGTGAAAACACTTGTGAATAAAGCAGGTAAATGAAATGTATATAGTCGGAACATCAGGACACATTGACCACGGAAAGACATCGCTTATTCGTGCGCTCACAGGTATAGACTGCGACAGGCTCCCTGAAGAGAAAGAGCGTGAAATGACAATAGATATAGGCTTTGCAAGCATTGAGTATCCTAAGTTCGGAACTGTGAGCATCATAGATGTTCCGGGCCACGAAAGGTTTATCCGTAACATGGTTGCGGGTGCCTGGGGCGTTGATCTTGCTCTCCTTGTCATTGCCCTTGACGACGGGTGGATGCTTCAGACAGAGGACCACTTCAGGGTACTGCAGCTTCTTGGAATAGAGCGGCTCATTGTTGTTGTAAACAAGATCGACCTTGGCGATGAGGAGATGCTTGAGATGGTAAAGGAGGAGGTGAAGGAGCGCCTGGCGGACACACCTTATGCAGAAGCTGATATAGCGGCAGTGTCTGCGAAAGCAGGCACAGGGATTGCTGAGCTTAAGGAGCTGATCCTGACGAACCTCCGTAAGCTCACAAAAGCCCCGGACTCTGACAAACCGTATCTCTATATAGACAGGGTCTTTTCTCCGAAAGGTGTGGGTACTGTAATCACAGGCACATTGAAGAACGGAATATTCAGGGAGAACGAAACTGTTTCCCTCCTCCCCCTTATGCGTGAAGTGAAGATCAAGAAGATCGAAAGTCATTACAAAGAACTTCAGGAGGGTGTGCCTTCACAGAGGACGGCACTGAACCTCACAGGAGTATCGCAGGATGAGCTTGAACGTGGCGACATTGTGTGCAGGCCGAACTTCTTTACTCAGAGTGATGATGTGCTGGCGTGGTTCAGGCCCCTTGATAAGAAAAAGAAAGTACGGAATAATACATACGTTGAAGTACTCACAGGAACAGACTCCTCAACAGGGAAACTTATAATTGTGAATACTGATGTTAAGGATGAGAACGCCTTCCCTGTGAGAATCCATTTTGATGAGAAATCAAATTTCTATCCCGGACAGCCCTTTGTCCTCACCAATCCAGGGGGTTACAGGATTATCGGCGGAGGGCGTGTTATACTCCCTGATTACAATCCTCTCAGGCATAAAAAGATTTTCAGGGAGCATCTTGATCTTCTTAAGTCGTTCTCCCCGGCAGAGGTGCTCAGTTTCAGCATAGCGGTTAACGGCGTCATTAAGCGGGAAAGGGTGCTCACCATGCTCCCCTCAGGGAAGAAGGCCATAGAGCGGATTATAGGTGAGCTTGAATCTGCCGGTGATATAATCATTAAAGGGGAGATGATCCTCTGGAAAGGGTTCCACTCTGAATCAACTGAAAAAATGAAACGTGTGATAAAGGGGAAGCTTGGTCCTAACCTGAAGGAGATTTCGGATTCATCAGGTGTACCTTTTGATATCTGCTCACTTCTGATAAAAGATATTTCTGCAGCAGAGACTCTTGTGGAAAAGGACGGCAGATATTTCACAGGGGATTCAATCACACCTGAAAATCTCCCTGAATCGAAGAAGAGAATCCTTGCTGATGTTCTGAAAAGCGGCGGTGAGGGGATTGAGATTGATAAGCTGAAAGATGACATTATGAAGAAAGAGGTGAAGGACCTCATTAAGCTTGATTTTCTCGTAAGCCTTGACGGAAACATCATCTATCACAGGGATGTATATAATGATATGAAGGGAAAGGTTCTGGCGCTCTTTGACACAAGGGACAAGATTACCGTGCCTGAGGCAAAGGATGCTGTTGATCTCTCCAGGAAATATATCCTTCCACTGCTGAACAGGATCGAGTCTGACGGCCTGATTAAAAGGCTCGGCGATTTCAGGATAAAGGTGTGACCATGTTCCTCGGAATAGATATAGGCAATACAACAACAATGTTAGGCCTTTACGATGATAAATCTGTAAAGCCTGAGAAAACTTACAGGATAAAAACAGATAAACGGGGTGATGACGGCGAGCTTGCGGGTTGTATCAGGATGGCTCTGCGCAACTACGCGGACTTTGATACACTTGAGGCTGAGATTACAGGTATAGCTTTTTCAAGTGTTGTGCCTGAGCTGAATAAATCTTATCACAGGGTATGTAAAAGGCTTTTCTCTTTTGAACCGCTGGAGATAAACCATACAAGCAGGCTGTCGATAACTATAAACTATAAGAATCATAAACAGTTAGGCGTTGACAGGATTGTGAATACAGAGGGTGCTTTTCATGAATATGGCCCGGGCTGTATTGTGGTGGACATAGGCACTGCGGCAACTTTTGATGTGCTTAATCATGAAGGGTGTTTTGACGGAGGGCTCATTGCTCCGGGGGTCGGCACAACAATGAAAGCTCTTGCTGACGCTGCATCCAATCTTCCCGAAATAACTTTTGAGATGCCGGATGATCTCGTGGCAAGAGATACTGTGAATGCAATTAAGTCCGGTTTTTATTACGGCTGGATTTCTATGGTGGAGGGGATCTGCGAAAGGATAGAAGCCCTTTATGGACGTAATTTCAGAATAATTCTCACAGGGGGATTTGCAGTTAAAATGCGGGAAGGATTTAAAAGAGAAATTATAATTGATCCCGACCTTACAATGCGCGGGATAAAGTATATATTTAATAACAGATAACTATATTATCCCCATTTAAGGGGGATATGCCTGAAGGGGAGAGGGGGCGTAATCGTGAGTACACCATACATATATTTTAAATTTCTGGGGATCCATTCTTTTATAAGTACGCTGGAGAATTCAGCTACGGAATACACCCTTTTTGAAGATGATTTTTCAGAGCTGTTCACGCGGCATGAGAATATACTGAAAGATGAGGATTCAATAACAACAGGTATACTGACCAGGGAGGGGCAACAGGTTTTTTTTGCCGAGCTGGGGATAAAGATTACTAAAAGTTTCAGATCCTACTTTGTATTTATTTTTGATCATCATCCTACAATTGATGATATGGATGCTGTTGTTCTGGGGCTTGAAGATCTGATTAGCGAAAATCTGGATAATATTGATCCATCAGAGATTGCAAAGAGTATGCAGAACCCCTCAGGTGGGCATACAATTAATTAATATCTCTCGCAAAGCCGGAGAGGCGCGAAGAGAGGATATTTAAACATTGTTAATGCTTTTCGTCTTAGCACCCTGGCGAGAGACTTTAAAATGTTTAGTTATTATGGCAGCTAACGGTTTTTTTATATTATGTCATTTCGAACGTATGTGAGAAATCTCTTTATGATTTTTTCTCCTGATTGTTTCAATATTCATTATCGCTTTTAAGATTTCTCACCTGACGGAATGACAGTAAAGCAATGCCGGCCTGTAATTTTTTACTTCATTCCAGTTATAATTGTTATTATCACATAGTATATCAGCGGGATAAATATTGCGGGGAGCATGTTTCCCACCTTTATTCTTTTCAGATCGAGAAGGTTTATCCCTATTGCCATGATTAATATACTCCCCACAAGTGAAGTCTGTGAAATAACATCAGGTGTAAGCCAGGGCTTTATGACTCCAGCCATAAGTGTGATTGTTCCCTGGTAGATAAAAACCGGCAGAGCTGAGAATGCCACACCTATACCCATGGTTGCAGCAAATATAACAGCGCTTATCCCGTCGAGAATTGCCTTTGCAAAGAGTGTGGCCGTGTTTCCTGTGAGCCCGTCTTCAAGTGAACCGACAATTGCCATTGCTCCCACGCAGTACACAAGGCTCGCAGTGACAAAACCCTGGGCAAAGGACCCGCTCCCTTTCGCAAACCGGCTTTGAAACCAGCTCCCCATTCTGTCCAGCTTATCTTCGATATTAAAAAACTCCCCGGCAATGGCCCCGATCACAAGGCTGAAGATCATAAGCATGATAAACTCCCTGTCGAGTCTCCCGCTCCCTGCAACTTTATACATCCCCTGCAGTGTACCTGATATCCCTATCATAAGCACAGAGAGACCGATGGCCTGCATCACAGTTTCCCTGTATCTTTCAGGGAGCCCGTTTTTAAGCAGGGCTCCGGCAGTTCCCCCGGCAATTATAGCAGCAGCGTTTACAATGGTTCCAAGGCCGATCATAGAGTTTAGTCCTGAGTTATAGTTTTCTTATTATATTATTTAATGCATGTATGGTTATTAATGCAGGCTGCGGTGTCAATAATATATGAGGTAGTGGTGAAGATATTAAAACCGGGAAAGTAATAAAAAATTTTTTTATTACCCGGACTTTTGTTATTTAATAAATATAGAAGTTTGCGCTATATCGGGACATTCGGGCCGGATTATGTCGCAATATGAGCATTGACACGCAGTTTTCTAAAAAAAAATTTATGTTTAAAACAGGATGTGAATCTACTAAAATTTGAGTTTTCCACAAAGTTATCCACATTATCCACAAAGAAATTAACAAAGTAAATTAATTTCCGAAATTAATTTCCCGTATAACGGTTAAATATTTAATAATTTAATAAAACCTGATTTTTATATGTGACATAAGAGTGAAAGTGCTGATAAAATCAGGGGTTGCCCGCTGAAATTTTTGAGAGTAAGTTCATTTACAGTAAAATTGCCTCTCTGCAAATAATATCCGTTTTGTGGGACAATAAAATTTTTTTGTTAAGGTTTTTCCGGCTGTGGATAACTCCTGTAAACGTCTCATTAGCTATTCAGGATATAATAAACTGTCTCATTTTTGGAGCTTAAATCTTTTTTTTTGACTTGAAGGAGTATTCATAATTTTATAGAAAGGTCAGATAAATATAAGGAGCGCAGAGATGGAGAAAGCAGTTCTTTTTGATGTGCAGAATAACATAGCGGTAATTACCCTGAACAGACCTGACAGAAGAAATTCAATTAACAGGGATTTACTTTCCGGTTTATATGATGCAATAGATGAAGTTTCTAAAAACGATGATATAAAAGTCGCAATAATTACAGGTAATGGTAAATCCTTCTGCTCCGGTATAGATCTTTCAGTAATAGGTAAGGAGAACCTTTTTGATGTAAGGGGGAGCGGTGTTGATCTTCCTGATGTTTTCGGCGCCTGCCGCAAAACAATTATAGGAGCCGTAAATGGCCATGCAATAACCGGCGGTTTTGAAATCGCTCTTAACTGTGATTTTCTTATAGCGTCTGAAAACGCGATGTTTGCTGATACACACGCAAAGGTGGGCATACACCCGGGCTGGGGTATGACGCAGCTTCTGCAGCAGGCAGTGGGTAAAAGGATGGCAAAACAGATGTCTCTTACATGCCAGTTTATCAATGCAGAGCAGGCTTTAAGGTATGGACTTGTAAATGAAGTTGTTGCGGCCGATGATTTAATGAAACGTTCGCTGGAAATTGCTTCTCAGATTTGTGAGAACAGGTTTGACATGATTACTACTGTCAGGGATCTGATCAACTACAGGGATACGGCTTCAATGGGGCAGGCTCTGGCTCACGAGAGGGAGAGATTCAGAAGATTTGTTAAAAAGAATATGCCGGGTCTTAAAGGTTCATAGTGATTCAATGGGGTTCCATGAGATATAAGTGAGTATATTTGAGTTGTAGGCATCCATACTTTTCTTTTTTTTCTCGATTACAAGATTCAGGTTGTAGATAAATTCCATTCCCATATCATCAAGCCTCCCTGTGAGCCTGTTGAACACGTTTCTCGGGAGGTAGTCGATGAAATTTGTAGCGCGAATCAGTGCTGATTCATTTTTAAGAATTTCTCTCATCAGATTAATATCTATCTGAAGTATTATGTTGCTCAGTGAAATATTAATCTCTGTAAGCCATGAATTTTCGAAATTTAGAAGCGGTACTATGCTGAAAACTGTAAGTATCCAGTTGATTTCTTTTATGCTTTTATGGATATTTATATTTTTTTCAAGATGGAGAAGGATAAACGTCATCTCTTCCATATTTTCAGGGAGCCTGTTGCTGCAGATTTCCTCAGTATTAAAGTTTTCTGCATATTCCACCAGTTCTTTCAGGCCGTTTGATATATCTTTTACGGAATTCCAGTTAAGTCCGGATTTAGATGAATATTTCATCCCTAACAGGGCGGCGGATTTAATATATCCGGATGAAGTATTTCTGAATATATTGTAAAAATAATCCAGGTGAACCTGTTCTGTAAAGTATAGAAGGGTTTTCAGTATATTCTTCTCAAGATTTGTTATATCCTCTGATTCAGCTATAAGGAGAGGGATAAATTCTTTCAGGTTTTTTCTTCTTATGATTATGAGATCTTCGGTGTAAAGGGGGCGGTTTTTAAGGTTTGCCTTATATTTTTCACAGTCGGCAAGTGCTTCTAATGTAAGGGAAAACCTTGAATACAGGTCATCTGTTATGTAATCTTTTATTTCAGAGATTGTATCACTGCTGCCGCTTAATTCAAATATAATCTGGTCAAGGATTTCTATAAAGTTGATCTCTATTTCATCGGAGAGATTCAGGCTTCCGGGGGTAATATATTCTCCAAAATGCTTTATCCCCAGGGCTGCAACACTTTTCAGTGCGTCGCTTCTGGAGGTCGTTGAGGTTATTATGGAAAAATATTCCTTCAGTGATGGTTCTATGTTTTTAGAGTTAACTCTGTTCATTGAAATTATTTCTGTAAACTCTACTTCTTCTCTTGTTCATTGATTTATGTCAGTTAAATGTCCATTATTTTTTTAAAACTCTAAAAAAATATTATAATATAAAAATAATTTGACTGTAATATTTTAATGATGAATACTAAATAACCGTATGATTAAAGGTCAGTATTACCCGGCATGTTCATAAAATGGATATAAAAAGCGCTATTGAGCAGAATTACAATTCATTCATTAATTTCAATGAACTGAAATACCAGAGATTTCAAAGTCTCATTACCAACAGTAATGTGAAAAAAGTGGTGAATGCAATCCCCGCCATACTCTGTATGAATGACAGAAGAGTCCCGGGGTATGTAGAAGGAAACGTCCCCTGCGGCGTGGCTGGTTATGTGCCTGATCAGGATGTTATCAGATATATCCGCGGAAGATTCGCCGTGGATTATTCACCGGCATCTTCAAAAAACTTTATAGAGATGCTCTCCTTAATGGGGAGTGTGGGAACTATAGCATACAATAAAAAATCGGATTTCGATTACTGGGCCTGTGTTGAAAGAACACGAATCGATGAAAAGAGATATGCCATGTTCTGTCGCAAGATTGAGGATGTGCAGAGATGGGCAATAAAAGAAGCGGGAATTGAAGTTCATATTTTTATTAATGATATCCACAATCTGAAACAGAATATTTTTGCTGAAGATGATGAAGAGGGATTCGGTTCCACAGTTGGTGCTGTGCTTAAGGATGAGTTTTTCAGGAGCTCAATCATTGTATCAGGCAAAATACCTTTCTGGTGGGTGGTGCCGAAATTTGCCAATGACTCGGAGTATGAAAAGATATTTGAATCTCTCCCTGAAGAGGAGAGGGATGAAAAATTTATAGATATAGGTAACCTTTATAAAATTTCCAGGGATGATTTTTTAGGTGCAGCCCTTTTTCAGCTCATAAAAGCAATCGGCAATCCGTTTAAATCTATACTTAAAATCGGGATACTTGAGCGCTATCTTTTCAGCGGGGATTCTACACTCCTCCTTTCACACAAAGTGAAGGCATCAATTCTCAAAGGGGATGCGGATCTGACCACCCTTGATTCATATCTGATGATGTTTAACGAAGTTTACAGGTATTACGAAGAGGTTCTTGATGATAAATCTCTCCTGAAAATACTGCGACAGAACCTATACCTGAAAATTGATCCTCAGCTGACAAAATACGCAGCAATGAAGGACAGGAAAAACCTGCCGTACAAGGTTGTTATGATGTTCAGCGTTGTGAGCGAATGGGGTTGGGGAATAGATGAAATTCGCGATCTGGATGATTTTGAAAGCTGGGATTACAACAGGATAATTCAGTTCTGGAATAATATTAAAAAGTTTATGCTCCTTTCATATCAGAAGATTTCAAAGGCGATGCCTGAGATGAACCTTCAGAGCAAGATATCTGCTTCCGATTTTAAACTCCTCTCAAGCAAACTTAAGGCGAATTTTTCCATTGAGCCGGATAAAATCGAGAATTTCATCACCTTTAAGGACACTCCCAATGAGTCGTATCTCTGTATTGAACCTGACAATAAGGGAATGAAGGAGAATGCATGGAAGCTTTATAAAAAGCTCAGGATTGACAACAGAAATGAAAGGGAGATAAGCATAAGAACTGAAGAAGATCTTGTTAAGCTCCTTTCATGGTGTGCCATAAACCAGCTTTATGAGCCCACATTCAGCCGGGTCTTCTTTGAGTCGGGCTATAACTATATCAATAAAAACCTTGTAATCGAACTGCTTAACCGTATCTGCGAAATGTTCAGCTCAGGAAATGTGCATCTGGGTAACAGCTATTTTCTTCAGCCTCCGCGTACCCTTAAAAACATGATAATAATGAATTTTAATGATACAAACGCCAGCTCCATTAACTCTTTCTATCATCTTTATATGAATACCTGGGGGGAGTCGTTTCTTAAAAAGTATTCATCGCAGTCTGACCTCGTGATGATTTTTTCCAAGGTGATAAAGGACAGTGTCCATTCTAAAAAGGAGTTTGATGAGTTCTGCTACTTTTTTTCACCCGAACCTCACAGGAAAGTTTACAGGAGTGTTGAGAAGATGTTCAGGACGGCCCATGATTTTTTTATCAGGGGTAAACAGTTTTATAATCAGAGGCTCCTTACTGTAATTGACAATACACTTGTGTGTGTCACGCGTGATGATAATGAACTTACAGTGGCTTCTTTCAATACTGTTTTTGAAATGTTAGGTTATGTTTCACAGCGTCCATTCAGATATCCGGAGATAAGAATATATTCGGAAGACAGCAATAATCTTGCCATGATAGATGAGATGTATGCCAAAAGATCAATAAACGGCATTACTCTCGTTTACGAAGACAGGCAGAAATATGCGGTTTTTTATGTAATGGATGAAAACAGTAATATCTTTACATTTATAAAAAAGAAAAATGGCGTGGATCTCCTTGCCTATATGTACAGGTTTTGTCTGAATACTATGAAACGGGCAAAAAGTTCCGCCACAGGGAGGACTCTCCAGGATCAGATCACATGTTTCAGGCTTGATATAGACAGATTCGGCAAATATAATTTCAGGGACGAAACTAAAAATCTCATGCAGTTGGATGTAATAAACACAACATTCGGCGGAGCTGTAATGTCTGACGTGATCTATAAAGACGGGCAATCCTATTATATGATCAGGAAGGGGGATATTAAGGTGGGGCCTGTGCAGCTTGCGAATCTTCCGGATAAAATAAAAGCTGCCGGTTTGGGTTCAACTCCCCCTGAAATTATTGATATTAAATTTCACAACCTTAACGCAGAAAAGGCTGAATGCGGAACCATGATCTATTTCATGGAGAAATTCAGAATGGAAAAGATCACCGGATCAGCAATGTAATATCAGTCTGCAGGGAAGTTTTCCCGGAAAAATCTCACTTTTTTCTCTTTTTCAAGGGTCTTTCTGTTCAGCGTTCCCTTTTCAAGAGCCACATCAAGAAGTTTTATCCCGGTGTCATCCGTAGAATCGCTGTTATCCTCTGCTGCTTCTTTCTCTTCCTTCAGGGCTTTAATGTCAGTTTTTGCTTCATGTTTCGGTTCAGGTTTTTGTTCAGCTTTAAGAGAGCTGAATTTTGCGTCAATCTGGTCCTGGGTAAGCATGGGGATATCGTCATCGTCAGGTATAATTATCTGTTTTTTTGCCGGCGCAGCCGGTTTTGCAGCTGCGGGCGCAGATTTTTTCTTTTCAGGCTGACTTTTCCCCTTTTTTACAGGTTTCTGAGGTTCATGGATTGCATGCAGCGGTTCAGGAGCGGCATCCTCCTCCCCCTCAAGAGCTGCAACCATGTTAGCAGGGGGATTTGAAATTGACAGTCCGAGAAGTTTATTCCTCTCATCCAGAAGAATATTAATCTGTTTTTCGATAGTCATATATATAGGGGTTGTAAAGGATTTATCCCTGGCTATTGATTTTTCAAGTTTACGAAGCTCTTTTATATCATTATCAATTGTTTCGATTCTTTTCAGAATATGAACGACTTTCATAGGTGGACCTCTTGCTATTGTTTTGAGGGAGATTTAAAAAAGTATACAGAAATATTATTTTATAAGTCAATAAGTTTTTAAAATATGTCACATAGCTCCCGGTAAAACCCATTTCTAATTTATTATTGACATTTCATTTACCGGACATAAAAGGGTAAGTTGAGATTTAACCTCAGGGAGTTCAAAAGTGCCATCCGTAACAGATTATACAGATTCTAAGTACATTAAAAAGCTTGATGCCGGAGATAAATTCCAGGCAATAGAGGAACTTGCAAGAGTTTTTGAAGGGAGCGGGTTCTGCAGTGATATTGATCTACTCATAAATGCCCTTAAAGAGAGGGAGGAGATTATGAGTACCGGTATAGGATTTGGAATTGCAATACCGCATGCCAAGATAAACAGTGTCAGGGAGATGGCCTTTGCTGTCGGGATTTCTGACACGGGTATCGATTTTGATTCCATGGACGGGCAGCCTGTTAAACTTATTATACTTGTTATTGCAGGTGAAAAGCAGCACAAGGATTACCTCCGGCTTCTTTCGAATATTATGGCTATACTTAAAAAAGAGCCTGTTAAGGAGAAGATTATAGGTGCAGATTCTCCGGAAGAGATTGTAGAGATTTTTAATAACCAGATTTAAATTGCCACGTCGCGATGCCTGTCCTGAGCTCGCCGAAGGGCTCCTCGCAATGACATAAATCTATTAATAATTCATATAAAATATATTTCTAACCCTTGGGAGTAAAAACTAAATGGCTGAAAGAGATTACAACTTTACTGAAATTGAAGAGAAATGGCAGAAGACCTGGGAGGAGAAGGGGAGTTTCCTCAATAAGGTCGATAAGAATAAACCGAAGTACTATGTTCTTGAGATGTTTCCCTATCCCTCCGGAAGGATCCATATGGGTCATGTTCGTAACTATACAATCGGCGATATTGTTGCACGTCATAAAAAGATGAAGGGGTTCAATATCTTTCATCCCATGGGATGGGATTCCTTCGGACTTCCCGCGGAGAATGCGGCGATAAAGAACAATACCCCTCCATTCAAATGGACATCAGAGAATATTGCAAATATGAAGACGCAGCTTAAGAGACTCGGTTTTTCATATGACTGGACCCGGGAAGTGGGGACATACAGGCCTGAGTATTACAGGTGGAACCAGTGGATCTTTTTAAAGATGCTGGAGAAGGGGCTTGCGTATAAAAAAGTATCATCTGTGAACTGGTGCCCGGAGTGTCAGACTGTTCTTGCTAATGAACAGGCTGAAAACGGCGTATGCTGGAGATGCGATTCGGAAGTTACGCAAAAGGAGCTGGAGCAGTGGTTTTTCAGGATTACCGAATATGCCGATGATCTTCTGGCCGGGCATGATGAGATTGCGGATACATGGCCTGAGCAGGTTCTTACTATGCAGAAGAACTGGATAGGACGTTCCACGGGGCTTAAAGTGAATTTTAAGCTTGAGACCGGGGAGGACTTCCCGATTTTTACAACACGGCCTGATACAATTTTCGGTGTTACATTCATGGTTATCGCGCCTGAACATCCTCTGCTTGAAAAGGTCGCTGATCAGAAAGTTAAGGATTTTATTGTAAAATGTAAATCCCAGTCAATGGTTGACCGTACATCAGAAGATAAAGAGAAGGAGGGGATTGATACCGGGCTCAAGGTAATTAATCCTTTTACAGGCGAGAAGGTTTCTCTTTATGTGGGGAATTTTGTTCTGATGGAGTATGGCACAGGGGCAATCATGGCTGTACCCGGTCACGATGTGCGTGACTTTGCCTTCGCGAAAAAATACGGCATCCCGATGAAGATTGTAATAGATAAACCGGATGCGCCGTTGAAACCTGAAGAGATGACTGAAGCATATACCGGTGAAGGTGTATGTGTAAATTCAGGGGAATTCAGCGGACTGAATAATAAAGAGGCCATAGAGAAAATAGCAGACTACGCTGAGAAAAAGGGTATCGGCGAAAGAACTATAAATTACAGACTCAGGGACTGGGGTATATCCCGCCAGAGGTACTGGGGATGTCCCATTCCTGTTATTTACTGCGATAAATGCGGCACTGTGCCTGTTCCGGAGAAGGACCTCCCGGTAATTCTCCCTACAGAGGTTGACTTCAGGGGGGATTCACAGTCTCCTCTTACAAGGATGCCTGAGTTTACAAAAGTGAAATGCCCTGAATGCGGCGGTGACGCAAGACGCGAAACTGATACAATGGATACATTCGTTGATTCATCATGGTACTATGCGCGGTATTCCTCTCCATGGAGCGATAAAATTTTTGACGAAGAGGAAGTGGCATACTGGATGCCTGTTGACCAGTATATCGGAGGGATAGAACATGCTGTTATGCACCTGTTATACGCAAGGTTCTTCTCAATGGTGCTGAATGATCTTGGTCTCCTGAAAACCCGGGAGCCGTTTAAAAAGCTCCTGACGCAGGGTATGGTTATTAAAGACGGATCAAAGATGAGCAAATCGAAAGGGAACGTGGTTGATCCTGATGAAATAATAAAGAAGTATGGAGCTGATACAGTAAGGCTTTTCATGCTCTTCGCATCTCCTCCGCAGAAAGATCTCGACTGGTCAGACAAGGGCGTTGAAGGGAGCTACAGGTTCCTGAACCGCGTATGGAGATTCATGCAGAAGAACAGGGAGCTCTATGTTCCGGGTTCAGCCGTTAAGAATGAGGAACTTTCTGCTGAATTGAAAAAGCTCAGGATAGAACTTCACCGTACAGTTAAATTTGTAAGCCACGACATCGAGGAGAGGATGCAGTACAACACTGCAATCGCAAGGATGATGGAACTTACAAATGCTCTTTACGCGATACCTGAGGATGAGCTGAAGAGCGATACAGGTAAAAAAGTATTTTCTGAAGTTGTTGAAAAATTTATCCCTATTATGAATCCCTTTGTCCCTCATTTTGCAGAGGAGATGTGGTCGGATTTCGGGAAGAAAAGTTTTCTCGCTGACGAGAAATGGCCTGAATTTATCGAAGAGCTTACAGTTCGTGATGAAATTGAAATTGTATTTCAGATAAACGGGAAGATAAAGACTAAGGTTCATGTGTCATCAGATATAAGCGGGGATGAAATGAAGAAACTCGCGCATGCAGATCCTAAGATGGCTGAAAATATTTCCGGGAAACAGATTGTTAAGGAGATAGTTGTACCGGGCAAGCTGGTGAATATAGTAGTTAAATAAAATATAAAAAAATACCCGCCTTCATATGTATGGTGTTAATCTCCGGCGGGTATTTTTATACTGTTAAACCGTTCGGGAATGAACGGTTTTTTTATTCATACATCCTTTCTATTTCACAGAGGATGCGATAGGTCTCATCAATATTACCCTCCCTGTTTCTGCGCATCCAGAAAGAGAGAAATGGAGAGGAGTAAAATGACGAATAGCGATCAATCTTTAGTTTTTCGCTAAGCATCTCCGCAAGGTCATATCCTGAAAAACCATAAGCGCTGTTTCTGTATTTTTCAAGGACTTTTGCCGGCGCATCAGTCCTGACAGCGCCTGTTTCAGTATAAATTCCGGAGTAGAAAGCGGCTAATTTTTCCCGTACTCCGTCAATCTGGTGAAGTCTGTTGTAACAGCCGATAAGACCTGAAACATAATCACGTCCGCCTGAAGCATTATACTGGTCAACAGAAATCAGTCCTTTCAGTTTAGGCTTCGCAATTCTGAAGATCCTTGATATGTTTTCAGGACTGCGTTTTATTCGGTAGCATGCGTACGCCATAAGTCTTTCTTCTGAAGAGGGTTTTGGTTCATCTCGGTAGTACCCCTGGTGTCTCTCTCTTTCGTTAACAAAATCAGGCAGAGCGTTATAGATGTTCCAGAAATAATTAGTGGAAATCCATGATCCCTGAATCCCTCTGATGCTGAATATTTTTTCCTTTATAAAAGATATAAAAACCTCATGGCTTTTTTTATCCAGTTCAGCAAGGTTTCCGGTATTAAGAAGGGTTTTCATCTGCTCTGAAAATTGCGCGGGGAGGTCATAGTAAAATGTGGCAACTTTACCTTTATCTGATTTCGTGCCGGTATAATTCCCGGACTGATTTCCCGCGCACATTACAAAAATAATGGAAGCGGGAAGAATTATTGAAGCGATTAACTTGCTTTTCATGTGTAGCCTTTGTTCAGATTGTCTGATTCATATAGATTAAAACGTGCAAAAATATTAGTCAATAAATTTAATGACTTAATCCCGGCATTTTTCCGGCAGTAATATTTAAAAATAGTTGTTTTAAAAAAGTTTATTTAATGTTTTGTTGTAATTAATCTCTATACTGGAAGGTTTTAATGAAAATTGCAATAGCATCAGACCATGCTGGTTTCAGGCTCAAGAATATAATAAAGAATCATTTTAAAGAGCATGATTTTAATGATGTGGGTACACATTCGGAGGATTCCTGCGATTATCCTGACTATGCAAAGCTCGCAGGGGAGGAGGTGGCCTCCGGAAAGGCTGATGCGGGTATAGTAATATGCGGAACAGGTATAGGCATATCAATTGCTGCGAATAAAGTTAAGGGTGTCAGGGCTGCTCTATGTACGCATGAATTTATGGCCGAAATGTCACGAAAGCATAACAATGCCAATGTTCTTGCCCTTGCTGCACGTGTAACAGGGGATGATCTCGCCATAAAAATTGCTGAGGTCTGGCTTAAAACTGATTTTGACGGCGGCCGTCATGAAAGACGTGTTGAAAAAATCGGAAAAATTGAATCCTCCTCGTAAATCTGCCGATAATGGAGATATGAAACTCTCTGTTACTAAAAATCTGATTATTATTCTGATTTCACTGACTTTTCTGGGTCTCGTAAAGAGTTCAACTGAAGTTGTCGGGATATCTGATTTTCCGGAAAGGTATCTTGTAAATGTGACAAAAAAAATTCTCCCTGACGGCAGCCCGGCGTACAGCATAAGTAATATAAACTACTCAGCAACAGCCGATTCTCTTTCAACAGATCTTCTTTTGAAATTCGACAGGGAGCCCCTGAGGTATGTTAAGGATGATTCCGGAAAATATGAAATATACTCTTCTGATTACAGTTTTATCAGCAAAAGTGATGGAATAGGCAGGGGGTGTGCATCTTTTTTCAAGAGAGGGCATGCCGTTTACATCAGCACCTCAGAGGGGCTGTGGCTTGGAAGTATTGATGATCTCGGCTCTTTTAATATAGAATTCAGAATGAAGCCTGTCCAGACGAATTCCGGAGTTCTTTTTGAAAGAACCGGTTATTTTTCAGGCATGAAGAAAGGGATAGAGATCCTTTTAAAAAACGGGCGTATTGCTGTATACATGCATAACATGTTCAGGACCCCTGACGGCAGTCTGAAGAGTGCCGTATTAAACAGCGGAGATTCTGTAAAGAGAGGGGAGTGGTGCCATTTCAGTCTCAGCTTTGACCGGGTGTCAGGACGGCTTGCTAAGTTTATAAACGGGGATGAGGATGGTGTTTTATGGATGACAGATACAGGAGCGTCGGGCGGCCATTCTTTTACTCCTATGTTCGGCCATGTTGATGAGAGTGATGGCAGCGTAAAAGGGACAGACCTCCCGCTTGCAGTTATCGGCAGAAATTATAATGGTCTCATTGATGAGTTCCGTATTTCTTACAGGGATTTTGATTCACTTAAAAACAGTAAAGATGTTGCAGTCAGCAGGTATAAGGGAGTCTCCGCTTCGGGAAGGGTACCGTATAACAGAGAGGGTGTGATTACCGGCGATGTCGGCATATTCCCTACAACGGGAACTTCCATAACTGACTTTGACTGGGATGAAATCAGTAATGATGGGACTTTTATATGGATGGAAATACGTACTGCGGATAGGACTTTTGATGCGAGGGATAACTCGTTAAAGTGGTACAGGATTACAAACAGCCAGAAAGGCATTTACAGGGTTAAGGGTGAGGCTTCTGAATTTCTGAAGGGTAAATATTACCAGTGGCGCGCTCACCTTATTGCTTCACCGGATGGATCAGCATCACCTCTCCTGAAAAAGATCACAATTAAATACAGGGCTGATCATGCTCCTGATGTGCCTTCGCTTGTGGAAGTCGCTGAAGCGGGGGACAGGTATGTTGTACTCAGATGGAGAAAAAATGTTGAGCATGATCTTATGGGTTACAGGATCTATTACGGCACACGCAAAGGTATTCATGACGGTATTATTTCTACTGTGAAAGGGGGCTTTATCACAAATGATCCTGCCGGCGGAAATTATGTAAACGTCAGGATTGATAATGACCTGATTGAAGAGAACAGAAAATCAGATAAGAGAGGAGTTCTGCTCTATCCTTTTCTTGAAAATACAGTGCTGTACTATTTTTCTGTTACAGCTTATGATTCTTATAAACCTGGTACAGTGTATAATCATGAATCGAATTTATCCCCCTCTGTATATGCGCGCCCTTATGCAGGGTCTGAAATAAAATAGACTCTGCCCGGTTGTTCAGCCTGAACAGCCGGAAACTATCCTTCATTAATTTCCTTATTGACTCCCTTCTAATTGAATTTTTAAGTGGTTTATAATGAAGAGTATTGAGGTATTCCTGTAATATTTTAAGACTCTTTTTTTAAATTATTTCTGTTTTACACGGATTATGCAATACTAACTCAACTGGATTATGGTTACTGAAAGAATAATGAGCATTAAAAATTTAAATATACCTGAAAGGCTCCGCAAACCGCTGAAAGAGTTTACCGGTACCTTTGAAAAGAGCGGATTCGACTGCTATCTCGTTGGTGGCTGCGTACGCGACCTGCTTCTCGGACATGATACTTATGATTATGACTTTGCTACAAATGCAAGGCCAGAGCAGGTTATGAAGCTTTTCAGGCGTGTTGCTCCTACCGGTATAAAGCACGGCACTGTTACCGTTCTTTTCGCGGGAATGGAGTTTGAGGTTACAACATACAGGGCTGACGGCAGGTACCTTGACGGCAGAAGGCCTGAGTCGATCTCCTTTTCTGACACCCTTCAGGAGGATGTTCTGCGGCGCGATTTTACAATAAACGGTCTTGCCTATGATATGAAAAAAGATGAGATTATCGACCTTGTGGGCGGTATTGATGATCTTGACCGGTGTATAATAAAGACTATAGGCAGCCCTCTGGACAGGTTTGGTGAAGATGGTCTCAGAACCTACAGGGCCTGCAGGTTCTCAGCAAAGCTCGGTTTTGAAATTGAGATTTCAACTTTTAATGCAATAAGTAAAACTCTTGATGTGGCGGAGAAAGTCTCTGCTGAAAGGATCAGGGAGGAGCTGATGAAACTCCTTGCTGCTGATACACCGTCCAGGGGATTTGAGTATATGAGACGTTCAGGCCTTATGAAACTTTCGCTCCCTGAACTTGATGCGTGCTATGAAATTGAACAGAACAGATTCCATGCTTATGATATATATTATCACAGTTTATATTCCTGTGACGCAGCGCCAAAGGATAAGCCCCTTGTGAGGCTTTCCGCACTTCTTCATGACATAGGGAAGGTGAGTACACGAAAACAGACAGAAGAGGGGGAGTACACTTTTTACAATCATGAAGTTATCGGTGCCAGAATGGTGAGAAAACTGATGAAAAGGCTTAAGTTCTCCAATTCCGAAATAGAGATTGTGAATAACCTTGTGATTAACCATATGTTTCATTATACGGATGACTGGAGCGACGGAGCTGTAAGGCGTTTCATGAGAAAGGTGGGAGTTGAAAATATTCCGGATCTATTTGAACTTCGTGAAGCTGACAGAATCGGAAACGGCACAAGGACAGGTCTCCCTGAACCGATAAAAAAACTGCAGGAGAGAATTGATGCTGTTATTGAAGCTGAAAATGCCATAACAGTCCGCGATCTCCGGATTAACGGCAACATAATCATGGAGAAGTTTGATCTTAAGCCGGGCCCCCTTGTCGGCCGGATACTCCACGAACTCCTTGAGATGGTCTTAGATGAACCTGAAATGAATAAAGAAAATCTGCTTATTGAAAAAGCGGAAGAGATATATAGTAATTTAAAAAATGAAGCCGAGGGATGATTCTGCTGTAATCTCCCTCTCTCCCCCTGTTTCAATAACTGCCCCCCTTGCGTGGAAAGAGAGATTCTCTCTCTTGTACCTGAGTTTTACCGCACCCCCTTTTGCCGAATCTCTGTAAAGGGATGTGCACATTTCAGCCTCGGCTGCCGGGATAATAGCAGCGTAAATTCCATTTTCATTGCCTGCACGTATATCTGTGTAGCCTGCGGAAAAGATGAAGTTATTAAAGAACAGATATTTCAGCTCACAGGCTGAAACTGTTGCCTTTTCTGAATTTTCTCTCTGAATGTCTGACTTCATTCTGAAGAAAAAATTCCATGGAAGAGTTAATAAAACGGATGACGAGACTTTGATTTTCTCCTGTTCAAGGTCATCGCTGTAGTTTCTCACCCTTGCTGCTGTAAAATCCAGCTTAATCCATCTGTACGGTCTTATTCCGGAATAGAACTCCTCCCTCACTGTTCCCCCGGGACAATCTGAACTATATGCAGGATTTATGTTTTTTTCGCTGAAAAACAACGCTCCGAATTCTAATTTTTTAAGAGGAATGATTCCGGTTTTAATTTCAAAAACATTCTCCGGGTTCCTGTCGCCTGATGAGTATTCCGACCTGAAATCGGGATCGCAGTTCTTCCCTCTTACTGAAAACAAAGCCACACTGTTTTTTGCACCGAATCCCCACATGATAGCTTTCCCTGTTACAGGAGCATCGTACTCTCTTAGAGAGAAGGCAGGTTCAATGAAGAATGATATAACATTATCAGAATATTCAATAAAGATTCCACCTGCTTTATATCCTTCTATCCCTGATTTTTTTGCTGTATCATATTCCCATTTCAGATTGTTTCTGCCTGGGGCAAGCAGTTCAGTTTCGAAACCGTAAACCTGAACTGTGAAGTAATCAATGAAAGAAAACCATAGCATCCCTCCGTAATTCAGGATATTTGCATATTCACTGTATTTTGAATTACCTGTTGTCCTTTCGGATAGAGCAGATAAGGAGGATTTAATATAACCCTGCTCCAGTTCTTCTGAAGTGATGTACCTTTTCTGTGACGAGATGAAAGGGATACAGCCTGCTGAATATTCATCTCCGGAAGTGTATATTTCCACTGCAGTTCCGGAAAATGATGCTGAGGGATTAGTTCCTGTTGAGGGTACAATTGATTCATCATGAGATACAATCATTGATTTAGAAAATGAATCGGATGATATAAATTTTTTCCTACCCATAATCAGCCCTGAACCGAATCTCAGATTATAGTTGCCGGCTATAAAATCAAAATGATTATAAATGTTATTTAGCCCTATGTTCCATGTATAATCATTTTTTCCATTATTTATGTCATGCAGTACAGAATAGTTGAATATAAAGGTATCATCGATATTTTCCGATAAGCGGATCCTTGCAATCTGAGAGGCCTCTTCATCACTGTAATTGATAATGTCGCGGGTTGTTTCGGCATGGATGCATGTCCGGCTTTCATATCCGTAACCCGGATTACGGATGATCTGTTGAATCATAATCGAAAAGAGAATGAGACTGATTATATGAATGAGTTTTACGGTGGAGCGTTTCATCTGGAGCAGGTTCTCCTGATTATATCCTTCTGTTTTTCTGTCAGTGAATTTTCTTCGGCCAGAAGAGATTCAATATCTACTGTGTGTGCTGATTCCGGCAATTCGCTGTACCTGATTGCAGTTGAGGCAGGAATACCTTCTTTTACCATTATCCGGAATCTTGTCCTGATCCTTTCTTTGGGAGGAATATATATTTTATTTTTTTTACGGTATTTAGTGGAGTTATCTTTATCCTCTATGCGGGACTCCCGTGCGAGGCCGTAGCAGTTTCTTTTTATGGATGAAATTTCATTATTATCAAGTCCGATACGTCTGAGCCCCTTTTCTGATATAGGGCCTATTTTTGATCTGTAAAGAATTATCCTTTCTGATGATCGGCTGCACAGGCCTGGGATATTTTTTATCTGATCAGGCGGCGCACTGTTAATATTAATTTTTTTGTCAGTAGTATAAATGGAAGGGGTGCTGTATTTTATGGTTTCAAGTTCTGAAACGGAAGATAAAGTTATACTGAACGAATGGGTGTAGCCGAGATAGGGGTGGGATGAGAGGGAGTATGTTGCGTTCAGGTGTTTAAGCATTATAGTTAAAGATGCCGCGAACCTTGTATCTTCAGGGGTATACCCGCCTCGGAGGTGAAAAAAAGCAGCAGGGGATACCCCCGCTGAGAATGAATTAATATATCCGGCAGCAGTATCTGTAATATTCCATGATAGAGAAAATCCTGTGCAGGGTTTAACCAGTATTCCACCGCTTCTTTCCGGGTAGAGTTCATATTTATTACTTTCTGCTGCTGCGGCAGATATGGAGTTCTGTATAAACGCGATAGTTATCCATCTGAAAGGAGTGATTGCTCCGCCGATATCACCATCATACATTGTATGACTGAAATTCTCTTCATCTGTATCTATGTCCAGTTTATAAACTGAAGCAGTGAAGCCGGTATTAAGTATTTTTAATGGAGAGAATCCTGCTGCGGCAGAGAACCGGTTCTCCCTGTAAAAATCTGTACCGAATGAATGGCCGAGAAACTGAATTCCCCATTCCTCCCCTGAATACTTTATTCCTGAAGTATAAGAGTGCAGAGCTTCTTCTGAGTATGGCCGTGAACCGCATACGGAAATAGTATATCCTTTTTCACCGGTAACAGAGAGAGGATTACGATAGATGCCCGGAATTGAAAATGATTCAGCTGCAGTGGTGAAGGGGAATAGGGACGCCGGTTCATTGCCGCTATACTCAAATGCTGAAATCAGGATAATCATTGAATAGATAAGAGTAGCCTGCATGTTTTACCTTCTTAGTAATACAAGGTAGATGGTTGATTTATCACTGCGACCTTCAGCATAGAATTCAAGTTTTACAGGATAGAGCCCTGTAAGCAGTTTTCCCTTGAGTTCAGAAGCCCTGATATTAAGTGTATGAAAGCCCGGTGTTAATTCCCTGAGAAGATCTGATGAATATATACCGGAGCCGGCGGCGTTAAAAATTCTGATTTTCACTGAGCATTTTTTATGAACCAGAATTTTTACAGGGATTATACCCTGTTCTCTGTCCGGCCTGTATATTATTCTGTCTGACAGAGGTTCCGCAGTTTTTTTGTTCCCGTGAATATGGTTAACAATGTTATCTCTGCCGGGAGTGGAATATTGTGTAAGGATAAAATCATCAGGTGAATTTGTGTCTGCGGCTTTTTTCCGTGACAGCGTGGAGTAGCTGTTCATGCCGTTTTCGCCTATATAAGTCATACAATCCTGGGGGTTTGCAGATGAACAGGTGATCCACTCCCCTGAATCTGACGCGTATTTCATGTACCCTGCGATTGTACTGTTAACAGATCCGTCCCTGTTGGAGAAAGCCGCGAAGTCAATAATTCCGCCGTTTGCAGGGTCGTCATCAGTATCAATTGAAACAACGCAATCTGTATTCCATAAACCGTAATTATTGCAGTAAAGATCTCTTACTCCATTGCCGTTAATGTCTCCTGCTGCATCTGTTTCATCAGTCCCGCCTGAAGAACTGAAATGAATTACCGCAAATCTGTCGTCATAAGGAGTTTCGGGAATATCTTTCCCTCTCAGTGTGACAGGGGAGCCGGCAATCTTTTCATTGCTGCCGTAATACATGGTAACAAAAAGTCCTGATATATCAATGGCAGAGACATCTTCGGAAACCTTTATCTCGACCCAGTCAGTACTCCCGCCTGCGGAAATTTCATTTATTAAAATTTGCCCGTAGCAGCGGGATACAGATATAATAATAAGAGTGGTTATAATTATTTTTTGCATTAAAGTTTACCCTTTTCAAATTGAATACGATTGCGGGAACGGGATTTAAAAATTTTTTTACAGAGGGTTGTGTTTAAAATTAATTATTTTCTGCATTAACTAATGAATTTTCTATTTATCGTAAAGAAGAGGGTTTTATGCTTGAAAGGGTTTGCAGAGGGGGGTTAGCTTAAGTGTAGTTTATCCTGAAAAATTAAAGCTTCAAAAAATCCTTGATTAATGAGGTACTGAATATGAAGTTGCGATTTCAGCATGTTTTAAGACTTTTTAAGGTGAATCAGCTTAAAAAAGTCTGTTTTACTGCAGTTTAATAAAACCTGGAGATGAATTAATGGATATTGATGATATAATGTCAGAAGGGGGGGATTTCTCGATAGACGCCGAGATTCTGGAAGGGGATCTTCTCGCTATTGATCATGTTCTTCCTGACCAGCTTTACCTTATACCTATAAGATACAGGCCGATTTTCCCCGGCATTGTAACTCCTCTTATTATTTCGCAGGGGAGGTTTACCAGGGTAATTGATAAAGTGCTTAATGACTCAAGAACCATAGGCCTTGTGCTTATTAAAGATGATGAGAAGGGTGAAATTGAATTTGAGGATCTTTATAAATACGGCACTGCTGCAAGGGTTCTTAAAAAAATAAATCTCCCTGACGGCGGAGTTAATGTTCTTATAAACAGTGTGAAGAGATTTAAAATCAGGAAAGAAGTTGAGAAGAAAAAGAACCTTGTGGCGGAAGTTGAATATCTTGAAGATATTCTTGATAATAAAAAAGGGAAGATTGAAATAAAAGCATACACCCGAGAAGTTCTTTCAAAGCTGAAACTCCTTTCTGACAATAATCCGCTCTTTACTGAAGAGATGAAACTTACCATGCTTAATGTTGAGGAGCCGGGTAAGATTGCGGACTTTGTAACTTCAATTCTGAATATTGACAAGCAGGAGTATCAGGATGTCCTGGAAACATTAGATGTTAAACAGAGGCTTGTCCGTGTCCTTCATCTGCTGCATAAGGAGATGGAGGTGATGGAGGTCCAGAAAAAGATCCAGCACCAGATAAGCGATAAAATTGACAGACAGCAGCGGGAATACTTTCTCCGTGAACAGCTTAAGGCTATAAAAGTTGAGCTGGGGATGGAGGAGGATGAGCGTACTGTTGAAGTACGCGAGATGAAGAAAAAAGTTGAGGAACTCGCCCTGAAGGGGGAGGTGCTTGATAAAATCAACGAGGAGATTGAAAGGTTTCTCTTTATGGAACCCTCTTCATCGGAATACTCTGTTGCAAAAAATTATATAGATACGGTTCTCTCTCTGCCATGGAATACTGCCACAACGGATTCAATTGATCTTGATAAGGCTGAGAAGATACTGAACAGGGATCACTATGGCCTTGATGATGTAAAGAAGAGGATACTTGAATTTATCGCACTGAGAAAAATTAAACCGGATGCCCGCGGTTCAATCATCTGTCTCGTGGGGCCTCCCGGAGTCGGTAAAACTTCACTTGGTAAATCCATTGCATCAGCATTAAACAGAAAATTTTTCAGAATGTCTCTCGGAGGAATGAGGGACGAGGCTGAGATTAAAGGCCACAGAAAAACCTATATCGGGGCAATGCCCGGCAAGATTATTCAGGGACTTAAAATTACCAAAACCAATAACCCGGTGTTTATGCTGGATGAGATAGACAAGATGGGGCAGAGCTTCCAGGGGGATCCCGCGTCTGCTCTCCTTGAGGTGCTTGATCCTGAACAGAATGTTGAGTTCAGGGATTACTATCTCGATCTCCCCTTTAATCTGAGTGATGTTCTTTTTATAACTACAGCAAACACTCTTGATACGATCCCTCAGGTGCTGGCTGACAGGATGGAGATAATCAGGCTTTCCGGGTATATATCCATGGAAAAATATGAGATTGCGCGGAAGTATCTCCTCCCGAAACAGCTTAAGATGCATGGGCTGGACAGGGACGCGGTAAAGATCAGCAAGGATGGATATCTTAACATTATAAGCGGCTGGGCCCGTGAAGCAGGGGTGCGTAACCTTGAGCGGAATATCGAAAAGATTTGCCGTAAGACCGCAACGCTCATTGCAAAGAATAAAAAGATTCCAGGTGACCCTCTCACTGATGCTGAAATACGTGAGTATCTTGGCACAGAGGTTTATCACGAGGATGAAAAACCGGTGATAAATAAACCCGGAATAATAACAGGACTCGCCTGGACATCCCTTGGCGGAGCGATTCTTACCATAGAATCCATAGCTGTGAAGAGTAAGGGCGGGCCGGGACTTAAACTCACCGGGCAGCTTGGTGATGTTATGACTGAATCAGCAAACATAGCCTATACTTATATAAACCACCTGATGCAGGAGGATGAAGCTGCGAGGAAGATCTTTGAGGAGTTCCTGGTCCATGTCCATGTGCCTGAGGGTGCAACTCCAAAGGACGGCCCCTCAGCCGGGATAACGATGGCTGCTTCAATATATTCCATGGTAACAGGGATTATGGGTCGCAGCGATCTCGCAATGACAGGGGAGCTTACGCTGTCCGGGAGGGTTTTTCCTATAGGGGGGCTTAAGGAGAAGGTAATTGCTGCAAAAAGGGCTGATATAAAACATATAATTATACCATCTGAAAATAAAAAAGATCTGGAAGATATTCCGGATTATGTGAAAAAAGGGCTGACTTTTCATCCTGTTAGTGATATACTTGAAGTACTGGATATCTCCTTCGGTAAAAAGAGGGGAAAGATGAAGAGGTGATCTATGGAGTTCTTTAATCTGATTGAAGTAATTGTGAAGGATATTGTTGATGAGGTCTTAAAAAAAGATGAGGCCCTTCATAATCTTAAAATTCACAGGAATGATATTATAGCTTATATTCTGAACAGGGTGCCTCCGCGTTATGTGACAGGGGAGAGGGGTATTATCCACACAAGGATAGATCCGCGCCTGAAGTTCCAGCAGCATACAGATATCCTTTTTCTTACTTACGAGGCCATTGAGCTCTTTTCAAAGAGGAGAGAAACCGAAGTGGATGAGAATGAAATCATCGGGGACAAAACAGCAGCCATACTCCCGCACATGATCGGTGAAGCCCTTGAAGAGACAACTCTCTCTGTTATACCTGATCTGAAAATTACCCTTCTATATAATGATGAACCTGCTCATATGATGGATTCCGGATGGAAGAATCCGTATCACGGAACAAAGGCCACCAGGGGATATTTTCATTTCTGGCCGAAGTACATGGAAAAGGATATGAAAGATCTCTCTGAAATTGAATTCAGGGTGAAATTTGAACATCCGAAGTTTGATTTAAGAACAGTGAAGGTTAATGTAAAGTCCGGAATGAATAATAATCCCGGGGCCACCCAGTCTATACCTCTTGTTCTGATGAAACTGAAGGATGGAGTGAGCGCTGATTTCCTTAAAGAGGATTAACCCCCGTTTTTAGCAGCAGCCCGCTTCTGCTGAAAAAATTTTTTCAGCAGTGCGGCGGATTCATCTTTTTTAACACCGAAAACTATTTCAGGCCTGTGATTGAGAGCCCGGTTGCCGCAGATATTGAGAACTGTTCCGCATGCCCCGGCTTTTATATCTTCAGCACCGATTATGACACGATCTATTCTTGCATGCACTATGGCTCCGGCACACATGGCGCATGGTTCCTTGGTAACATAAATGTCACATCCGTTAAGCCGTTCGTTGGCAAGCTTTTCGCATGCTCCGCGTATTGCGATGATCTCCGCATGCATTGTGGGATCGTTGAGTTCGCGGTTCCGGTTAAATCCCTCTGAGATAATTTCACCATGATATACAACAACTGCACCCACCGGGATTTCATCAAGAGAGAACGCCCTCTCCGCAAGGCGGAGAGCAGCCTCCATAAAAAAATTGCCGGTCATTATTTAATTTTTCCGGGAAAAAGGAGTACGTCATCAAGCTTTCTTTTCGGGACATGGTGGTTTGCGCTGCTGTCCCTGTAGTATTTAATATCATCTCCGTTGTTTATTTCATTAATCACAACATTCTCTTTCGGGAAACCGAGGGCTATCACAAGTTCAATAGTATATTTATCAGGTATGGCCAGGTCAGAAGAGAGACCATCCCTGTTTACTGATCCTATAATACACCCCCCCATCCCGTGTGAAGCTGCACAGAGAAGGATGGTCTGGGCTGCTATCCCGTGATCCCATTTTACAACCTTTGAAATATCTGTATCATTAAGTATAATTATATAAGCTGCCGGTCTTTCACCTTTTTCAGGCCCGTCCCACTCTGTAAGGTAACCCGCCCATTTAAGGTGTCTGAACACGGTTTCTCTTTCATCACCGTCAACAATAAGGTAGCGGAGAGGCTGAAGGTTCTGAGCTGAGGGGATAAGTCTTGCGCAGTCAGCCATCTCTGTGAGAATTTCGCGCGGGATTGTTTTATCTTCATAAAATCTTCTGTAGCTTCTGCTTTTTGTAACAAGTTCATGAAAATTCATTACTAACCTCCTGAATAATATTATTATGCAGATGTATGGCAGCAGGGTCAATATTTTTTATTTATTGACTGAGTTAAGATTTTATCATTATAATAAAAATATCGATCTATATATTTTTTGCCGTCATTGTGAAGAGCCCTTCGACGAGCTCGGGAGAGGCTTCGCGAAGCGGGAATCTGTTCTTAAAGTTGTCTGATTATTGCAAAAAGGTTTTACTGTCCCGCAATCAGATTATGACGCACATGGAAGTGCTATTGCCGCGCCTTCGCGGACGCAGGGGAGTGGCTTTACTATCTGACGGCCGTTCTCAATGTCGTATTAAAGCTTGAAATAGTTTAAAAATCAACCGGCGGTTATATAATGAAATTTAAAATAACAGGGATTATCTCTTTTTTATCCACTCTATTAATACTATTATCAGTAACTGCATTTGCGGATAATGAATCATTAAAATTATATAACCTTTCGGGTGAAATTAACGCTGTTCATGGCAAGAGCGCTGTTTTTTTTGCAGGAATTGATATACCTGAGGGATATTATATTTACGCTAATCCAAAAGGGCCGGGGACAGGTATGGCTACAGAGTTATACCCCTCTTTCCCTTTTAATTCCGACTTCAGGGAGGTTAGGTACAGCAAAGGGGAAGAGTACAGGGCGGAAGGTGATACAGCTGATGTCAACATTTATAAGAAAAAGACAAAAATAGGAATAAGCTTTATTCCCTCAGATAGAGTTAAAACCGGAACATATAAGGTGAAGCTGAAGGTGAAAGCCCTGATGTGCGGATACGGTGCCTGCACACCCTTTGAAAAATCAATAATAATCCCTGTTAAAGTGGCAGCTGCCGGAAGCCCGCAGGATCTGTCACAGGAACCGGCAATGAAGGAATTCCTCTCCATGCCGGAAGGGAGCCCGGTATTTGAAACTACTGACGCTAAGAAAATTGTTGAAAGCGGTAAGATGGTTGCCCTTATAAAAAGCTTCAGGTTCTCCCCGGTCTGCCCTGAGCGCGGGGTTTCAGGACTTATTGAAGCGATACTGTTAGGGATACTGGCAGGTTTTATCCTGAACTTTATGCCCTGCGTGCTCCCTGTGGTGAGCCTTAAAATACTCTCTTTCATGGAAAATGCTCATAAGAGCAGAAAAGTTATGCTTATTCAGGGACTTCTTTTTTCGGCGGGTATAATTACAAGTTTTCTTGTACTTGCAACACTGGCTGCCTTCTGGGGATATAAGTGGGGGGAGCTTTTTCAGAACAGGCTGTTTATTGTGTTTATGGCAGCCTTTGTCTTTGCCATGGCACTCTCCATGTTTAATGTATATATCATTAATACCCCCGCATTTACAGGGAAGCTGATCTCAAAAAGGAGAAACATATATCCCGATGCTTTTATTAAAGGTGGAGTGGCGACTCTGCTTGCCACTCCATGCAGCGGGCCGCTGCTTGGCGGAACGCTTGCCTGGGTACTTCAGAGACCTCCGGTTGAAATATTCGCGGTATTCTTTTCAATAGGTGTCGGCATGGCCCTCCCTTATGTAATACTCACAGCGCGGCCGGCACTTATAAAATATATACCTAAACCCGGTGAGTGGACCGAGGTTTTTGAGGAGGTGATGGGTTTTCTCCTTATGCTTACCGCGCTGTATCTTGTCTGGGTATCTGATCTTTCATTCAGGATGAACCTGGTTCTCTTTCTCTTTTTTGTTGCCCTTGGTTTCTGGCAGTATGGAAGATTCGGGAGCCTTGACAGGAGCAGACTTTCAAGGGTTGTCTCCGAGGTTATGCTTGTTGTTATTCTTGCGGGGGGTTATTTTGTCTCCTTCAATTATATACAGAAGAAAGCTGATGCATCAGAGAAGATCCCGTTTTCAATGGAGAGGGTTCTCGCGAACAGGGATAAAGGGATAATCTCAGTAATTGATTTTACTGCTGACTGGTGCCCCAACTGCAAGCTTGTTGAAAAAACGGTTCTGGAAGATGAGAGAATTCTTCGACTTTTTTCAAGAGATGATATAGATTTTATGGTAGCGGACATAACAGTGCCCCATCCCGAAGCTGAAACTCTGATGCGGGGTATGGGGAGCAGCTCAATTCCTTATCTTGCGATAATTCCGCCGGGAGAGGGGTTTGAAACTCCCGCATGCGTAAGGGACATTTATTCAGTAAGAAATGTTATAGAAGGGATTAATTACGCGGGAAAATTTATTAAGAAAAAAGGTAAATAATGCTTAAAGAGAGACTGAATATATTTGATGAACTGAGCAACCTTAAGGCTTTTTTCATTGATATGGATGGTGTGATAAATAAAGGTTTTACGCTGATCCCCGGAGCCAAAGAATTTGTTGATAAACTGATAAAAAGAAAACACAGGTTTCTTTTCCTGACCAATAACTCGTATTTTACAGCAGGAGAATTAAGAAATAAACTGGCGGAGATGGGAATTGAAGTTGATGCGGAAAATTTTTATACTTCAGCCATGGCAACCGCCAGTTTTATTAAACACCAGATGCCCAATGCAACAGCCTATGTTATCGGGGGGAGAGGGCTTAAGTGTGAACTGGAGAAAGTGGGGGTCAGGCTTACAACAAAGAATCCTGATTACGTAATCGTAGGTGAAACAGAGGAGTATGATTACGGCCGGATAACAGAGGCAACGCTTCTGATTGAGGAGGGGGCGAAGTTTCTTGCAACTAATCCGGATATAACAGGGCCCACTCCCCGGGGGCCGGTGCCGGCATGCGGCGCCCTTGTCGCGCCCATTGAAAGGGTAACCGGAGTTACTCCGTATTTTCTCGGGAAACCCAATCCTGTAATGATGTACTGGGCGCGTAAAAAACTTAAAGTCCATACAAGAAACTCTTTCATGATAGGGGACAGAATGGATACGGATATTGTCGGCGGGCTTGAGGCAGGGATGACCTGCTGTCTTGTAATGTCCGGCGTAACATCCCCGGAGGATTTAAGGAGATCCCCTTACCAGCCTGATTATATATTTCAATCTATCGCAGATATCGATCCTGACACAATCCTCTCCAAATGGGACAGAAACAGGAAGTGATTCCTTTTCTGCAACGTATTAAATCTTGACTAAAATCTGAATAAATTTATTCTCGTCCCTCAGGGATATAAATATGAACAGTGATATTTTCAGCAGCCTATTTGATGTAATTGAGGAGAGAAAGAAGAGTTCTCCTGAAAAGTCCTATGTAGCGAAACTTATGCATAAAGGGACAGAAAAGATAAACAGCAAGATTACAGAGGAGGCGGGGGAGGTCTGCGAGGCTGCCCTTGAAGAGGATAAAGGCCACCTGGTATACGAGATATGCGACCTGCTGTTCCATACACTGGTTCTTGCATCCTACAAAGAAATTAAACTTGATGATATACGTGCTGAACTTGAAAGAAGGTTCGGCACCAGCGGGCTGGTAGAAAAAGCGGGGAGAACAGAGAATGAATCTAAGTGAAACAAGCAGAATAAAATTTGCCATTCCCTCAAAGGGAAGGCTCATGGAGCCCACGATTGAGCTTCTTAAAAAAGCCGGATTCAAGTTCAGGGCCCAGGGTAGAAACCTCTACGCCACATGCACCAATTATGATATAGTCTTTATTTTTATCAGGGCTGATGATATACCTGTGCTTGTTCAGAACGGAGTTGTAGACCTGGGTATAACAGGGAACGACCTGATTGCGGAGAGGCGTGCATCTGATGTTATTCAGCTTATGTCGCTTGGCTACGGCCAGTGCAGGCTCTGTGTTGCCGTTAAGGATGAGTGGAAGGATAGCGCACTTGAATCACTGAAAGGGATGAATATAGCAACCTCATTCCCTGTGATGACACACGATTATTTTAAAAGAAACGGGGTTGATGTTCAATGCATTGAGATGAACGGTTCTGTGGAGATTATGATTGCCCTGAATCTTGCCCATGCCATTGTTGATATTGTCGAAACAGGCGACAGTCTTCGCGATAATAATTTGAAGGTTTTCAGTGAAATAGGTTCGTATGAAACAACTCTCATTTCATCAAAAAAGATGGAGAATGATGAGAGGGTTGTCCGCATAAGGAGGCGTATTGAAGGTGTCCTTGTGGCCAACCAGTACAGCATGCTTGAGTACAATATTCATGAAAGCAGACTGAAAGAGGCTGAAAAGATCACCCCGGGTTTTGAATCACCCACGATTTCCAAACTCGATCTTAAAGAGTGGTATTCCATCAAGGTGATGGTAAAAAAATCGGAAGTTGTACAGGTGATGGACAGGCTTGAGGGAATCGGCGCCAATGCCATAATTGAGACTGAGATTGTGAACTGCAGGCTGTAACAACAAGCAAGGGGTTGCAACCCCTTGCTTGTTGTGCCGTATTTTTTTAATTTTTACATTAAAAATTAAAATTAATACTTCATTATTGTAATCTCCCGCGCTGCTTTGCTCCATTTAACCTCTGTTTTGCGATTAATATTGACAATTCCTGATAGTTGAATAGATTTGCATATGTGTGCTACTTTTTTTATTAAGGACTGTGATGGCTTTTTTTAGAATTATATTTTTTCTTCTTCTATTTTTACCTGCGATGATCTTCCTTTCGGGGTGTTATGACGACAGGTTCCTTGAAGCTATGAATGAGGAGGAGGACTTTATTGCCCCTTTTGATGTTGTGCTGAATGATGATGATGCTGCACTTAGAACAACATATTTTGATATACCAGGTGTTGATACAAGCGGAGGTTATACTATAAATCCGGATCCAATGACTGGCAATCCTAATCCTGCAGCCGATGGAGTAGATAATGTTGTTCTTGATAAAAAAACCGGGTTGATGTGGTCTCGGTGCACCGCAATTGATAAAGATAATATTGATACAACAGCTATTTGTTCGGAGTCGCATACACCAATGGAATGGATTTATGCTGCGGAATTTTGTAAGAAAAAAATGAATGAAATGAATGGCGGAACCGGATATGCAGGATATACAAACTGGAGACTCCCGAGAGTTCCGGAACTGATTAGTATTATCAATTATAATAATGAGGATCCGGCTATTGATGCGAGTGTTTTCCCCAATACAATAAGTAATACAAATGAAGGATACTGGACATTCACATCGAAGCTTTTCATTGGTGATTATTTTGAAACGATTGATTACGGATGGATTGTTTTTTTTAATTCATCAAATGCACAGTCTCCTTCTTTTACTAATATAGTTGATTTTAGAAAAAAGCTGAAAACCGATCTGAATTTTGAGAAACAGTATGTCAGATGTGTTAGAGGTGGGATTGAGGATCCATTTTGAAAAGGATATTGACTCTGTTGATTCTATTTATAACGATTCCTCTGGTTGGTGAAAAAATTTATAGAGTTCTTTCAAGGGGGTCTGTTCTTGATAAAAGTACAAATCTTATTTGGACAAGATGCCCTTTGTCATCAGATAATAAACCGATGTATGATTTTAACTGTAAAGGTGACAAGAAACTGTACACATGGGCAGAGGCAAAAGAGGCATGTTCAAATCTGGTGTATGATGGGAGGTCTGATTGGAGGCTCCCTGACATAAGAGAACTCCAGAGTATAATTTTTTATCATCATAAACCGACAAATGCGTCGAACTACAGTCAGGTTGTTGAAGAGGTTTTTCCGAATGCTGTTACCGGTAAAGATATTGATAATGATTATTTAAATTTTTTTGGTACCACAGTGTATTGTTATTATGATACATGCTATCAGCACTACTGGACTTCAACAACGTATATTTCAAATTCAGCTTTAGCCTGGGCAATTAATTTTTATACTGGAATCACCCAATGGGATGTTGCTACAAAATATAAATCAGTCCGCTGTGTAGCCGGACCCTGATCCCTGCCGATAATATCAGTATGAAAATACTGAATAAAAAAATAATCTTACCATCTATTCTCTTCATTGTAATAATCTCCGGATGTTTAACCGGACCTTCTGTAATTGAACATGGAATATTTGCCCCCTCCAGGCATGAATATGTACTCGGTCAGGATGGTGTCTGTTCAATACAGTTTGACGATACCCTTACACTCTGGACTTTTGCTGATACGATACTCGGCAAATGGAAAACCGGAAAAGGCCCTGTTTCATCCCTTGAAAATGATACTGTGACAGAGGGTATGATCTCCAATTCTCTTGCGTGGAGTGAAAAAATAACACCGGCAAATTTTAAAAATATTAAACTTTCATATTTAACAGAAGACGGCAGGCCAACACAATTTATTAAAAACAGGAGCGGAGAGGATCCGCTTTATCACAGGTTCTGGGCTCTTGACGGAGTGAGAATAGGTAACAGAGTTTATGTTTATTATCTTCACATATTTGTTCCGGATTATACAAAGTTTCTTGATTTTAAAGTTCTCTATTCTGGCCTTGCAGTCTGGTATATCCCGGAAGGGTGGAAACCTGGGGATCACGTGAGGTTCAAACGGCTGGGGCCTATGTTCAAGGGGGAGTACCCTGCTTACGGTGCTTCTGTAATGAAAAAAGACGGGTATGTTTACCTTGCGGGGCATTTTAAAAAGGGTGACAGGTTTCCCCTCTCTTTTGCAAGGGTCCGGGAGGATAAAATCGAGGATACAGGCTCCTATGAATTTATCACAGAAAACGGGAAATGGGTGAATGATATTGATTCAGCAGGCGAGTTTTTCGGGGATGTTTCGGGAGAGTGTTCTATCTCATATAACAGCAGTTTGAAGAAATATGTATTAATATATTCAAAAATTTTTACCGGAGAAATTAAAACAGCAACATTTACAGGTTTTGAAAATATAAAAGAAGCGAAACTGGTTACAGTTTATAAGCCGGAAAAAAAAGAGGGGGCCCCTATGTGGCCCTATTCAGGGAAAGAGATATTTTCTGAAGATGGAAGAATTTTTATTATATATATAGATCCGATGATTTATCAGCCGATGCTGATTGAACTTAAACTCTAATCTATATCTACAACAATCATAGTGGCATCGTCTTCCAGCCCTTCACTGTTGAAGCTGCCGGACCAGTTGTAAAGATTCATGAATATTTCGTCAATAAGACGGGACGGCTGTTTCCCTGTATTTTCAGTTATCATCTCCATAAAACGATCTTCACCCAGCAGTTCCCCTGTTTTGTCTCTCTCCTCAATAAGCCCGTCAGTGTATAGAATCAGCCTGTCGCCATTTTTAAGATTTACTGAATGATTGCGGTAGTTCTCCTCCCTGTTTATACCTATAAGGCGGCCCCTGATTGTATGTTCTGAGATCTCCCCGGTGTGTCTGTTCTGAATGTAAATGGGCCAGTGTGCAGCATTTGAAAATACCGCTTTCATCTCTTTTGTATCAATAAAAATATAAAATGCAGTGATGAACCTTCCATATATATGTTCAAAGAGCGATGAGTTGATTTTTGAAAGCAGTGCTGCCGGATCGTCAACCCTGTCGTGTGACATGTAGAAAGCGATTTTTACCATGGAGCTTATGAGTGCTGCGGCAACTCCATGTCCGGTTACATCAGCAATCAGTATCCCGATCCTGTGTTCATCTATCTGGAGAAAATCATAGAAGTCACCACCTACCTCCATCATCGGTTCATATTTAGCTTTAATGGAAATTCGATCCATCTGCGGAAGCGTACCAGGAAGAATCGAAAGCTGGATGTTCCTCGCTATCTCAAGCTCCTGTTTTACAGCTATAAATTTTTTCTGTTCTTCAGCAGCTTTTTTCAGAGATATATAGTTTTTCACACGGGCGAGAAGCTCCTCTTTATCAAAGGGCTTGGTGATGTAATCATTGGCGCCCATTGAAATTCCCGCGATAATATCCTCCTTTGTATTTTTAGCTGTAAGGAGAACAACCGGAAGTTCATGGGCACTGTATTTTTCTCTGATTTTTTTGCAGACATCGAAGCCGGAGATTACAGGCATCATTACGTCAAGGAGTACGAGGTCGAACTCCTCCCCTGATTCAATTGCTGAGATTGCCTCTTCACCGTTTGTCAGAAATTGAACAGAGTATTTTTCTTTTGTCAGCTGATTAATAAGTATCTGAAGGTTTACAGGTTCATCGTCAACCACAAGTATTCTTGAACCGGAAAATTCAATGCCGGTATCTGAACTGATAAGCGGGAGTTCCTTTGAAAAGCGGTTTGAAATGTCAGCAGCGGGAACTATGTACGTAACTGTTCCGGCTTTTTCCCCTTCAGGGAGAGTAAAGAAAAATTTTGAACCTTTACCCGGTTTTGATTCAACATGTATTTCTCCGCCATGGAGCATTACAAGATCTTTCGTAATCGCAAGTCCAAGGCCTGTGCCGCCATATTTTCTTGATATTGAACCGTCAGACTGTACAAATGATTCAAAGATGGCTTCATGCATATCTTCATCTATACCTATTCCCGTATCAGATATACTTACTGTTATACGGTTGTTGGAAGAGGTTTCTGAAGTGATTTTTATAAATCCGCTTTCTGTGAATTTAATCGCGTTACCGATTATATTAATAAGTATCTGTTCAATCCGGTTCTCGTCACCTTTAACGAATCTCGCGTTGTCGGCAATTTCATTTAATATTTTTATATCTTTGCCTGAACGGAGGGGGGATAGTATGGTTAAAACCGCATCCGCCATTGAACGGAGGTCTATATTTTTTAAATCAAGATTAATGTCGCTGTTTTTCAGTCTCGAGAAATCAAGTATATCGTCAACGAGGTTCGCTAATCGTTTGCTGCTTTTTGCTATCATTGCCAGTATATTTCTGGAATTATCATTCAGTATGCCGCAGGTACCATCAAGGAGAGATTCGGTAAGGCCGATTATTCCATGTATTGGAGTTTTCAGCTCATGGGATGTGTTAGCCAGGAATTCATCCTTCAGCCTGTCCATTGTCTGAAGTTCTACATTGGCTTTTTCCAGTTCATTTATTTTCTGCTCAATCATTGACGCCATGCTGTTGAATGTATCTGCCAGCTTCCCGATTTCATCCTTTGATCTGATTGTCAGGTCCCTGCTGTAATCCCCGGATTCGATTTTTTTTGCTCTTTCAGTCAGGTGGAGAATTGGTGATGAAATGTATCCACCCAGGAAAAAAGCCACCGCAAGGACAAGCAGCAACAGAAAACCGGACGCGCTGAACATGTAGTATTTAAGCTTTGTAATGTCAGCCAGAGCAACATCCTTGCTGATGAGAATCCGCACAAAGCAGAATGGAGGGCTTCCGGGAAGGCTGCCGCTTTTTACAAACTCGTAATAGGCATGATCGTCCGAAAATTCCCTGAAACTGCCGTCATAATAAAGTATATTCTGAATTTTATTGCTATCCGGTTTTACTGAATAGCGGTTTGAAATATCATCAGATTGATCAATTACAAGTGATGATATTATTGTGCCGTTTTTTTTCTCATTTGGAGAGAGAAGAACAGCGTCAGCATAAACAAGTCCGTGATTTTTAAGGGGCTCAAAGATAGATATCATATCCTTGATGTCAACACCGGCAGCCTGGATATCCCCGCCGTTCATCATGAGACTGTTGACAACAGCCTTGGATAAAATATTTGCATATATCCTTGACTGATTCTGAAGAAAAATTATCGCGTTTCTCTCCATGTTCTTAATAAGCAGAGAGGATAAAGGTATGATTGCAAGAGAGGTAAATAGTATAAATGCGAGGATTAGTTTTTTCTTGATGCTCATAATTATTCACTCTGCAGGGATTCAATGGCCCTGTTCCTTTTTACCGCCCTGGGGAGGTAGATATTTGCATTTTTATTTTCCGGGTCAACAAGCAGTATCTTTTCCATTACTGATATGCATTCTTTATATCGCCTGTTATCGTAAAATATTATCCCCTCTTTCTCCCATGACGCAACATTTGACATTAGAATTTTCCTCTGCTGGAGCAGTTTAAGTTCACAGTCCTTAATGTATGGAGAACAGTTAGTCAGGTATGGAATAGCCTTAAGGCTGTTTTTCTGAGATAAATAATACTCTGCGTTTTTCTTGTTTTCCTCAACCTCCCGCACCCTCTGGAGGTAATAGTTAAGTCCGGGGTATTCGCTGTCCATCTGGTAAAGATCTGAAAATAATTTTTTAGCTTCATTAAAATTTTTATTACGGAATTCTTTGATCCCCTGGTCGAATAGAGAGATCTTTTTATCTGCATTAAGCCGGCTTTCGATATCCTCCCTGTAATCACCGAAGTTATATGTAAGGCCCCCCTTTAATTCCGCTGTTTTAAATTTTTCAGATGAAATCTCAGTTATTTCGTACTCGGCATTTATGAAGAGCCCCACGCCGCGTCCTAAGTACGCCATGCCGCCGATAAAAACTGAATATCCCGGTTTAAATGTTGTTTCGTGTCTTTTTGTATTGTCAGTATCAAGCATTGAATATATCCCGCGCAGGGTGATCCCCGTATTAATAAATATATAGGACATCAGGGGATAAGCAAACATTCCTCCGGCATATATATCATACTGCTGCATAGTCGAATCGCTGTTAACCAGCATCTCGTAAGATGAAAAAGAGAGGCCCCCTGTAAAATATGTGTTGCTATTCAGAAAAGGGAGATTGTAGAATGCGCCAATTCCATAGGTCATACCATCATGAAGATAGTCTTCGTAAAAGCCTGAAATATAGGAAGGGCCCGCTGAAGCAGTGATGGTTATATCTTTATAATAGTTTCCGGCTGGCATAGAATCAGCTGCCGGTATAAGAAATATAATTAAAGCTGCTATAATTTTATATAATCTGTGCATATATATTAAATAACCGGATTTTCTTAGGAATAGATGCTACACACATTTATAAGAATCGATGGTGCTTAATTTTTCAAGAAAAAAAGCCTGAGAGTGCTGCCGTGAAAGATAAAGTTAACAAAAATATTCAGTTTATCAGGAAAAGAGTATAAATGCCGAAAATAAGACTCTTTATAGTCATATTATTAATGGCCTGTTTTCATGTCGGGCTCTATGCATCTGAGTGGGATTCCTCTGAAGTTGCTGTATTTCCTGTTTTCACGGGTGATATGCAGCATGATGAGATTTTAAAAACCTGCGAGTTTATGGCGGGTGAAGCTTTTAATGTTTCGAAAAGGTTTTACCCTCTGCCGCATAACAGAACGGAAGAGGCCCTTAGAAAGAGTGACGGAAAGGACAGGATGGAGCTTTACAGAAAGGCGGGAGCAGCGGCCGGCGCTGAACTGTTATGCGTGCTTGATCTTTCTGTAGAAAACGGTTTATTCAGGCTTACTGTCAGTCTGGAGCCTCTTGATGGATTATACAGCGATGTCAGGTATGAAAATAAAATTTACGCGAGAATCCCTGCAGATATTGCAGCTAAATGCGCGCGTGAAATTGCTCTGCGCCTGAGCAGTTTAAAACTGAAATGCCGGGTTACTGATAAAGCCGAGGGGATTGTAAAACTTAGTGCAGGCCAGTGGCATGGACTCGCTCCCGGGCATTACCGTACATCAGCAGGTTATGTGGAGATTTTAACAGTGGAGAGGTTTTCCTCTTCGGCAGATGGAGCAGCTGCTGATCAGGGGGATATAATTGAAATAGAGATTTATCCTGATACGGAAAAGTATGTAAAACAACTGAACCGTGAAATCGATGAGAATACTGCCCGTTTTTACGGCACAGATGCAGCTCTCAACAAAAGGAGAGGCAGTGCCAGGGAATCAATTATAGGCACCTGTGTGATTAATCAGGGGGCAAGTTTCTGTCTTCCGGGATATGGTTCATTTCTTTCAGTGCAATATATGGGTATAGAAAAGGGTGAGCCTGACATGTATGGAATCTTCGCAACGGGGGCCATTACGGCTTTACACCTTTCCCTCCCTTCAATGATGAACAGCTTTGATATAAATTTTTTCCCGTGGATAATGGATGCAGAGAAGGATAAACGCGATCAGAGGCTCCAGTATTTTCTCTGGGGGACTCTCCCTCTCACGTTTTCAGTTTCATTTTATAATCAGCTTGCATACCAGTATCACAGGAAATCTCTCCTTCCTCCGTTGTTCGAGGATCACGATGCAACAGCAGCTGCTGTTGCAGTTTTTATCCCAGGCGGAGGTATGTTCTACAAGGGGCGCAGGCTTGAGGGGTGGTGCTTTTATCTTTCGGAGATGTCCATAGCAGGATATTCGGTTTATCAATGGGATAAGACTTCGGGTAAAGCTGCTGCCGGCGGCCTGCTGTTTCTGAAAGCTGCTGAAGTTGCCCTTTCTTATGTTGTATCCCCGTCATACAGGGTTTACAGGACTGAAGTCGGTTCAGCGGGAAATTATCCCGATTTTACTGTTGGTATCAATCCGGGTATAGATGGCTCAGAGGAGATAACTCTATCTGCATCTATACCTTTTTAGCCCGGATCCCTGAAAAAAAGAAGACCCCGAGAAATCCGAGATAAGAAATAATGGCCGGGAGTGTCAGGTAAGGGTAGAATTTAGCAAGCGGAGCCAGCACAAGGATAACTCCCCAGTGGAAATATATAGCTTTTCTCGTATTAAGCGCAATGGGGAAATCCTCCCATCTCGTAATTACCATCATCCCTGTAAGATTCCATCCGTATAACGAGTAGAATGCGTGCATTTTAAGAACAAGTTTTCCGTAAAATTCATCATACATGAAGTGTTTCATCAGTATATATAGAATACCTGTAACAGCAGTCGCCAGCAGAAAATATATACCTGATACCAGAAAATATTTCTGCTGTATGCTTCTGCCGTATCTGAAAAAAACCATGAATATTGCCGCAACTGTCAGACAGAGGGTAACGGAGATAAATACTTCACCGGCAAAAGATTTCATTATTATAAAAACGAAGAAGATTATTACCCCTCCGCAGATTAGCCAGAAAAAAGCATGTTCCGCTGCAGGGAGCCATTTAACTCCATCGCTTTCAATAATTCCGAAGATTATTGACATGGTGATAAGAGAAACCGGAAATGAAAAACCGAGGAAGAATACATCAAGTGTCAGTTTTTCAAAATAGAAAAGCTTCAGATATACGTCGTTTATAATTACAAACGATGACATAAGGAGTGCGATAACCAGGCAGAGGAGTGACGCGTGATGAAATTTTACTGAAGCAGAATCTCCCACCCTGAAAAACATCCAGGGGAAAAAAGAAAATCTCTGTCTCCTGTATGTTTCAACAATAATCGCGAGAATAACACCGCAGATTGCCGCAAGCAGATAAAGTTTGAAAAAAGCAAGAACCGCAAATGTTATACTGATTATATAAAAAATGGAGATGCGGAGATCCGGTTTTTTCTTCCCCGCTGTCAGGTAAAGTATGGTGAATCCGCCGCTGGTAAGATTAAAAAGGAATATATGCAGCCGCTCAAAATTCATGGGAAACAGGTGATCCAAAAATCCGAATACAAATGCCGTGGACATTGTGATAAAAAGAGGGAGCATCATTAACTGGCGTCTGTTTAAAATCATTGTGACCCTTTCCGGAAAAGCAATAATAATCAGCAATATGTTTTAATTTATTCAATGACAGGATAAAACGCAAGGAAATAATTTTTGTTCGCATACAGCAAGGGGTTGCAACCCCTTGCTGTATGTTGCAACCCTTTGCTGTATAATGCAACCCCTTGCGGCATGGGTGAGGTTTTACTCCGCAAAAAAAGCCTTATACAGCAGGTAGGCAGAATAAATATCCGCCTTGGATGCAACTTCACAGATTGAGTGCATTCCAAGGAGACAGGGGCCTGCATCAATGCAGTCCATTCCGTAGCGTGACATGAACATTGCGATTGTGCCCCCTCCCCCGATATCAAGTTTACCCATCTCCCCTGTCTGCCAGGGTATTTTATGTTTATCAGCAAGTTGTCTCATATACTGCATATATTCAGCATGGGCATCGTTGGTGTTATATTTTCCTCCTCCGCCGCCATATTTTTCAATGGAAACACCTTTGCCGAGATATGACACATTCAGCGGGTCGTTTACTGATGAGAATGTGGGGTCCATTGCGGCAGTTACATCTGCTGAAAGGGCTTTGGAGCTTTCAAGGAGTTTCCACGCGTCTTTTTTAATTCCTGTCAGCCTGACATACTCCTGCGCAAAATTCATCAGCGCAAAACTCTCAGCTCCGGTATCTCCGCTTGATCCTGTTTCCTCCTTATCACTGAAATAAGCAACAGCAGTGTGGAGAGGCTTTGTTGTTTCAGTAAGAGCCATAAGTGACGTGTAAACGCAAACCCTGTCATCCTGCCCGTAGGCGCCGATAAGTCCTCTGTCCAGACCGATATCCACCGGTTTCTGCGAAGGTACAAACTCAAGTTCTCCGCAGATAAAGTCCTCTTCAATGAGTCCGTAAGTGTCATGCAGAGATTTTAGAATACTGAACTTTATTTTTTCTTTAACATCCTTGTCGCGGACAGGGATATGCCCGAATAATATATTAAGGTCTTCGCCTTCAATTACCTTGGTACCGTCTTTTTTCATCTGCTCTTTAGCAAGGTGAGGGAGCAGGTCCGGTATTATGAATTTCGGATCATTGTCATTGGCTCCGATATTAAGAACGATCTCTTTTCCTGATTTGGTGAATATTACACCGTGCAGTTCAAGTGGAGTATTGACCCAGTGAAATTTTTTAATTCCGCCATAGTAGTGTGATTCAAGAAGTGCAAGTTCGGAATTCTGATACAGGGGATTTGGTTTGAGATCCAGTCTCGGCGAGTCTACGTGAGAACCTATAAGATGTAAGCTTTCAGGGTTTTCACCTGCAATAAAGGCAATAAGAGTTTTACCTTTGTATGCCCTGTAAACTTTGTCCCCTTTCTTTACAGATTTGACGTGTTCAATACTTTTAAAACCGTGCTTTTCGAGTATTGCGATTATATTATTTATGCAGAGCCTCTCTGTCTTCGATTCTCCGATAAATTTTTTGTAATGATCGCTGAAACTGAATATCTTTTTATGCTCAGCATCATCAAAATCTGTCCACGCGCTCTCTTTTTTATAGAAAAGCTTCTCTTCAAGTATTTTGTTTTTCGATTTTTTTTCCTCTTTGGCTGCCACAATAAACCTCGTTATATGAATTAAATATAATAGCTGAATGCGAAGTGTGCAATTTTTTTCAGATTATTGCAGATAACTGAATAATCAGGGAGTTGTCATGTTCTTATATTTTAAAGTGATTATACGGCATTTAATGGCAAACATTTTTTTAATATTTAATGTTCATGTTTAATACTTCACCTACCGATCATTAAAACGACACACATATCTCTTACCGGAAGGATGGATGAGCGGTTCTGACAGGACATTGATTATGCCGGACAGGTTCAGGGATCCATATATTTTTGAGAATATAGTGGCCATGAATGATGCTGTGCTGAACTCCGCCGGAGTTATCGATATGTCGCGCGTTGCTTTCATTGAACCTTACTCGATGCTCTCATTTCTTCTGATGGGGCGCAACTATCTGAGAAAAAGCGGGGAGAGGATCAGACTTGTTAATATTCCGCTGCAGATAAATCAGTATCTCACCAGAATGGATTTTTTAAGCAGAGGGGTCTTTAATGTCAGTGAAACAATACCTGACAGTATGGTGCTTAAGAGAAGCATTTCAAGCAGCAGGCTCCTGGAGATTGTAGAGATACCCAACAAAGAGAGGCAGAGCGTTAACGTTATTGCTTCAGTTATAGCTCTTTTCAGAAAGAGAGCTCACGGAATTCTGAAGTTCTGGATGAATGAAGAGGTAGTGGATTACTTCGTAACTGTCATATCCGAGTTGTGCCAGAATATCTTTGAACATTCGATGGATTCAGGATTCCTGGCAATGCAGACATATAAAAGCGGGAATGAAAATATTGCGAGGCTTGTGATTTCCGATTCAGGTGTCGGAATCAGGAAGAGCTTTGAACAGAAAAGTGAAATAACCTACAGTACAGGCGCCGAACTTATTGAAAAAGCACTTACAACTCCCATATCAAGCAAAAGGGAATTCGGATACGGCTTATGTCAGGTTAACGCCATTACAGAGAGGCTAAAGGGATCTGTCTTTATCCGCAGCGATTCCTCTTCACTTACAGCACTGTACAACAGAAAGGAAAAGAGCGGGAAAAACATATTTTTGAGAAATGACCTCCCGCAATTTGACGGAACACAGATTTCTATTTCTCTCTCATCATAATGGAGATTATATGATTATTAAAGTAGCAAAGCTTGCTAAAGAAGCTAAAATGAAACTCCCGGATCTTATAACAAGGCCCGTGGGAAGGTTTATGTACTCAAAGATGAAAGAGAAGCTTTCCATAATCGGAGAGGGTGAAACCGTGGTTCTGGATTTTGAAAATATTAAAGTGATAGATTCATCATTTATAGATGAATTTCTTGTTAAACTTATTATTGATGCCGAAAGCGCTGATTTTTATATTAAAGTAAGGAATATATCCCCGGTATCTGAAATAAATATTGACTCTGTATTTAATTCATACTCTAATTATAAGAGTGGCAGGCTTGCTGTAATACGTGAGGAGTTAGGGAAAAACAACAGGTATTATATAGGCCCGCTTACAGAGCATGAGAGTGATATTATAGATTATCTCAAGCTCAATCACCATGCAGGAATTGATGAGATATCAAGGTTCTGCGGTATGGAATCAGGGGTTCTTAAGAAGAGCCTTGAAGATCTTATAAGGCTCAGAGTAATAAGGAGAACTGACGGGGAGTTTGTCTCTGTCTGAATTGAAAGCAGCGGCGTTTTATGAAAAAGAAGGGGAAGAAAGATAACAGTGTAAAAGATGACAGCCTTTTCGGACTGCTGTCCTCATATAAGCAGTTCAATACTTATGTCAAAGTGCTTATTGACGATGAGAATGCATCCGCTGCAGTTGTGCTTTCAGCTAATCCCCGGTTCTGGCAGAATCTTCCGCCGGAGAAGTATGCGTCATACAGGAACATGAAGAGACTGGAGCTGGGCGTGGATAAACTTTCTATAAAGTATATACTCCCGCAGCACCTTGTAAAGACAATGGGGCCCTCTGCCGGGATAAACTTAAGTTCAGATAAATATGAACTGGATGATTCCCTGGCTGAAAAAGGCTATTATATTATAAAGGTTCCACAGAGGCATTTCGTTAAAGTTTTAAGCGGAGTAAAGAAAATGATAAATCTTTCCCCGCAGAAGAAGTATGAGATTCTTGAAAAGAGTATGTTTGGTGGGCAGGAAATTTAATGGCAGGCCAGAACGATAACGTAAGCGAAAAAGCGAAGAAGATTGAAACAGCACTGAAGTATACGGCCGGTGATATGGAAAAAGCAAAATTCATGGCTGCCGGTAAACTGCAGGATGTTGTTGCGATTAAAGGAAAATTTATAGTACCGGACCATAATCAGTCAGGCGCGTTTATTGCTTTTATTAATACTGCCCAGGAATATATATCATCAGTTAAGACGGTTCTCTCTACAAATACCGGCACATATACAAAGGTGCGGATTTTTGATGACTGGAAATCTCTCTATAAAAATATACAGGCTTATGAAGCAGGGGGGGATGCTGCTGATGCCGGTCGTCTCACCGGCAGTCTCCTTGAACTGATGATCAAGCATGATGTATTTCCCGATGTACAGAAGATGAATCTTGAATATCTGTCAATTGCCCTGCAGGATATGATAAAGGAGATTTTTAAATCCGAAAAAGCCAAGTGCCAGGTTGAACTCGAAAAAACAACATCCATGGATATCGAGCTTATGGGGATAGATATAATGCTCCCTGAGTCGCCGTCTCCCATGGAGGCTTCGGCCGAGGCTCCTGAACAGGAGATTAAAAAAGTTCCCGAAACTCCTTTCAGAAAGAAACTGGCAGAGCTCGAATCAAAAGCGTCTTTCATAGTGGAGGGGTGTTGTGTCCTCTCCCCGGTTAAAGGTAAACCTATAGCGGAGGTCTCTGAGGGTGAAAGGATTCTTGTTTCCCTGACTGCGGGAGATCCGGTTTCTGAAAGGATCATTGACGCATACAAGGCAAGAGACCATGAGGGGAAACCTTTGCCGGTTGTGGGAAGACTTGTTGAAATAGTCCCTAATGAAGAGAGTAAAGGTGTTGTTCTTTATGTTCTGGTGGCCAAGGGGATATACGCTAAAATTGTCGAAGAGGAGCCTGTCAGAATTCAGACTGAAATGACTCAGATTGCATCCGCAAATGGAAACTCAGAAGATGAAATGAAAGAGAGTAAAAACTGGGTCACAATACTTGTTTCCATATTATTTGTAATCCTTGTAATATCCATTATAGTGATAATTATATTTGTCACATAACCTGCTTTTGATGAAACGATTTCTCCAGCCATTTTTTGTTCTTCTTTTTCTGCATTTTACGGTTAATCTAAGCCCCCAGATGCCTGACTGGAAGTATTTTAAAGACAGGGAGGGGAACTCATACTATTATGATCGCACCTTTAAAATCAGAATAGCTGAAACTCCGGATATACAATTAATCCCTGTAACAGCAAAGGGCATAGATTTTTATTTTAATACAGGTGTTGAATTGATAAATGAAGGTAAGTACCCCGAGGGGCTTTTCTATCTTAAGTCAATACGCACCCTTGGCAGTACAAACAACAGGATCAGGAAAGCGCAGATAGAATCTGCAAAATGGATGAATTATCTTGAAAAGAAACATGGCACAAGATATGCGTTATATGATATGGAATCAGCCATAACCCTTACCGGGGAGAATGACAGGTATTATCTTACAAACAGCAAACTGTTTTACGGCATGACAATCGCTCACAGGCCGGGCATACTGAAAAAGGAGTGGAAGTACAGGGGAACCGGGTACGGCCTCAGGTTCGGCGTGAAGGTCAATGAAAAAGGTGATTACGAGGGCTTTGATTATATAGCAGGTATTGAGAGCAGGATTCTTCAGGGAGGATCTCCCACAACTCAGGAAGCGCAGAATATATGGCTCCATGAACTTGGTGCTGATTCCCTCTTGCGAAAGGAGATTCTGAGGCGTAATGACAGAATTCTTTATGATATTGCATATCCCGGTGATGCCCGTGTTTCAGGAGTTGAAGGGATTTATGTCAGTAAAAACAGGATACATCTTGCCAGGGTTTTTTATCATCGGAGTCTTTCAGCGGATGTTTATGAAAGCGCAAAACTGATGCTTCAGTATCTGGTTTTTTCCGATTAATCTTTATAAATAAGAGCGGTTTCTCCGCATTTTTCCCTGTCTCTGCAATTGACGCAGTCTTTCCATATTTTTTCAGGGAAATCATCTTTCGGCACAGGTGTAAATCCGTTTTTTTCAAAGAAGCCCGGTTTGTATGTGAGAGTGAAAATTCTGGCCCTGCATTTTGACCTAACAGCGGATATAAGCTCTTTAAGCAGCCTGCTTCCGATACCGAGTCCATGAAAATCGGTTTGTACGGCAAGGGATCGCACCTCTTTAAGCATCTCCCCGTATCCGTAATGAGTAACAGAGCCCGCAAATCTGCCGTCAACTTCAGCCACAAGAAAATTATCAAGATTGCTCCTGATATCCTCCCTGGTCCTTTCGAGTATTACCCCTTCTGAAGCATAATGCGAAATGAGGGAGTAGATGTTTTCTACATCCCCCTCTGTGGCGGTTCTTATGACGGTATTCATTTCAGTTTCCGATCAAATGCGTTTTACTATCTGTGCATTTGTCGAAATGGCATACTGCTTGTAAAGAGAAATTTCGGAAAGAGATTTTTTCGCGTCAGTTTCAGTTTTATACGGCCCTGTGAAAATTCTGAAAGAACCGTTGCTCTGTGAAACAATAACTGTGTGGCCTTTTGCACTGAGGAATTGCGCCACAGTTTTAATTTCACCCTCTGCGTATTCTTTAGAAAGCTGTATTACAAAGGGATATTCTGATTTCGGGTATATTTCACTTGCGGTTTTACCTGAAGATGAGTTCTCCTTTATAGCTTCGCTCATTTTAGCACTCAGGTTATTTACAGCATTCATTGTTCTGTCATCGATAATTTTTCTCTCTGAACCGCCTGCAAATTTAATACCAATTACAAGGCCTGTTGTGAAAGAGATTATGATAAGAGCAGTAATGATGGTGAACATCCCTGTTGCTTTTTTTCTCTGAAAGTCCTGATCCCTGCCGTTCATCATTGATCCCCTTGTGAAAAACTCAGGGTCAACCCTGTCAAACTGGGAAGGGATATCCCTCAGGTGTCTCCCTTCATAGAAATCCATGTTCTGCATATATAACCCGTAATGAAAATATGTTTAGAGAAGTGGCAAATCCATTGTCCACGTTTAAATTGTCGGCAGATGAGACCAACTCTTTAAGAAAAAAGAGCCGGCCTTTCCGGATTAGTGGTTTTTAAGCAGGTTATCTGTTTTCTGATTCAAATTTCTTCATAAATTCAACAAGGGCTTTAACTCCTTCAACAGGCATTGCATTATATATGCTGGCCCTCATCCCTCCGGCTGTTTTATGTCCCGCAAGGCTCACAAGCCCGTTTTTTGAAGCCTCTTTGATGAATCTATCATCAATCTCCTTGGAGCCTGTGTTGAATGTTGCATTCATAATTGATCTGGAGTTTTTTTCCACATTCCCTTTAAACATTGATGAGTTGTCTATGAAGTCATAGAGTAGCCCGGCTTTCTCAATGTTGATTTTATGCATTGCTTCAACACCACCAATGTTATCAAGCCATTCAAAAATCATTTTTGCTATATAAACCGCGTATGTGGGAGGAGTGTTGAACAGTGAATCACTGTCAGCGTGAGTTCTGAAATTGAGCATGGTGGGGAGGTTTTTATCAGCTCTCTCCATGAGGTCTTTTCTGATGATTACAATAGTTACACCGGCGGGGCCGATATTTTTCTGCGCCCCCGCAAAAATTATTCCGTACTCTGCAACATTATACGGTTCTGATAATATGCAGGATGACATGTCGCACACTATGGGAACATCCCCTGTTTCAGGGAGTCTGCTGTATTTTGTTCCGTAGATTGTATTGTTGTAACAGATATGAACATAGTCCGCGTCAGGGGAGAATCTTATTTTGTCAAGATCGGGGATATAGGTAAAGGTTGTGTCTTCAGAGGATGCAACAATATTCACCTCTCCTAATTTTTTCCCTTCTTTGATGGCTTTTTCAGTCCATGCGCCTGTGTGGATGATGTCAAATTTCTTTTTCTCTGTCATAATATTCATTGGTATCATGGAGAACTGAAGGGATGCCCCGCCCTGGAGGAAGAGGACAGCATAGCTGTCCGGTATATTCATCAGTTTTCGCAGTAGCATCTCCGCGTCTTTCTGAATTTTCATGTAAGCGGAGGATCTGTGGCTCATCTCCATTACGGACATCCCTGTGTCGCCGTATTCAAGCATTTCGGAAGCGGCTTTTTTAAGAACAGCCTCCGGGAGAACTGCGGGACCTGCTGAAAAATTATATACTCGAGACATCTGCTCCTCCGGTTTTAAAATGCATGATTTATAAAGATTTACAGAAGGTTTTCAATAAAAAGCTGTCAAGATCAAATGATTTATTTTTATTCTTGAAATTATTTTTTATTTATAGGGAATTGTCCGGTTAAATTCTTCGGCGATGTATGTCCGCACGCAGCCCCCCGCACCCCCGGAGGGGGCAAAGAATAGCCTTGCCCCCTCCGGGGGTGCGGGGGCGGAGGGTTTTGCCGGGGTTATGTTTTAATGTATTAACGAATACAAATGAAATCCAACAAGAGGTAATATATTCAATGGCAAAGATAAGAGCTTTTAAAGCATTAAGGCCGGAAAAAAACCTGGCTGATAAGATAGCAGAACTCCCTTACGATGTGGTTTCTCTTCCTGAAGTAATAGAAATTGCAGGGAATAACCCGTATAATTTTTATCACATAACAAGAGCAGAGATGGATTTGCCGGCAGGCACAGATCCCTATTCTGAAGCGGTTTACCTGAAAGGGAGGGAAACACTGGAGAGGTTCGTGAAGGAGGGGTATCTTATAAGGGATACAAAACCGATGCTTTACCTTTACTCCCAGGTGATGAACGGAAGGATGCAGACCGGAATTGTTGCCTGTGCAAGCATTGATGATTACATGAAAGGGCTCATCAAGAAGCATGAACTCACACGTGAAGAGAAGGAACTGGACAGGACAAGACATACAGACATAGTAAATGCCAACACAGGCCCTGTGTTTCTTTTCTACAGGGACAATAACACGGAGAGGAAAGCTCTCATTGAAGAGGCTATGAAGATTGAGCCGGCCTATGACATCACTGCTTCTGACGGCATAAGGCACATAGTTCGCGTAATTGAAGACAGTACACTGGTTAATAATCTTATAAAATCTTTTGAAAAAGATGAGCTTTACATCGCAGACGGACACCACAGGGCTGCCTCAGGCGTGCGCGTGGGGAACATGAGGCGTGAAAAGAATAAAAATTTTACAGGGGAGGAGGAGTTTAATTCATTCCTTTCAGTAATATTCCCCCATTCACAGCTTATGATACTTTCATACAACCGCGTGGTGAAGGATCTTAACGGCATGAGTAAAGATGATTTCATGAAAAAAATCAGCGCGGACTTTACCGTGACTAAGAGCGGAGTAAAGGTTCCTGAAAAGGTTAATACATTCTCCATGTATATAGGGGGTGAGTGGTACACTCTCACACCTTCATTTACGATTTCAAAAGACCCGATAGAATCTCTCGATGTCACAATAATTCAGAAGAAGATACTTGCCCCGCTCCTGGGAATTGAAGATCCGAGAAAGGACAAGCGGATTGATTTTGTCGGGGGGATCAGGGGTACTGCTGAGCTTGAAAAGATTGTTGATTCAGGCGACTTTGCTGTGGCATTCTCAATGTACCCCACTGAAATCGAGCAGCTTATGAATGTATCTGACGCAGGTATGATTATGCCGCCGAAGTCAACCTGGTTTGAGCCGAAGCTGCGCGACGGCCTTCTGACTCATGAGCTGGACTGAGAATCAGAAGGTGTAGACTTCGATAGTATCAACCCCTTTTTCGCAGGCGCTTGATGTGGCGAATTCAGACCGTCTGATAAATGATTCCAGTATCAGTTCATTTATCATGGCGGTTTCAGAATCCCCCCCCTTGATTACATCAGCGGGATCAAGCTCGGATATACCTATTGAGAGGCATGGCTCAACATATCTCTCTTTATATTTGAATTTTTTCTGCTTTATATGCTTTATTATCCTTTCAGATACTTTCTGCGCGTCTTCACTTTTCGCATGAGGGAGAAATATAAGGAACCTGGCGAATTCAAAACGTCCTATCTTGTCATAGGGCCTTATCGATTTTTTCAGCCGTGCGGCAAGCTCCCCGAGGAGTGAGTTGTATATCTTCAGCCCGAAATCTTTCTGTATCTCCTCATGGTTATGGAGATTGATCATTATAGCACAGGTGAACTCATTTTTACGTGAAGCTCTTCCGATTTCATTTGATATCTCATCAATGAGGGCGCGCCTGTTCAGCGTGGAGGTTACAGGGTCCTCTTTCCCGTGCTTTATAAGTCGTTTTTTAGTTTTTATAAGGGAGACATTCAGATTAATAGTCCTTTCAGCTATCATCATCCTCGCTATAACTTCCTCTTTTGTAAAGGGGATGAGGATGAAATCGTCGGCACCTGCTTCTATGCCGTCCTTAAGTTCATGGACAGTGTCTTTTGTCCCTATGAGTATAAGGTAGATGTTCCCCTTTTTCCCTTTTATTTTTTTTATTGAAGAGCAGGTTTCAAGGGCCATACCCTCCGCCCAGTTAAGTATGACAGCTTCAGGAGATTCATCGTTTACAGTTTTTTCAAGGGAATCAAGGTCAGAGGTGATAACTTCAAGATTGAATGTCTGGCCTAATTCTTCAATAGCTTTCATTATTGTTTTAGTATGATTAACAAGAACCGCTTTCATTTTTAATCTCCCGATGGTTATTTATTCGCAACAGGTAAAACTTTATTTTTTACAATCAACTAATCTCTTTTGTCATGCCGGTTTAAAGAAGTTAATACCGGTATTTTATAGAAAAAGTATTGGGTATCCCCTATGAGACCCCGGTATTTACAGGTTTATGAAGATGTAAAACCGGGGTGACAAAGATCTATGATAACACTTCAAATTTTACTTGGAACATGTCTTGTATTAGAAAATAATGCAGATCCATTACTTTGTCAATTATTTAAGATTAGATATAAATTAAGATCTACTCTATTTCAATAACATACGGCGTCATATAGAGAACTTTTTCATCAGGGAAATTATATTTTTCCGCTGCTTTCAGGAGAATGCCAAGGCTTTTCAGGGAAGTCGATTCTGCCGAGGATCTCATAAGGCTCCGGATATAACCCCCCTTTTCCGGCAGGTGAACAACTGTGTAATAATCATCAATGCCGCTCTCCTTCACTGCAAACTCTATGGCTCCCATGAGTCCGCTGTTTTCATCAGCAAGGCCGTTCTCTGCTGCACCCCTCCCTGTGTGGACTTTACCTTCCGCGATTTCAGGGATTTTTGATGAGTCGATCTTTCTCCCTTCAATAACCCGCCCTGTGAACCTGTCGTATATAAAGTCAATATTCTCCTGGAAGAGTTTTTTCTCCTTCTCAGTCAAATCCCGTGTCTCGCTGAAAACGTCGGCAAATTCACTCATCTTTATTGTTTCACTTGTAATGCCGAGTTTAGAGTAAAGCTCCTTAAGTGAAAGCTTGCCAGCCACAACGCCGATAGATCCTGTAATGGTTCCGCGGCTTGCGAATATTTTATCCCCTGTGCATGCGATGTAGTATCCCCCTGATGCTGCGATGTTTCCGAATGAGAAAACCACAGGTTTCGGGTGCTTCTTCTTCATCAGAAGGAGATAGTTCCACATATAATCAGATGCTGCTGCTGAACCTCCCCCTGAATCTACTCTGACCACAACAGCTTTTACTGAAGAAGAGGTGAAAGCCTTTTCCAGGGCCTCCCTGTAATCGTAGTCACCTGTAGTTGAAGAATAGGAGGAATCCCCCCCTCTCCCTGAGATAATAGATCCTGTTACATGGACAACAGCTATTTCAGGTATGGGGCCCCACTCCCTGAACCTTTCATGTTCCTCGATATACTCTTCGAATTTAATCATCTTTGAATTTTCTGTTAACTCAGCAACGGCGTTCTCCCTGTGCATAATAGCATCAATAAATCCTTTATCTTTAGCTGTTTCAGGGAGGTAGAAACCTGCTGCAAAGAGTTCATTTATCTTCTCTGCGGGGATATTTCTCCCTTCAGAGATTCCGCTTATAAACTGGTTATTCAGGTCGGAGAGTATCTCCTGCATGTTATCTTTCGCGTCAGGAGACATGCCGGTTCTTGTGAATGTTTCATTAAATGATTTGTATTTACCTTTACTCACAGATTCATACTTTACACCTGCCCTGTCCATGAGCCCTTTGATAAAATATACCTGCATCTTCAGGCCTGTTATGGCGAATGTGCTGTTCGGCGTGAAATAGATTTTATCCGCTGAGGAGGCGAGATAATACTCCTTGTTTCCTGTATAGTTTAAAAGCGCGTACACCTGTTTTCCGTTTTTGCGGAACCTTCCGATCTCTTCACGAAGCTCCTGCATCTGCGCAAGACCCAGTGAGACACTATCGATATCAAGAATCAGGGAGCTGATGCATTTATCTGAAGCAGCCATCCTTACCCCGGCGAGGAGATGATGGAAGGACCTCTCCCTTCGTGAAAATAAAGTATATGGCGCGTTCTCAGCGTCATAATTACCCTGGAGCCTCAGGTATAAGGTTCTGCCTGCAATTGTCCCTTTGAATGAATTCTTTTCACGGGCTGCAGTGAATGACACCCCCCCTGAATAAAAATCCGGGATGCTGTCATTGGCACCGCCGTAACCGTCAACTGTCATGAGAACAGGGCCGTTCCCCCTGAATGAGAATGGCATGCTGAGGCCGAAGGTGTAGTTTTTATCAGTGTCCCCTTTTATGTGGAGGGAGATCCCCTTCCACCCTGTAAGCTCAGCTCCGAATGATGTTATGTTGTCCAGCCCGCTCTCTGATGAGTATCGCGTTGTGTCAGCAGTGAGTGTAATGCGGTCTGTAAAGGACCTTATTGCAAGGGAGTAGGTTTCACTCCTGAACTTTTTATCCTCCAGGGTTTTATCTTCAATCTCCCTGAAAACAGCACCTGCTGATATGAACCACACCGGCCGGAGGAGAAAACCGGCATGCCATCCGCTGCAGCCGTCAAACTCCCTTTCATCTGAAGCTGTGAAGGAGTAACCGAGTCCAAGGCCTATAATATTATTGAGCATGAACCCGCGGTTTATTGTGTAGAGAGAAACGGAAGTCTCTTCACCGTTTATTCCGTTCTGTAAAATTCCGTTGTACCCTGAATATATGAAATCAAAGTCCAGGATGTTCACTGAGGCGAAGTGGTTTAATTCAGCGTCATTTTCTTTTACAAATGAGTAAGCGAGAAAGGGATATGCATCCCTCTGGGTGAACACGGGGTTGACCAGTGACGAGAATGATCCCGTTGAATAGCTTGCTGAAAACGCGGACGGAGGGAGAAAGTACCTGTATCGCTCCGCAGCCTCAAGGGTTGCTGTTAACATTATTGATAGAATAAGGAGATATACTTTTTTCATTTTTTCCTCTTTATGAAAAGTCTTGTTTTAAATATATTTAGTTTTTCCAGGCTTATCGGAGTAGCCCCCTAAATCCCCCAGAGGGGGACTTCAGATTTGTTGTTTATCTGTCCGTTATAAAGCATGGGTAACATTAATTACTGATTATTTTTTAATCAATACATTTATAAAGTCCCCCTCCGGGGCGCCCGAGCGTAGCGACAAAGTACTCCTGGGGTAGATTTAGGGGGCTGTTATTTTCGGGTTAAAAGTGTACGTGGTAGATTCAGGAGGTTAGGTCTGGAATTATTATTCATTATTTTCAAAATGCCAGGTGTTATAGTAATAATCTTTTTATACACTAAGCCTCCCGTAATCCTCTTTTATCTTTTTAAAGATGCTCTCAACATCCCCCTCTC
>ERZ795048.243-NODE-243-length-61285-cov-17.404050_pt1 | contig 61285 bp, 65 predicted proteins | sample MGYA00375132_ERZ795048 | MGnify/ENA primary metagenome ERZ795048 (study PRJEB30177, sample SAMN05720225) | activated sludge metagenome | isolation source: Anaerobic digester | place: Hong Kong | collected 2014-12-17 ...
AACTCGGATATTGAAAGCTGTCTGGAGCTCTTGTATCGTATCATAAAATGCAAGGATTATGAAGTAAAAATAATCAATTTCTTGCAGTTATACAAAGTATATATCATTTAATCTGCTGATTTTCAGAATAAATATCTATTATTCAGCAGACCCTAAATAATATCTATGATCTAATGAGGCAACGCAAATAATACAAAAAATATATTCTAACAAATTTATTACATCTTTACTCCTCCCTGTCCTTTATTCTGCGCAATCTGATAGTAACAAGGTTATTACGTTACGCATTATGTCTGATTTCAGCAGTACAAGAAGAATGAGCATTTAAATGATGTAAACAGGTAAGTCTCTTTTGAAGTCCATAATATTCCTTACTTTTTCAATAGTGATAGCTGAGGCTGAGCAGCAGCATGCGGGGACGCAGGTTGTAACGATAATCGAACCGGTCGAGTCCGCTGAAGAGGGTGTAGGAGTAGTCGGACTGGTTGAAGAGGTTGGTGGCGGTGAGGCTGAGCTCCAGCCGCGAGTGGCGGTAGCTGATGCCGGCGTCGGCGAAGAAACGCTTCACCTTTTCACCCTCGCTGATCTCGTTCATGGAGTGTTCCAGACGCCCGTTGAGCTGCCACCGCTTGTCGACCTGCCAGAAGGCGGAGAGCTGTCGCGCTACCTCCCAGAGGGAGGAACGGAGCGACTCTCCGTGCGTGCCAATCTCGGTGGTGTGAAGGGTGGCCGCCTCCTGGTAAGTGAGGGAGGCATCGTCAGAGAGCTTGATGCTCAGCTTGGGCATCAGCACCCATCCCGCTGCACGAAAGGGGTAGAGCTCTCCCTGCTGCAGCCGCTCTCCCTGCATGCTGTTGTAACTGACGTTGAATGAGAGGTTGGTCCTGATCGCGGGGATGTATTTGCCGGCGTACAATGACCAAAGCAGCTGGTCGGTGCGGGTGGAGTGGGCGGTGATGCCGGTGACCGACTCGTTACCGATGAAGCGTTGACTGGTGAGGCTGTTCCTCTGTGAGGGGGTATAGGCCAGGGTGGAGTTGAGGAAGAAGCTGCTGATGGGATTGCGGTATTGGAATCCCGCGCTGTAGGAGGAGCGTTGCGACTCCGGCAACAATCCGTCCCGCTTGCTGAGGCTGCGGTATCCCGACAACAGCCAGAGGCCGGTCATGTCGGTGAAATCGCCGAGGGAGTGTGACGACCGGTAGGCGAGGTGTGCTCTCAGCATCGGGTTGAAGCGGTAGTTGAAACGCAGTGAGGGGTCGGCATGCAGGTAGGTGAGCTGCTCCTCACCAAATTGCATCACCTGCCTGCGCAGGGGGAGATCGGCCTGGATGGTGAGCTTCTCACCGCGGTAGAGGTAGGAGGGAGCCAGCTCCAGGAGGAGGTGCGACGATCGCATTTCCCCCACGGTGCTGTCTTGGAGCAGGGGGTGGAGAAGTGCCGATTCATACCTGTCGAGGGTGGCCTCTGCTACTCCTGTGAGGGTGACGCTGGAGCTGCCCCAGCCCAAGCTATAGTAGGTGCTGTTACGCGTGTAGAAGCCGGAGAGGGTCACTTCCTGCTGCTGCGCTGCATCAGTGGTGTCAATCTCTATTGTAAGCTGTTGCGGTTGCGATGAGTAGGCCATGAACGAACTGAAGTCCCAGAGACGCTCTCCCCATCGTTTCACGTACTGCAGGTTGTTGCGTATCAGCTGTGCCGGCAGTCGGTACTCCTGTGTCACGCCCATGCCGTTCAGGTTGATCGCAGAGGCGGAGCGGTCGCTGCCGCCGCTCCAGCGAAGGGCATTGTTGAGGTAGTGGCCGGGGCTGTTGTCGCTGTATGTCAGCGCGGCATCGAGCTTGTGGGTTCGGTGGGTGAGGGCGCTGCTCTCGCTGATCTGCAGGTTGCCGTCGGGAAGATAGTATTCGCTGTTGCGCAGGATGCTCTCCTCCCGTTCATCGTGCAGGTACTGGATGTTGAGACGCAGCTGACTGTGTTCACCCGTCTTGTGTAGGTTGTTGATGGAGGCAGTGTGCGATTTGTTGAAGAGGTACCGTTTCCGCTCCAGCGGAGGAGGACTGAACGATCTTGCCGAGAGGAGCGTGACCGGTGAGTAGCCGGAGGCCGCATCAGCTGCGTCACCACCGGTGAGTGACTGCTCTGTCAGCTCCCGGCCTATATCCATGGCAGCATTGTTGCCCTTGTACATGACGATGTACTGCCTGTTCCGCCCCGCGCTGAGGGCAAACGCTTCGGCCAGCCAGAGCAGTCCGTCAGCATCACCCGTTCCAAGGGTGACAGTGCCTGCCGGGCGCGACATCCGCTCTTTCTTCAGGCGCAGGTTGATGGCTGCCTTTTCGCTCGGCACCAGGTCGCGCAGGGCGTTGAGCGGCTGGTGGTTCTCCAGCACCTCCACGTTCTGCACCGCATCTACCGGTACATTGTTGGTGGCGATGCCGTAGCGGTTCTCCAGTAGATCGAGCCCCTCGATATAAAAGCGGTTGATCGACTCACCCTGGTACTTGATGCCGCCGCTCTCGCTCACCTCCACGCCCGGCAGTCGGCGGAGCAGGTCACCTATGCTCCTGTCGCCGGTATTGCGGAAGGCCTCCACGCTGTAGACCAGGGTGTCGTTTCTGTTCCATATGGCATCCGACTTGACCACCACCTCCCGCAGCACCGTCTCCCCGAACGACATGGCGATGGTGAGCTGCTGTTCCCTGTTCTCAATCTCCCGTTTCTCGTCGTTGTAACCCAACAGTCGCGCATGGAGTGTGAGGCGGGCAAGGTCGCTCTTCACCCGGAGGTTGAAGGAGCCATCCTGTTTGGATATGTCGTAGGTGAGGATCTCACCCGTGCCGTCGAGAAGGGTGATCACCACCCCTTTGATCGGCTCTCTGTTCTCCTTGTCGACTATCTTGCCGCCGATCACCGTCTGGGCGTTCACCCCACCGGATGCAATCAGCAAGAGCAGGAGTATGTATCGGAATCTAATCATGCTTTCCTGTTAACCGTGCTTTGTCTCTCCTCGCGTTGTTTCACTTGAACCAAGTGGCAATGATTAATTACTCACCCAGCTCGATGGGGTTGTAGGGGCGTGCTTTGCGTGCAGAGGCAGGCAGCTCGCTTTTGATCATGCCCGTGTTCTCAACCTGCGCGGCAGGGTTGTCGTAATACCTTTTCTGCAACCTGAAAAACTGATCTTTTCGGATGTCGAAGGGAGTATAGTCGATGGTGTAGATAGGATCGATCCAGGAGGGTTGTTCGATGGCAATGCATTCGAAAGTGTAGTGTCCCTTGTCATCCACAGCCTTCAGGATCATGCCGGGGAGTCCTCCCAGCTTCCAGGGACCCTGACCAACGGGAATTTCAGATGTGTACCAGACTGTGTAATTCCGACCAAAAAATGTTGTGGTGGCCATGTTACAGAGATAACCACATACCATCTCTGTTCCGCTGTTCAACTGCCAGACAGGCTCGAGAATATCTTCCTCATAACGGTAGGTGTTGAATGGTATCCTGTCGAGCGTTGTCGTTCTTCCTTTTGGTAAGTTCCTAAATATCTTGATTGGAATAGCACGTGCCTCTATCGACGTGACGCGTGTCAACACTTCCGAACGGGCACTTTTTGTGCGCACCATCGCATTCCATGTGGAATCCCCTATAAAAATATGATAATCAGACCACTTTGAGATGGTGTGACCGATTTGCAGCATCATGATATTCTCCCGTGTTTCATCAGGTTTAAGGGTGTCGGGCACCCAGGTCATCTGATACCGTAGCCGCAACAAGGTGGTATCCAGTACCGGGAACACAATTTCTTTTGCCGGACGTGGGTCATAGGGGAAACGGACAGACTGTGCCTCGATTGAGGCACCAATCAGGGTTAGCAGCAATAGTAGGGTGGATAATCGTTTCATACTATTTTGTTTAAGCAGCGAGATGCTATTCACTCAGTTCGATGGGATTGTACGGTTTCGAACGATATGCGGACTGAGGCAGCTCTGTAAAAAGCTGTCCTGTGTTGGAAATATGTGCACCTGGATTGCCCATGTAGATTTTTTGTTTCTGATAAAACTGTTGCTTTGTGACTTTTATCATGTTGGGACTTATACTGATGTAGAGGTTGGTGGGTTTGTTAAACTTCTCGATTCCAATGCAGACAAATGAGTAATGATTTTTTTTATCGGAAATTTTCATGATGAGTCCGGGCAACCCTGCAAACTTCCAGGGTCCGTCACTGATTGGAATATCGGGAGCATACCAGGCAGTGAAGTTCCTACCCCGGAACTTGGTGGAAGCTTTTCGACATCTGTAACCGCAAACGGTGGTGTCACCAGCTATCAGTTTCCATTCCGGTGTGATGAACTCCTCGTCGAAGATATAGAAATTGAACGGAATCCGGTTGATGGTTGTGATTTTTCCTTTGGGGTAGTTCTTATGGATAATCTCTTTATTGCTATTTCTAAGAAGAGGGATCGTGAGGGAACTCGTCTTATCGGGATGTATCTTCTGCTGTGCATGTTCATACCTGATTGAATCGACCATTACCCGCCTTTGATCCACATATTTAGAGGATTCATCGCTCACCTCAAGATACATCGCATACCTGTTTTTTTCATCCGGCGCCAATATGTCCGGTGTTTCAGTCTGTTCATAAAGAAATCGATAGCTTATTTCACCCAGTATTTCGGTTTCATTACTCTTCAGTTGTACGATCGGATCATTGTCACTGTATTGAGCAGATACAGTTTTGATGGTGATGACAATGCAAATAGAAATAATGAATCGTTTCATAACTTATAATATATTATGAACGACACATATTGCTATAATCCATATTGCATTTTCCATTTCATATTCAAATCAGAAATTTTATCTGTTGAACGGTACAATTTTTATGTTATTTTTGCAGTGCCTTTCTTTGTTGGTTTAGTGTTACTCCCGGATTGATTGGTCTCAATTTGATTGTTCGCTTTCCTGGCAGGGAAGGCATTTTTCTACTCAGTGATTTCACCTTTTCGATTATTGTACAGGTTCTGAGTCTGTAAAATAATAAATATATGCGCATATATATTGTGATACAAATATATTCTCCCCAAATGTAATCCACAAGAGGTCATTTGAAATTTAACGGGAGCTTAGTTTATAAGTATCAAAATATCAAAGAAATAGATGAAGTGGATTTAACGCTGGTTGAGCTCTTGTTGTTAACTCTATTTTATTCATATTGAGTTGTTTAACGCTTATTCACTCAGCTCGATGGGGTTGTAGGGTTTCGAACGATAAGCGGACTGAGGCAGCTCTGTAAAAAGCTGTCCTGTGTTGGAGATATGTGCACCTGGATTGCCCATGTAGATTTTTTGTTTCTGATAAAACTGTTTGCCAATTTGGCTAGACATGGGAAAGGACAAGGCCTCTGCCCCTCCAATAAAAATTGGAGGGGCTTGGGAGTGGGCTTGGAGTGGGCTTGGAGGGGCACCAGCCCAGTCCTTACCGAATCCAATCTCTCTCCTCCTGCAAAAGTTGCTGTTTTTTTACAAGCCTACCGATCTTTTGGCGTGTCGGTCATATGAAACAGGAGGGTGCCTCCGTCCATAATCTGTTCGTAGGTGATGAAATTCTTTTAGTAGGGCGCCCCGTTCCACTCGATTTTATCGACATACATATTCTCCCAGGAGAAGTTGCCGGTCTCCGGTCCCGGCTGCATCATGCCCAGCGGGTAGGTGGCACCGGGGAAGGTATGTCCCGTGAAGGCGGTCCCGATGAAAGGGTTCACATATTGCGTCAGGTCGCCCTCGTCATTTTGGGTCGAATTGCTGCTCTTCTTCGTGCAGGCCAGCGCCAGCAGAAGGGTGGTGAAAAGGAGTATATTTTTTTCATATTAACGTATTAACGTACCAACTTACTAACGTTCTAGCGTTCTAATCCTCTTTCTTCGCCCGTTTCGATTCCCAGACGAAGTAGGCGAGGAGGCCGATAAAGGCGATAAGCGCGGTGATCTGTGCACCGGTGCCGTGTGGGTCTGCCCACAGGTTGAGGTTGAGCACTTCGCCGTTGCCGGTGAGGAAGATGATCAGGGCACCCAGTACGCCGAAGAGCGCCGCCCCGGCGATGAAGCCGGAGGAGATGAGGATGGCGCGCTGGTGACGGGCGTTGTTGAGCGCCTTGTCCTTGCTGCTCTTGTTGATCCAGTGGTTGAGCAGTCCCCCCACCACCAGGGGTGTGTTGAGCGGCAACGGGATGAACATCCCCAGGGCGAAGGCGAGGGGTGAGATGCCGAGCCAGTTGACCAGGATGGCGATGATGGCGCCGATGCCGAGGAGCATCCAGCTGACACCGCTGCCGGCCATGAGCGGTTCGATGATGGCTGCCATGGCGTTGGCCTGCGGGGCCACCATCGGGTTGGGGTGCTCGGGGGTGGCGACGAAGCCATAGGCCTCGTTCAGGATGAAGATGACCGCTCCCACGGTGGCTGCCGACACCAGGGTGCCGAGGAACTTCCAGGACTCCTGTTTGGCGGGTGTGGTGCCGATCCAGTACCCGATCTTGAGGTCGGTGACGAAGCCGCCCGCCATGGAGAGGGCGGTGCAGACGATGCCGCCGATGATAAGACCGCTCACCATCCCCTGCCATCCCTCGAGGCCTACAGCCACCAGGATCACGGAGGAAAGGATCAGCGTCATGAGCGTCATGCCCGACACCGGGTTGGAGCCTACGATGGCGATGGCGTTGGCTGCCACGGTGGTGAAGAGGAAGGAGATGATGGTGACGGTGAGCAGTGCCACGATGGCCTGCACCAGTGTGATCTCCACGCCGAAGAGGAGGAAGATGAAGACGGCGATGAGCGTGAGGAAGAGGAAGAGCATCACGAACGACATTGCCAGGTCGCGCTGCGTCCGTTTCCCTTGCTCCTTGACACCGGCGGCCACCCCTTTCTTGCTGACGGCCAGCTTGAAGGCACTGCCGATGACACCGGAGGACTTGATGATGCCGATGATGCCGGCCATGGCGATGGCGCCGATGCCGATGGGACGCACGTAGGTGGCGAAGATCTCTTCGGCCGAGAGGGCGGCAAAGGGATTCATACCGCCATTGGCGGCTGCCAGCGCACCGATCTCGTTCACCAGCGGGATCAGTACCAGCCAGGAGAGGAGCGACCCCACGGTGATGATCACCGCGAAGCGGAGTCCTACGAGGTATCCGAAGCTGAAGATGAGGGCGCTGACGTTGAACTTGAGCACCATCTTGAACTTATCGGCCAGCACCGCTCCAGCGGGGATGATGCGGGTGGTGATCTCCTCGCTCCAGAGACGGAAGGCGGAGAAGCAGAAGTCGAACAGCCCGCCGATGAGGCCGCTGGTGATCAGCAGCCTGGCCTGGTTGCCCCCCTTCTCACCGGTCATCAGGATCTCGGTGGTGGCGGTCGCCTCGGGGAAGGGAAGCTTGCCGTGCATATCCTTGACGAAGTACTTGCGGAAGGGGATCAGGAAGAGAATTCCAAGGAATCCGCCAAAGAGGGAGGAGAAGAAGATCTGCCAGAAGTTGATCTGAATCTCGGGGTATTTGGCCTGCAGGATGTAGAGCCCCGGGATGGTGAAGATGGCACCCGCCACGATGACGCCGGAGGAGGCACCGATGGACTGGATGATGACGTTCTGTCCCAGTGCATTCTTGCGGCGGAAGGCGGCGGAGGCCCCCACGGCGATGATGGAGATGGGGATGGCTGCCTCGAACACCTGCCCGATTTTGAGTCCCGAGTAGGCGGCCGCGGCGGAGAAGATCACCGCCATGAGCAGTCCCATGCCCACCGACCAGGAGGTGACCTCCTTCACCGGTTTGTCTTCCGGCAACACCGGCTTGTACTCCTCTCCCGGCTGCAGCTCGCTGTAGGCGTTGCCGGGCAGTTCCATTGCTTTCTTTTCTACTTCGTTTGCTTCCATAATTGTTTTTTGCGATTGGCTGTTGTATTGGATTCTGGTTCGATGTTTTCAATAATCAGCTGTCAGCTCTGAACCCTGAACTCTGAACCCTGAACCCTGAACCCTGAACGGAGAACCAATAAACCTGCTAACGTTTTCAAATTTTGACGAAAATACAAAAAAAAGCCGATATGGAAAGCCGTTTTTGTTAACTTTGCGTGAAAATAAGGGTTTGGGGATGTTCGTTTGCGAAGGGAGAGAAGATCCTCAGCAGATGGATTGCAAATCCCGGGTTATTTTAAAGTAGATAATTTGAAAATACGACCATATGAAGATTAGCAGATCTCTTTTTGTACTGCTGACAGCAGCGGCATTGTGTTTGTTCCAGTCGCTGGATGGCAGGATGCAGGCCCAGGATTACACCCTGCAGGATATTGTGGGGGGTAAGTTCAGCGAGCGTGGCGTGGCCACCTTCACCTCGTCGCACGACGGGAGCCATTACTACAAGGCCGACGGAGAGCGCAGGGCGGTAGTGAAGCATGCCTACGCTACCGGCGAGGCGGTGGATACTTTATTTGACACCCGCACGGCGCGCAACTGTACCTTCGACACGTTTCAGGGCTTCCTGGTGAGTCCTGACGAGAACAGGGTGCTGGTTTACCGCGACCGGGAAGAGATCTATCGCCATTCGTTCCGGGCCGACTACTACTACCACGACGTGCGGCGCAACATGGTGCGGCGGCTGAGTGATCAGCCGGCAAAGCAGATGGTGCCGGTCTTCTCACCCGACAGCAGGATGCTGGCCTACGTGGTAGATAACAACATCTTCCTCACCAAGTTCGACTTCGACACGGAGTCGCAGGTGACCGACGACGGGGTGCTCAACAGCGTGATCAATGGTGCCACCGACTGGGTCTACGAGGAGGAGTTTGCCGTGACGCGGCTGATGGAGTTCTCGCCCGACAGCAAGCTGCTCGCCTTTGTGCGTACCGACGAGTCGGCCGTGAAGGAGTTCTCCTTCCAGACCTACAACGGGGAGCTTTACCCCGGCATGCGCCGTTTCAAGTACCCCAAGCCAGGTGAGGCCAACGCCACGGTGGAATGCCGCGTGTTCGACATCGCCGCCCGCACTACCCGCACCATGGAACTCCCCTCCGACGCGGATGGTTATATTCCCCGCATCACCTTTACGCCCAACGCGGAGCAGTTGGCGGTGATGACCCTCAACAGGAACCAGAACCGGTTCGACATGTATTTCGTGAACCCCCGCTCGACGGTCGCCAAGTTGATCCTCCGTGAGGAGAGCGACAGCTATATAGACTCCGAATGGCTCAGCTCAATCCACTTCATGGGCGACAAGTTTACCTGGGTCTCGGAGCGGGATGGCTACAGCCACATCTATCTTTACGGTCTTACGGGCACATTGCAGAAGCAGCTCACGCGGGGCAGCTACGACGTGACCGATCTGCTGGCCGTGGATGAAGCATCACAAACCATATGGTATCAGGCGGCCAACGAGAGTCCCCTGCGCCGTAACATCTACCGCCTCAACATTAACAAAGGGGAGCCGCAGAAGCTCTCCCCAAAGCCGGGATTCAACACGGCTTCCTTCAGTAACAATGGGCGCTACTTTGTGCTGCGGCACAGCGATGCACGCACACCCACGGTGATCACGTTGCACGACGGGACCGGGAAGCAGTTGCGCCTGCTGGAAGAGAATGCTGCGTTGCGTAGTACCCTGGCATCTGTCAACATTCCACAGCGTGAGTTCATCACCCTGCCTGCAGCGGACGGGACTACGCAGCTCAACGGCTGGATATTGAAGCCGGCGGACTTCAACCCGGCGAAGCAGTACCCTGTTGTGATGGTGCAGTACAGCGGTCCCAACTCGCAGGAGGTGCAGGACAAGTACAACGTCTCCTGGTACCATGCGTTGCTTGGCGAGGGAATCATCGTGGCCGCTGTGGACGGTCGCGGCACCGCCGCCCGCGGGGAGGCATTCCGTAAGGGTAACTACCTGAAGCTGGGCATACAGGAGTCGGACGATCAGGTGGCGGCAGCCCGCTATCTGGGCAGCCTCTCCTATGTGGATGGCAGCCGCATCGGTATCTGGGGGTGGAGCTACGGTGGCTACAACGTGCTGATGAGCATGAGCCGCGGCAACGGAGCATTCAAGGCAGGTGTTGCCATAGCACCGGTGACCGACTGGCGTTTTTACGACACGGTCTACAGCGAGCGTTTCATGCGCACCCCCGGGCAGAACCACGACGGTTACGAACAGGGATCGGCCCTGGCGCTGGCTCCACAGCTGGAGGGGAAGCTGCTGCTGGTACACGGCACCGCCGACGATAATGTGCACCTGCAGCACTCCATCGAGTACAGTCGCGCGCTGATCCGTGCCAACAAGCATTTTGATATGTTTTACTTCCCCGACTATGACCACTCCATTGTGGGAGGCAACGCGCGGGAGTATCTCTATGAGAAGGTGATCCGCTTCTTCAGCGAGGAGCTTTGAGCGGGTAGGAGAGGCCTCCGGTATGATTCAGGCTGATGCCGTTCGGAGATGATCTGGGTGGCATCAGTTGTTTCTACGCTAAACAAAAAACCGGTTTTGTTGTTATGAAAGGGGAATAAATGAAAGGTGTACCACACATCAATATGGGAGAGTTGTCCTTCATACAAAAAATAAGCAGGAATCCTGCCTTCGGTTTGATACCGTTGCTCCTCTTTTCAATCCTTGCCGGCATCCTGGAGATGTCCCTGGCAACGGGGGCTGTCCTGTTGTTGTCGCTCGCGGGATTTCTCTGGGTGAAGAAACCCGTGGGTCTCATCTATCAGATATCGCTCATCACCTTTTTCATCGCTTTCATCCTCTCCCTCTTCTTTACCCTGCAGACCGTCGTGAACAGCTTCGTGATCGTGGAGATCATCTTCCTGCTCTCGCTCATCATCGCACGCCTCTCACGCAGCCGCATCGTCTCACGTTCGGCAAAGAAGGAGAACGTACTGACGCGCAATTACATGAAAGAGACACTGCGCGTGGCTTTCCAGACCCAATACGGGCTCTCCATACATCTCCTTGTGGTGATGTTGCTGCTCCTGCTGGGAGCTGCCGGACCGCAGGGGCTGCACCAACGCTGGATCCTCTTCACCGCACAGGGGGTGCTGCTGGCAGTGATACTGCTGGAGAGCGCGCGGCTGCACCTGCTCACAAAAAGGCTTCACAAGGAGGAATGGTTGCCGGTGGTCAACGAGAGCGGCGACGTAACAGGTAAGGTAGCCAAGTCGATCACCAAGGATCTTAAGAATCGCTTCATGCACCCCGTGGTGCGGGTGGCACTGATATACAACGGGAAGATCTACCTGAAGGAGCGGGATCAATCACGACTGCTCAATCCCGGCTTGCTGGATTATCCCTTTGAGAAATACATGCAGTATGACCATGAAATCGATCAAAGCGTACACAACAGCATCAGCCGCGAGTGCGGTGACGCCAAACACATCCCATTGAGGTTTCTGTTGAAGTACACTTTCGAGAACGAAAGCACCAAGCGGCTGATTTTCCTCTATGTTTCGGACATAGAGGATGAGGAGCTCTTCAACAGCCTTCGTCTCAGTGGCGGGAAGTTGTGGACCGAGGAGCAGATAGGGGACAACATGGGAACAGGCCTCTTCTCAGAGTGTTTCGAACTGGAGTTTGAATATCTCAAGAACACCATCCTTTTGGCGCATCGTTTCCGCAGTCGCATGGAGAATAAGAGTTGAAAAGAGATCACTCGGCAATAATGGCAATAGGCAGCTAAACTCACGTTCGGCTGCCTATTTATCGTTTAAATATAAAAAAGAAAAAAGTTATTTGCAGTTATCTCATCTCTATTCGGTTTCGTTTTCATTTTGTTTCAACAGCTCCCGTTCATTCTTCAGTGTGCCGGAAAGCCTGGAAATTGAGTTGAAGTCGATCTCGCCGTTGACGTTGATGACGGTGAATAACCCCTTTTCATCGAGCGAGAGCAGAATCATATCCTGTTCCTTTTCACTGACCTCCTTCATCCATACGGAGATACGTGACTCCTCTTCGTTGACAGATACCACCTCCCGGTAATCGGCAAAAGCATCTCTGATCAGCTCGTCCGCCTTGCGGAAATAATGTCGCGAGTCTCGCTTGTTGTCGCTGCTGACGATGCGGATGCTGTTGAGCTTGCTGAAGGTATCCTTGAGTTCCTCGTCAAGGGTGTTCTCAGCCATCTTCTCCAACATGGTTTCACCAATGTTTACATTGTTGAGGGGGCGTTTTTCCTCTGCGCAGCGTTCCATGAAGAGTGTCACGAAATCGGATGCAGAGAGCAGGGTGGGCAGGGCAATGAGCCAAGCAATCAATATTGTTTTCATATCTTCTCTTCTTCGTTAATCGATTCAGGGTATCCTGTTGTCACTCCCTCCTGAATGGTATCACCGGAATGGAAGAGTTCCCCGGCATCCTCCGTCTCAACATCGGGGTCCCTGCCTGCCGCTGCTGTCTCGCTGTTGAGCGAGTCTATCATTTCCCAGTCGATCTCCATTGCGTTTAACTGGCGAAGGGTTTCGCGAGAGGCCTCTTCGCTCAACCGGAGGGCGTCGGCCAGTTTCTCCAGTGCATCGGTGGCTTGCTCCCATACCTCACTATCGGCCTTACCACTTTCAGCGTACTGAGGGTTGTTCTGTTGGCGGGTGATGAAATAGAGACTGACCCCCATGCCCACCAGTAACAAGATGGAGGCGGCAATGCGCATCAGCCTTGTGCGGCGGGGCATATGCTTTGGAACGACCGCAGTATCTGCTTTGCGGAGCGATTCCTGCAGCCTCTGCTCGAAACCGGCGCTTAACCGTGGGGCTTGCTCTTCTTCGATGTAGCTGAACAGTGGAGCGTAGCGCTGCAGCTCCTCCGGCAGCTCCTCTTCTGCAAAAAGGCGGCGCAGTTCCTGCTCCTCAGCCAGGTTGGTCTCGCAGTTCCAATATTTGTTGAGCAGCTCGATGATCAGATCCCTTTTCATCTCTTTATCCATTGTGTGACGATTCAGCAGTTTGTGCTCTTTTTTTTATCTTTCGTTCTGATCCAGTGAGGTTCCCATCCGACTCTTCTCCTTCAACGCCTCGCCCGACAAGAGCTCCTGCAGCTTCTTCCTGGCCCTGAAGAGCGTTACCTTCACCAGCTCCTCACTGATCTGAAGCGTGTCGGCGATTTGCCGGTAACTCATCTCCTCGATCTCACGCAGGCGGAACAGGGTTTGTTGCCTTTCCGGAAGTTGTGCGATACAGTGCGCAATCAGTGCATGCTGCTCTTTTCTCACCAGCCTGCTGTGGGGTGATTCGCTGTCGATCAGGTTTTTTTCCTCCTCCTCGACAGATGACCATGCACTCTTTCTGTTCGATGCCACTGCCAGACGATCGAGCGACATGTTTCGGATTGCCCTGTAGCAGTATGCCTCCGGATTGTCGATCTCTTCCCATTCCTCACGCCGGCTCCAGAGCTTCAACAGCAGATCCTGCAGAATGTCTTCTGCCTCTGCGCGGTCCCTTACGATGCCGAGCGCATGACGGAACAACTTCTCCCTGAGCGGCAGGATGAGGGTGTGAAAAGAATCAACTTTCATTTTATAATGACGGATGAAGTGGGGAAAAGTTACAGCTAGTTGCAAAAATAATTGTTTTTTACAAGCTACCTGACAAGAACTCGCTACGCTCAAACAGCTTGTCAGGTTGCGCTTGTTGCAGCGAACGGGTGGCCCGACAACAAGCTGAGGTCTTGGAACTATATCCGCGCACGGACAGCAAACCAAGAATATCGAACATAAAAGCATGAACTAAGAAAAATGAACCAAGCACATCAAACCATAAACCAACCAACCTAATAACGCAATAACGCAATAACGCAATAACGTTAAAAACCTAATAACCTATAATCGTGCACAGGTTTTGAAAAAAACATCTTCAAACACTTGCATATCTTGTTGATTCTTTGTAATTTTGTGCCGTTTTTCACTCCAACTGATTGGTTATTGAATGATAATCAAGCCATTATTATATGCAGATGGTGTGTGAACGCCTTTACGGGAAATGATTAAAAAACAAGAATAAGTTAAAAAAAAGAAAGCAGAAAATGCCTACAATTCAACAATTAGTAAGAAAAGGACGTACCACTCTTACGGAAAAGAGCAAATCGCCTGCGTTGGATTCCTGTCCGCAGCGTCGGGGTGTATGTGTGAGAGTTTACACCACCACACCGAAGAAACCGAACTCAGCGATGAGAAAGGTAGCTCGTGTGCGTTTGACCAACTCGAAGGAAGTGAACGCTTACATCCCGGGTGAAGGACACAACCTGCAGGAGCACTCTATCGTGCTGGTGCGTGGTGGACGTGTGAAAGACCTTCCGGGTGTACGTTACCACATTGTGCGCGGAACACTTGATACTGCCGGTGTGAACGGCCGTACCCAGAGACGTTCCAAGTACGGAGCGAAGCGCCCCAAAGCGTGAGCCAAGGGTGCCGCACCTGCAAAGGGAGGTAAGAAGTAAATTTTTTCCTTCCGGTACGCAATTCATTTAAGAAGTAAAATTGTAAAATCGCTGTTGAAATTTTTGGACATTGCTACTTTATGACCGGTTGAGTAAATGAACTCAGAGGAGTTTGTTGAAGACGATAAAAGGCAACCAAACAACACAAAAATCTTATTAAACAATGAGAAAAGCAAAACCTAAGAAAAGACAGATCCTCCCGGATCCTGTTTATGGTGATGTGAGGGTAACAAAGTTTGTTAACCACCTGATGTATGACGGTAAGAAGAGTATCTCATACGATATCTTTTACTCCGCATTGAACAATGTAAAGGCTAAATTGCCGAACGAAGAGAAATCTCCCCTCGAGATTTGGAAAGCTGCCCTCGACAATATTACCCCCCAGGTTGAAGTGAAATCACGCCGTGTTGGCGGAGCCACTTTCCAGGTACCCACCGAGATCAGACCCGACAGAAAAGAATCCGTTTCAATGAAAAACCTCATTCTCTATGCGCGCAAGAGAGGAGGCAAGACGATGGCCGACAAGCTGGCTGCCGAGATCGTAGATGCATTCAACGGTCAGGGCGGAGCATTCAAGCGGAAAGAAGATATGCACAGAATGGCAGAGGCGAACCGTGCTTTTGCCCACTTTAGATTTTAACATAAGATAGAAGGTAAAAAAGATGGCTAAGGGTTCAAAAGAAGCATTAAAATTCACTCGTAACATAGGTATCATGGCGCACATCGACGCCGGCAAGACCACCACCTCTGAGCGTATCCTGTTCTACACGGGACTCACGCACAAGATCGGGGAGGTGCATGACGGCGCGGCTACCATGGACTGGATGGAGCAGGAGCAGGAGCGTGGGATCACCATCACCTCTGCTGCCACCACCACGAGCTGGAAATATGACGACCAGACATACAAGATCAACCTGATCGACACCCCGGGACACGTGGACTTCACGGTGGAGGTGGAACGTTCGCTGCGCGTGCTGGATGGTGCGGTAGCGGCGTTTTGCGCTGTAGGTGGTGTGGAGCCGCAGTCGGAGACTGTATGGCGTCAGGCTGACAAATATAAGGTACCCCGTGTAGGGTATGTGAACAAGATGGACCGTTCGGGTGCCAACTTCTTCGACGTGGTTCGCCAGGTGAAGGAGATGCTGGGTGCCAACGCATGTCCCATCCAGATCCCCATCGGGGCTGAAGAGACCTTTAAGGGCGTGGTCGACCTGGTCACGATGAAAGCGCTTTACTGGCATGACGAGACCATGGGTGCCGACTACGACGTGAGGGATATCCCGGCCGACTTGCTGGAGGAAGCCAAAGAGTGGCGCGAGAAGATGCTCGAGACCATTGCCGAGTGCGACGATGCACTGATGGAGAAGTTCTTCGACGATCCTGACTCGATTACCGAAGAGGAGATCAGAAAAGCCATCCGCAAGGGAACACTCTCCATGCAGATCAACCCCATGATCTGTGGTTCATCGTTCAAGAACAAGGGTGTACAGACACTGCTCGACGCGGTATGTGCCTACCTGCCCAGTCCGATGGATACCGAGGCAATCAGCGGCACGCTGCCCGACGATCCAGAAAAGGAAGTGGTACGTCATCCCAGCCCCGATGAACCGATGAGCGCCCTGGCGTTCAAGATCGCCACCGATCCCTACGTGGGACGCCTCTGCTTCTTCCGCGTTTACTCGGGAGAGATCGAAGCAGGATCGTATGTCTACAACCCCCGTTCGGGCAAGAAAGAACGTATCTCCCGCCTGTTCCAGATGCACTCCAACAAGCAGAACCCGAAAGAGTTCATTGGTACGGGTGACATCGGTGCCGGCGTAGGGTTCAAGGATATTCGCACGGGTGACACCCTCTGTGATGAGAAGCATCCGATCATCCTCGAAGCGATTGACTTCCCGGATCCAGTGATTGGTATTGCCGTAGAGCCCAAGACGCAGAAGGACCTCGACAAGCTATCGACCGGTCTGGCTAAGCTCTCGGAAGAGGATCCCACCTTCACCGTGAAGACCGACGAGGACACTGGTCAGACAGTGATCTCCGGTATGGGTGAATTGCACCTCGAGATCATCATCGACCGTCTGAAACGCGAGTTCAAGGTGGAAGCCAACCAGGGTCGTCCCCAGGTATCTTACAAGGAGGCTATCACCAAGGCTGTGGAGTTGCGTGAAACTTACAAGAAGCAGACCGGTGGTCGTGGTAAGTACGCCGATATGATCGTGCGCGTGGAACCGGCCGATGCCGACTTCGAAGGTGATCTGCAGTTCGTGGACGAGGTGAAGGGCGGTAACATCCCCAAGGAGTATATCCCCTCCATCCAGAAAGGATTCCACCGCGCCATGAAAAATGGTGTGCTGGCAGGATATGCCCTCGACAAGCTAAAGGTAACCGTGCTCGATGGTTCATACCACCCGGTCGACTCCGATCAGCTCTCGTTCGAGATCTGTGCCATGCAGGCCTTCAAGAGTGCTTCGGAAAAGGCAGGACCTGTCTTGCTGGAGCCGATCATGAAGGTTGAGGTGGTAACCCCCGAGGAAAGCATGGGGGATGTGATCTCCGACCTGAACAAACGTCGCGGACAGGTGGAAGGAATGGAATCGAACCGTTCCGGAGCCCGTGTGGTGAAAGCCAAGACCCCGATGTCGGAGATGTTCGGCTATGTGACTTCGCTGCGTACCATCACATCGGGACGTGCCACATCGACCATGTCATTCTCCCACTTCGAAGAGGTATCCTCCTCGATTGCCAGACAAGTGCTGACAGAAGTGAAGGGACGTGTGGATTTGATCAAGTAAGAGCAAACAAATTTTACGCATAAAATTATATGAGCCAAAAAATCAGAATCAAACTGAAATCTTACGATTACAGCCTCGTGGACAAGTCCGCTGAGAAAATCGTAAAAACCGTAAAAGCTACGGGTGCTGTGGTGAGCGGTCCCATACCCCTGCCAACACACAAGCGCATCTTTACCGTGAACCGTTCCACCTTCGTGAACAAGAAGTCACGCGAACAGTTCGAGCTGGCCTCCTTCAAACGGCTTATCGACATCTACAGCTCAACAGCAAAGACCGTCGATGCCCTGATGAAGCTTGAGCTGCCCAGCGGTGTGGAAGTAGAGATCAAAGTGTGATAACAGACAGCAATAAATAATTAAACAACAGAGAAATGCCAGGATTATTAGGAAAAAAAATCGGAATGACATCCGTTTTCAGTGCCGAGGGAAAGAACATTCCATGCACTGTTATCGAAGCAGGTCCTTGCGTGGTTACTCAGGTGAAGACAGTCGACAATGACGGCTACGACGCCATTCAGCTCGGGTTCGTGGACAAGAAAGACAAGCACACCCCCAACGCTGAACAGGGTCACTTCAAGAAAGCAGGAGTAAGCCCCAAGAGACACTTGGCCGAGTTCAAAGGATTCGGAGACGACTACAAGTTGGGATCCGAAATCACTGTTGACTTTTTCAATGATGCCGTTTACGTGGATGTGATCGGTACCTCGAAGGGAAAAGGTTTCCAGGGAGTGGTGAAACGCCACGGATTCGCAGGTGTGGGTCAGGCCACACACGGACAGCACAACAGGCTTCGTGCCCCCGGTTCCATCGGAGCCGCTTCATACCCCGCAAAGGTATTCAAGGGAACACGCATGGCCGGACAGATGGGTAACGAGCGGGTGACCGTTCAGAACCTGCAGGTGGTAAAGATAATCCCCGAACACAATCTCCTTCTGGTGAAGGGATCGGTGCCGGGAGCGAAAGGTTCAATCGTATTAATTGAGAAGTAAGAAATGGAATTAAGTATCTACAATAGCAAAGGAGAGGTAACAGACAAGAAGGTGAATCTCGACGATTCCATTTTCGGCATTGAACCGAACGAACATGTTATCTGGCTCGATGTGAAGCAGTACCTGGCCAACCAGCGTCAGGGTACCCACAAGTCGAAAGAGAGAAACGAGATCGCCGGCAGTACCCGCAAGCTGATTCGTCAGAAGGGTAGTGGTGGTGCCCGCAGGGGTGACATCAAATCGCCCGTGTTGGTGGGTGGAGGCCGCGTGTTCGGTCCCAAGCCCCGTGATTACAGCTTCAAGCTCAACAAGAAGGTGAAGGCGCTGGCACGCAAGTCGGCTCTCTCGCTCAAGGCAAAGAACAACAGCATCATCGTTGTGGAGGACCTGTCGTTCGACACGCCAAAGACCAAGGAATTTGCCTCGCTGACAAAGAATCTGCAACTGGCTGATAAAAAGCTACTTTTCGTTTTGCCAGGTCAAAATAAAAACGTATATTTGTCGGCCCGAAATTTACAGAAAGTGAATGTGATAACAGCTTCTGAAATAAACACATACGCTATTATGAATTGTGGCAGCCTGGTGATGACCGAGTCGTCGCTGACTGCAATTGATAACCTCTTTAACGCAAAAGGAGAATAAAAGATGAGTGTATTAGTAAAACCGATATTCACGGAAAAGCAGACTGCCCTGACGGACAAGTATGAAAACCGTTACGGCTTCATCGTGTCTCCTTCTGCCAACAAGGTTCAGATCAAGAACGAAGTGGAAGCTCTCTACAACGTACATGTGGAGAGTGTGAACACGATGAAGTATGATGGCAAAGTGAAGAGCCGTTACACCAAATCGGGTGTCGTTTTCGGCAAGACAGGCGCATACAAGAAAGCAATCATCACCTTGCGAAAAGGTGAAACGATCGATCTATTTAGCAACATTTAAACAACATGGCAATACGTAAATTAAAGCCCACTACACCGGGGCAAAGACACAAGATTATCGGTTCATTTGAAACAATCACTGCAAGTGTACCGGAGAAATCTCTTGTAGTTGGAAAGAAGGCAACGGGTGGACGCAACCACCAGGGTAAGATGACCATGGGTTACCTGGGTGGCGGACACAAAAGACGTTACCGCATCATCGACTTCAAGAGAACAAAAGATGGTATCCCGGCCGTTGTGAAGAGCATCGAATATGATCCCAACCGTTCGGCACGCATCGCGCTGCTTTACTATGCCGACGGAGAGAAGACCTATATTCTTGCCCCCAATGGACTGCAAGTTGGAACCTCAGTGATGTCGGGGCCCGATGCCGCCCCGGAAGTAGGAAATGCATTGCCCTTGGCGGTGATCCCCATCGGTACGGTGGTGCACAACATTGAGTTGCGCCCCGGACAGGGAGCCAAGATGGCACGTTCGGCCGGAACATTCGCACAGCTGGTGTCGCGTGAAGATAAGTACGCGATCATCAAGATGCCTTCCGGTGAAGTTCGCAAGATTCTTTCTGCCTGCAAGGCTACCATTGGTAGTGTAGGCAATTCGGATCATGCTCTGGAAAAATCAGGTAAAGCCGGTCGTTCACGCTGGCTGGGTCGTCGCCCGCACAACCGTGGTGTGGTGAAGAACCCGGTAGATCACCCCATGGGTGGTGGTGAAGGACGCGCGTCGGGAGGACATCCCAGATCGCCCAAGGGCTTATATTCAAAGGGCTTGAAGACAAGAGCGCCCAAAAAACATTCTTCGAAATACATCGTAGAGAGAAGAAAAAAGAAGTAATCTGATTTAATTATTACACAACTATGAGCAGATCATTAAAGAAAGGTCCCTATATCAACCTGAAGCTGGAACAGAAGGTGAGTGCCATGAACGACAGCGGCAAGAAGGCCGTAGTCAAGACATGGGCCCGCGCTTCCATGATATCACCTGATTTTGTAGGGCACACCATCGCTGTGCACAACGGGAACAAGTTTATCCCGGTATACGTGACAGAGAACATGGTTGGGCACAAACTGGGCGAATTCGCTGTTACCCGCACGTTCCGCGGACACTCAGGCAACAGGAAGAAATAAGATCAGGGCGCTTAACGAACAAAGAAAAACAGAAAAGACATGAGTGCTAGAAAAAGAATATCAGCCGAACAAAGAAAAGAAAACCGCAAGACGGTTTCTCTGGCCGTACTGAAGAACGTGCCCACATCACCTCGCAAGATGCGTTACGTGGCCGACATGGTACGTGGCATGGAGGTGTTCAAGGCTCTCGGCGTGCTGAAGTTCTCCAACAAGGAGGCATCGATCAGAGTCGAGAAGTTGTTACTTTCAGCCATTGCCAACTGGGAACAGAAGAACGAACGAAAGGCAGAGACCGGCGAGCTTTATATCAAGACCATCTCAGTGGATGGAGGATCCATGCTGAAGCGTCTGCGTCCTGCACCGCAGGGTCGCGGTTACCGCATCCGCAAACGCTCCAACCACGTGACAATTGTCGTAGATACATTGAACAAAGAACAAGCAGAAAACTAAGAAGATGGGACAGAAAGTAAATCCGATAGCAAATCGTTTGGGAATCATCAAAGGATGGGACTCTAACTGGTACGGCGGAAATAATTATGGTGACACCCTGCTGGAGGACAGCAAGATCCGCACCTATTTGAATGCCCGTCTAGCCAAAGCCAGTGTATCTCGCATTGTCATTGAGCGCACACTGAAACTGGTGACCATCACCATCTGTAGTGCCCGCCCCGGCATCATCATCGGCAAGGGTGGCCAGGAGGTGGACAAGCTCAAGGAAGAGCTGATGAAGATCACCGACAAAGATATCCAGATCAACATTTACGAGATCAAGAAGCCGGAGTTGGATGCCATGATCGTGGCCACCAACATTGCCCGCCAGCTTGAAGGGAAGATTGCCTACCGTCGTGCGGTGAAGATGGCCGTTGCTGCCACCATGCGCATGGGCGCCGAGGGGGTCAAGGTGCAGGTATCAGGACGTCTGAACGGCGCCGAGATGGCCCGCTCCGAGATGTACAAAGAGGGCCGCACGCCCCTTCACACCTTCCGTGCCGACATCGATTACGCACAGGCTGAAGCGCTCACCAAGGTGGGTATCATTGGCATCAAGGTATGGATTTGCCGTGGCGAGATCTATGGCAAGAAAGATCTGGCTCCTTCGTTCGCAACCTCCAAAGACAACCGTTCAGCAGGCAACCGCGGTGGCGGTAATCGCCCTGAAGGCGGCAGAGGCGGCCGGCGCAACAGGAGAAATAACAAAACCAACGCTTAATAGAAGAAAATATGTTACAACCGAAGAAAACAAAGTTCAGAAGACAGCAGAAAGGTCGCATGAAAGGTGTGGCCGGTCGCGGCAATCAGCTGGCATTCGGCTCTTTCGGGATCAAATCGCTCGAATCGAAATGGATCACCGGAAGGCAGATTGAAGCTGCCCGTATTGCTGTAACACGTTACATGCAACGTCAGGGACAGGTTTGGGTACGTATTTTCCCGGATAAGCCGATCACCAAGAAGCCAGCCGAAGTGCGTATGGGTAAGGGTAAAGGTAATCCGGAAGGATATGTGGCGCCCATCACACCGGGCCGCATCCTTTTCGAGATTGAAGGCGTTTCCTATGACGTGGCAAAAGAGGCTTTGCGTTTAGCGGCTCAGAAGTTGCCTGTGACCACCAAGTTCGTGGTGAGAAGGGATTATGATTATGATCAAAAATCGTAAAGCGAGATGAAGAAGCAAGAAGAATTGAGAGAGATATCCGAAAAGGACCTGAAAGAGAGACTGGAAGCTGAAACGGTGGCATTGACCCAACTGAAGATCAGCCACACCATCACCCCGCTCGATGATTCGGGATCGATCCGCGAGAAACGTCGCAACATTGCCCGTATCCACACGGAGCTGCGTGCAAGAGAGTTGAAAAATAAGCAATAAGATAGCTAATGGAAACGAGAAATTTAAGAAAGGAAAGAATCGGGGTCGTTTTCAGCAATAAGATGGACAAGACCATCACGGTTGCTGTAAAATGGAAAGAGAAACACCCTATATATGGGAAGTTCGTTAACAAAACGAAGAAATTTCACGCCCATGATGAGAAGAATGACTGTAACATCGGTGATACAGTACGTATAATGGAGACCCGTCCTTTGAGCAAGTCGAAGAGATGGAGAGTGGTTGAAATAATGGAAAGGGCCAAGTAAGATGATACAACAAGAATCAAGATTAACAGTTACTGACAACAGCGGTGCCAAGGAGGTTCTTTGCATCCGCGTATTGGGCGGTACAAGAAGGCGCTACGCCTCTGTAGGGGATGTCATTGTTGTTACAGTCAAGAGCGCGATCCCAACGAGTGATATCAAGAAAGGAACAGTATCGAAAGCAATCATCGTGCGTACGAAGAAAGAGCTCCGTCGTGCCGACGGATCCTACATCCGTTTCGACGACAATGCCTGCGTGTTGCTCAACAACGCCGGCGAGTTGCGTGGAAGCCGTATCTTCGGACCTGTTGCCCGTGAACTTCGTGCCACCAACATGAAGATTGTTTCATTAGCTCCTGAAGTATTATAATCCATTAATCAATCACAGGCAATGAGTAAATTACATATCAAGAAAGGCGATACGGTATATGTCAACTCCGGTGAGGACAAAGGCAAAACCGGCCGCGTACTGGAGGTTCTAGTGAACAAGAACCGCGCAGTAGTGGAAGGGGTGAACATCGTATCCAAGCATAGCAAACCCAACGCACAGAATCCCAACGGAGGCATCGAAAAGAAGGAAGCTTCTATTCATCTCTCCAAACTGAACCCGGTGGATCCCAAGACCGGTAAGCCCACCCGCGTTGGCAGAAAAGAGAACAGCAAAGGCAAATTAGTACGTTACGCTAAAAAATCGGGGGAGGAAATTAAATGAGTACGACAACATACGAAGTGAGTTTAAAGAAAGATTACAAGGAGCGTGTGGTGCCTGCCCTGATGAAGGAATTCAGCTATAAATCGGTGATGCAGGTTCCCCGTCTGGAGAAGATCGTGATCAACCAGGGGCTCGGCATCGCCGTTGCCGACAAGAAGATCATTGAGACAGCCATCAACGAACTGACCACCATTACCGGTCAGAAGGCTGTACAGACAGTATCACGCAAGGATATCTCGAACTTCAAGCTCCGTAAGAAGATGCCGGTGGGCGTACGCGTGACACTGCGTCAGGACAAGATGTACGAGTTCCTTGAAAGATTGGTACGTGTGGCGTTGCCCCGTATTCGTGACTTCAAGGGTATCGAGAACAAACTCGATGGCCGTGGCAACTATACCATGGGTATCGAAGAGCAGATCATCTTCCCTGAGATCAACATCGACAACATCACCCGTCTGCTGGGAATGAACATCACGTTCGTGACAACTGCAGCTACCGACGAGGAAGGGTATGCACTGTTGAGAGAGTTCGGATTACCGTTTAAAAAAGACTAATTGCAAGCAGTCGCGCTTAGCCCGGCAACCACCGGGCTCAGCAGTGACAAGGCAAAGACCCATAACATTGAACACATAAATCAGTAGATAATGGCAAAAGAATCAATGAAAGCCCGTGAGGTGAAAAGAGCGAAGATGGTTGCCCGTTACGCCGAAAAGCGAGCCAAATACCTGGCAGAAGGTGACTATGAAGCGCTTCAATCGATTCCCAAGAATGCTTCTCCCGTACGCTTGCACAATCGTTGCAAGCTGACCGGTCGCCCCAAGGGATACATGCGCCAGTTTGGCCTCTCCCGTATCCAGTTCCGCGAAATGGCATCGAAGGGATTGATCCCCGGGGTGAAGAAAGCAAGCTGGTAAAAAAGCTTTCAGCTGAACGCTGAGAGCAAAGCGCAAAGAATACATAAATATTGTCCCGGCAGTCGGGATCAATTTAAACAATTATCATATGACAGATCCAATAGCAGATTATTTGACGCGGCTTAGGAACGCCATCCAGGCAAAGCACCGGGTGGTGGAAGTTCCCGCATCAAATCTCAAAAAAGACATCACCAAGATTCTTTTTGAAAAAGGCTACATTCTTAATTACAAGTTTGTAGAGGATGGTCCACAGGGTTCAATCATGATCGCCCTGAAGTACGATCCGGTGAACAAAGTAAATGCAATCAAGAAACTGAAACGCGTATCAACCCCCGGCTTGCGCCAGTATGTGGGTTACAAGGATATGCCGCGCGTGCTGAACGGTTTGGGTATTGCCATATTATCTACTTCAAACGGAGTGATGACAGACAAGGAAGCCCGCGAACATAAGGTGGGCGGTGAAGTATTGTGTTACGTGTATTAATTTGAAGGAGAGAGTAATATGTCAAGAATAGGAAAATTACCCATCACCCTGCCCGCGGGCGTAGACGTTAAAGTGGGAGAGAACAACCTTATCACGCTGAAAGGTCCCAAGGGGGAATTGCAGCAACAGGTAAACCCCAATATGAAGGTGTCGGTCGACAATGGTCTGCTTATCGTGGAACGTCCGAACGACGAAAAAGAAAACCGTGCAATGCATGGCCTCTACCGTTCACTGTTGAACAACATGGCCATTGGCGTGTCGGAAGGTTTCCGTAAAGAGCTGGAGCTGGTAGGTGTTGGTTACCGTGTATCCAACAACGGTCAGGTACTGGAGTTATCGCTTGGTTATACCCACAGCATCTTCCTGCAGTTGCCTGCAGAGATCAAGGTGGAGACCAAGATGGAGAGAAACAAGAACCCGCTCATCATCCTGGAGTCGTGCGACAAGCAGCTGCTTGGACAGGTGTGCGCCAAGATCCGTTCATTCCGTAAGCCTGAGCCATACAAGGGCAAGGGTATCAAGTTCGTGGGTGAACAACTCCGTCGCAAATCGGGTAAGACAGCAGGTAAATAATTCAGGTAAACCGACATCGCAATGATTACAAAGAACGAAAAAAGACTTAAGATAAAAGCCCGTGTAAGGGGTAAGATCAGTGGCACCGCCGAGTGCCCGCGTCTGACCGTCTTCCGGAGCAACAAGCAGATATACGCACAGGTGATCGATGATCTCACCGGTCGTACCCTTGCCGCAGCCTCATCGCTGAAGATCGAGGAGAAGCTTCCCAAGAAGGAGCAGGCAGCCAAGGTGGGAGAGATGGTAGCCAAGAACGCCTTGGAAGCAGGTGTGGAGAAGGTGGCTTTCGACCGCAACGGTTACCTCTATCATGGACGTATTAAAGATTTGGCTGACGCTGCCCGCAAAGGTGGCCTTAAATTTTAACGATTATGGCAGGAATGAACAACAAGGTAAAAACTACCAACGATATTGAATTAAAAGACCGTTTAGTGGCTATTAATCGTACCACAAAGGTGACCAAGGGAGGTCGTACCTTCACTTTCGCCGCCATCGTGGTGGTTGGAAACGAAGACGGCATCGTAGGCTGGGGCCTCGGTAAGGCCGGTGAAGTGACCACGGCGATCGCCAAGGGTGTGGAAGCCGCCAAGAAGAACCTGGTCAAGGTACCGGTATACAAGGGTACCATCCCCCACGAACAGGTAGCCCGTTTCGGTGGCGCACAGGTATTCCTCAAGCCGGCCGTGACCGGTACCGGTGTGAAGGCCGGTGGTGCCATGCGTGCCGTACTGGAGAGTGTGGGTATCACCGACGTGTTGGCCAAGTCGAAAGGCTCATCCAACCCCCACAACCTGGTTAAGGCAACCATCGAGGCGCTCACTGAACTGAGAGATCCCTTCACCATTGCCCAAAACAGGGGCATCAGCATGGAAAAAGTATTTAACGGACAATAAAGAAAGGAATCTGAAATGGCTACAATCAAAGTAAAACAGACAAGAAGCAGAATCGGAGCTCCTAAGGATCAGAAAAGGACGTTGGATGCTTTGGGACTGACCAAGATGCACCGTGTGGTGGAACATCAAGACACGCCCTCCATCAGGGGACTGATCAACAAGGTGCACCACCTGGTAACGGTAGTAGAATAAACAAGTTACAAAACGATAAAAAAGATATTAACGATGAATTTATCGAATTTAAAACCGGCTGAAGGAGCCACCACATCCCGCAAAAGAATTGGCCGTGGGGCCGGATCGGGTAAGGGAGGTACTTCAACCAGAGGACATAAGGGACAGAAATCAAGATCGGGATACTCCAAGAAGGTTGGTTTTGAAGGCGGACAGATGCCGCTGCAGCGCCGCCTGCCCAAGTTTGGTTTTAAGCCGCTGAAACGTACGGAGTATAAGGCCATCAACCTGGAAACACTCCAGGAGCTGGCTGATGCACTGAAGGTGACGAAGATCAACCCCGAGGTGCTGATTGGTGCCGGACTGGTTTCGGCCAAGCACCTGGTGAAAATTCTCGGAAGAGGAACGCTGACGGCCAAGCTGGAGGTAGAAGCACACGCATTCTCCAAATCAGCAGAAGAGGCCATTACCTCTGCAGGTGGAACCGCTGTAAAACTCTGAAAAAATGGGATTTGTACAAACAGTTAAAAATATATGGAAGATAGAAGACCTTCGTCAGAGGCTTATTATCACCATTGGTTTTATCGCCATCTACCGTTTTGGATCGTTCGTGGTACTGCCCGGAATCAATCCTGAACAACTTGTGGCACTGCAGTCAAATGCCAGTACCGGCTTGCTGAGCCTTCTCGACATGTTCTCGGGAGGAGCTTTTGCCAATGCCTCAATCTTTGCCCTGGGAATCATGCCCTATATCTCTGCTTCCATCGTGATGCAGCTGCTCGGCATCGCCGTGCCTGCCTTCCAGAAGATGCAGCGTGAGGGTGAGAGTGGTCGTACCAAGATTAACCAGTACACCCGCTACCTCACGGTAGCCATCCTGCTGGTGCAGGGACCTGCCTACCTCTACGGAGCTGTGGGTGGTGCCATCCCCGGCGGTTTCTGGGACTGGGTATTGCCCTCTACTGTAATCCTTGCCGGTGGGAGCATGTTCGTGCTCTGGCTGGGTGAACGCATCACCGACAAAGGTATCGGCAATGGTATCTCGTTCATCATCCTGATTGGTATCATCGCCCGTCTGCCGCATTCGCTGGTAGCCGAGTATGACCGGTTGATCGATGCTCCGGGTGGATTGATCCTGTTGCTGCTCGAACTGCTCTTCATGGTGGCGGTTACCGCCGCTGCGATCATGCTGGTGCAGGGTGTCCGCAAGGTACCCGTACAGTATGCCAAGCGTATTGTGGGCAACAAGCAATATGGAGGTGTAAGACAGTATATCCCGTTGAAGGTGAATGCCGCCAACGTGATGCCTATCATCTTCGCCCAGGCGATCATGTTCATCCCTATCACCATCGCGCAGTTCTCTGCTGGTGAGGGAGGTGGCTTCTGGATTGCGCTGATGGACTTCACCAGCTTCTGGTATAACTTCATCTTCGCGTTGTTGATTATCGCATTCACTTACTTCTATACTGCAATCACGGTGAACCCTGTGCAGATGGCAGAGGATCTGAAACGTAACAACGGCTTCATCCCTGGTGTTAAACCGGGTAAGCGTACGGCTGAATATATCGACACCATCATGTCGAGGATCACACTTCCCGGATCTGTGTTTCTGGCAATCGTTGCCATCCTGCCCGCCTTTGCGGGTCTGATGGGGATCAACTCCCAGTTTGCACAGTTCTTCGGAGGTACATCGCTGTTGATCCTCGTGGGGGTTGTGCTCGACACACTTCAGCAAATTGAGAGTCACCTATTGATGCGTCATTACGACGGCTTCCTCAAATCGGGTGCCAAGATCAAGGGCAGAACAGGTTCAATTGCCGCTTATTGATGTTGAAAGAATAAATGATGGATAGCAACAGAATCATACTGAAGACCGACGAAGAGATCGAGTTCATGCGTGACGCGAACCGCCTTGTGGGGATGACGCTCGGAGAGCTCTCCCGTCACATCCGGCCGGGCATCTCCACGCTGCAGCTTGATCGCATCGCCGAAGCCTTCATCCGTGACCATGGCGCTATTCCCACTTTCCTGGGTTATGGTGGTTTTCCCAACTCGATCTGTACCTCGGTCAACGAGAACGTGGTACATGGCATCCCCAATGAAAAGCCTCTCGAGGAGGGGGATGTGATCTCGATCGATTGTGGCACGAACCTGCGCGGCTTTTGCGGCGACTCAGCCTACACTTTCTGTGTGGGTGAGGTGAAAGAAGAAGTGAAACAACTTCTCCGCATTACCAGAGAGTCGCTGTACAAAGGCATTGAACAGGCTCGAGAGGACAACCGCATTGGTGACATCGGATCGGCTATACAGGACTACTGTGAATCGCACGGTTACGGCGTGGTGCGCGAGCTTGTGGGCCATGGCATCGGTAAGCAGATGCACGAGGCTCCCGAGGTGCCCAACTATGGGCGACGCGGCACCGGTCCGCTTTTGCGGAACGGCATGTGTATTGCCATTGAGCCGATGATCAACATGGGTGGGCGCAAGGTGATTTTCGAAAACGACGGATGGACAGTGCGGACCAAAGACCGTAAGCCATCGGCACATTTCGAGCATACCATCGCCATCCGGAACGGGAAAGCTGATATCCTATCCACATTTGAGTTTATTCTTGAAAGCAACAACTAACCAAAGAGCATTGATTGAATGGCTAAACAGGCAGCAATAGAACAGGACGGAACCATCATAGAAGCATTGTCAAATGCGATGTTCCGCGTAGAACTGGAAAACGGACACGAGATTACCGCTCATATCTCGGGTAAGATGCGCATGCACTACATCCGCATCCTCCCCGGAGACAGGGTACGGGTGGAGATGTCGCCCTACGATCTCTCGAAAGGAAGAATCTCATTCAGGTATAAATAAGCTGTCAGTAATCAGTGTTCAGCTGATAACTGACAACTGAGAGTAACAAGCGAAAAAATAAAAAACTAAACATATGAAAGTAAGAGCATCACTCAAGAAACGTACGGCAGACTGTAAGATCGTAAGGCGTAAAGGCCGTTTGTATATCATCAACAAAAAGAATCCCAAGTTCAAACAACGTCAGGGATAAGATTCATCAACTGTAATCAAATAACAAAGAAACATATATGGCAATAAGAATTGTAGGTGTCGATCTGCCGCAGAACAAGAGGGGTGAAATTGCCCTCACCTATATCTATGGGATTGGACGTAGCGCCGCGAACTCCATTCTGGAGAAGGCAGAAGTTGACAAGAACATCAAGGTGAAAGACTGGAGCGACGACCAGGCAGCACGCATTCGTGAGATCATCGGCAACGAATTCAAAGTGGAAGGTGATCTGCGCTCTGAAGTACAGCTCAACATCAAACGTCTGATGGACATCGGTTGCTATCGTGGCATCCGTCATCGTATCGGTCTGCCCGTACGTGGTCAGAGCACCAAGAACAACGCCCGTACCCGCAAGGGAAGGAAGAAAACCGTTGCGAACAAGAAAAAAGCTACTAAATAATTAAGGTAACATGGCAAAAAGAACAGTTGCAGCAAAAAAGAGAAATGTAAAAGTGAGCGCTCAGGGACAGGCTCATATCTCATCCTCATTCAACAACATCATCGTCTCCATCACCAATGAGAATGGTGAGGTGATTAGCTGGTCATCAGCAGGCAAGATGGGATTCAGAAGTTCCAAGAAGAACACCCCCTATGCAGCGCAGATGGTAGCACAGGATTGTGCAAAAGTAGCATATGATCTGGGATTGCGTAAGGTGAAAGCATACGTCAAGGGTCCAGGTAACGGACGTGAATCGGCCATCCGTACCATTCATGGTGCTGGTATCGAGGTGATGGAGATCATCGACGTCACACCGCTGCCCCACAATGGCTGTCGTCCCCCGAAACAAAGAAAAGTTTAATCAATCAATTCAGTTTCATTTACCTTGAAACTTGAGCTGTGAATTTGATTACACCACAACTTCTCTGTAATCGCGGCTGCACAGTTTAGGCTTCAGTAAAGTTTAAATTTGTAACAATGGCAAGATATACTGGTCCAAAATCAAAGATCGCCCGTAAGTTTGGCGAACCCATTTTCGGTCCCGATAAGGTTCTCTCAAAGAAGAACTATCCTCCGGGACAACACGGTAACTCACGCAGAAGGAAGACATCGGAATATGGCATCCAGCTGCGCGAAAAACAGCGCGCCAAATACACCTATGGCGTACTGGAAAAGCAGTTCCGTCTGACCTTCGACAGAGCAGCCCGCAGCCGCGGCATCACCGGTGAGGTGCTGCTTCAGCTGCTCGAATCACGTCTCGACAATGTGGTGTTTCGTCTCGGCATCGCTCCCACACGTGCCGCTGCACGCCAGATGGTGACACACCGTCACATCGTGGTAAACGGTAAGGTACTCAACATCCCCTCCTATACCGTGAAACCCGGTGAAGTAGTGGGTGTTCGGGAAAAATCAAAATCGATGCTGGTTGTAACCAATTCACTGGCAGGGTTTAATCACAGCAAATACCCCTGGATGGAATGGGACAAAGCTACCATGAGCGGCAAGATGCTGCACGTGCCTGAAAGAGCTGACATCCCTGAAAGCATCAAAGAACAACTCATCGTAGAATTATATTCTAAACAATAATTTCATGGCAATATTAGCATTCCAAAAACCCGATAAAGTAATCATGCTGCAGGAGGATGCATTCTCCGGCAAGTTCGAGTTCCGTCCCCTGGAACCCGGATACGGCATTACCATTGGTAACGCCCTGCGCCGCATCCTGCTCTCCTCGCTCGAGGGATTCGCGATTACATCGGTAAAGATAGACGGCGTGGAGCACGAGTTTGCTTCCATTCCGGGTGTGATAGAAGATGTAACAGGTATTATTCTGAATCTCAAAAAAGTACGGTTCAAACGGATCGTAGAGGAGTTTGAATCAGAAAAGGTGAGCATCGCTATTTCGGGAACGGATGTGTTTAAAGCCGGAGATATTGGTAAACTGATGACCGGTTTCGAAGTTCTCAACCCCGAGCAAGTGATCTGCCATCTGAACAAGAAGGCTGACCTGCGCATGGAAATGACCATCCACAAGGGTAGGGGCTATGTGCCGGCCGACGAGAACCGGGAGATGCTCGCATCGGAAGATGTGCAAACCCTGGCTGTCGACTCTATCTTCACACCGATCCGGAATGTGAAGTATGAGATTGAAGATTACCGTATTGAACAGAAGACCGACTACGAAAAGTTGATCATTGAGATTACCACCGATGGATCCATACAACCCAAGGAGGCGTTGAAGGAAGCTGCCAAGATACTGATTCAACATTTCGTTCTCTTTTCCGATGACAACAAGATCATGCTGGAGACCAACGATGCCGAAAGCATCGAAGAGTTCGATGAAGAGGTTCTGCACATGCGCCAGATGCTGAAACGCAAACTCTCTGACCTAAACCTCTCGGTGCGGGCACTCAACTGCCTGAAAGCCGCCGACGTGGAAACACTGGGACAGCTCGTTTCGCACAACAAGAACGACCTTCTCAAGTTCCGTAACTTTGGCAAGAAGTCGCTCACCGAGCTGGAAGAGTTGCTTGACGGATTGAAGCTCTCCTTCGGGATGGATACCTCGAAATACAAATTAGATAAAGACTAACAACTGCAATGAGACATAATAAGAAATTTAATCATTTAGGGCGTAAGACTGCACATCGTGGGGCTATGTTGTCCAATATGGCCACCTCGCTCATCATGCATAAACGCATCTTTACCACTGTTCCCAAAGCCAAGGAACTGAGAAAGTTCGTGGAACCGATCATCACCCGCAGCAAGGAGGACACCACCCACTCACGGAGAGAAGTATTCAGCCTGCTGCAGAGCAAGACCGCCGTTACGGAGCTGTTCCAGACCGTATCGCAGAAGGTTGCCGATCGTCCGGGTGGTTACACCCGGATCATCAAGACTGGTTTCCGCCTTGGTGACAACGCTGCCATGTGTTTTATCGAACTGGTGGACTTCAACGAGAATATGCTCGGTGATGGCGGTGCCAAGAAGGCCAAGACCCGTCGTTCACGCAGAAAAGGCGGCGCTACCGCTGCAGCTCCTGCAGCAGAAGCACCCAAAGCCAAAGAGGCGAAGAAAAAGGAGGAGGCTCCCAAGCTTGAAACTGTAAAGGAAGAAGAACTCCCGCAGCCTGAAGCAGCACAGGCCGACGCCGAAAAGACAGGGGAGGAGTAAATTCCTCAACCAGGGGGGTGAAATGAACCTTTCACCCCTCCCCATCGAAACACTGCAGGGATGGTTGTCAGTCAGGCAGAGATCTGCAACCTCTGTCGATGATCTGATTTGCAGTGAAGCTGTGATTTTTAAAATGTTAAACATTAAGAAAGCGCCGCGAGTGATTCGTAGCGCTTTTTTTTTGCAACAATTCTTCTACCCTGTTTGTTTTACCATTTCACCAATCAGAGGTTGCGTTATGAAGAAGAAGATTGTTGTGGTTGGCTGTGGCTTTGGTGGACTGCAGTTCGTGAATCACCTGCCCAAGGGAGTTTATGACATCATGGTGATCGATAAGATCAACCATCACCAGTTTCCGCCCCTCTTTTACCAGGTGGCAGCATCACAGATTGAGCCTGCCACCATCTCATTTCCCATCCGCAAGATATTTCAGAAAAGAAGAGATGTGCGCATCCGCCTGGCCCAAGTGCTCGCGGTAGACGATGTGAACAAGGTCGTGGAGACCAACATCGGATTGTTTGCCTTCGACTATCTGGTGATTGCCACCGGTACCCGAACCAATTTCTTCGGCAACAGCTCCACCGAGGAACATGCACTGGAGTTGAAGTCCACATATCAGGCCATCAACGTTCGCAATTACATCCTTTACAACTTTGAGAAACTGCTTTATGCGGAGAACAAGGAGGGACTCTACAACATCGTGATTGTGGGAGGTGGTGCTACGGGTGTGGAGCTGGCAGGTGCCTTTGCTGAGATGACCCGTGAGATCCTGCCGAAAGATTATCCCAACATCGATGCAGGGAAGGTACATGTCTATCTGCTGGAAGGAGGCCCCCACACCTTGGCGGCCATGAGTACCTTTGCACAAAAATATTCAGAAAATTATCTTCGCTCCATGGGAGTGATCGTAAAGACCGGTACACTTGTGCAGGATTACGACGGTGAGCGGGTAACCCTCAACACGGGAGAAACAATTCCCACGCGTAACGTAATCTGGTCTGCCGGTGTGACCGGTAATCTCATTGGCGGGTTACCCGGTGAGAGCATCCTGCGGTCGGGGCGTATAAGGGTGGATCGTTACAACCGGGTAGTGGGATTAGACAATGTTTTTGCCATAGGTGACGTAGCCTATATGGAAACGGAGAAGTATCCCAAGGGGCATCCGCAGCTGGCTAACGTTGCGATAGGCCAGGGGAAGAATCTTGCAAAGAACCTGCAGAAGATCGATGCCGGCAGCGGTGATCTGAAGTCCTACGAATACCGAAACCTGGGTACCATGGCCACTGTCGGTCGCAACAAGGCGGTGGTGGACCTCCCCTTCGTGAAGTTCAAGGGTCGTTTTGCCTGGTTTGTCTGGATGTTCCTTCACCTGATGCTGATCCTGAGTGTACGCAACAAGTTGGTGATCTTCATCAACTGGGCCTGGAACTACTTCACCAAAAACAATTCGTTACGACTGATTCTGAAGGATACCGATTGAGAATCGGGTTGAAAAAAAAGGTTATATTTGCAGAAACAACTAAACAGGAAGAGCTATGCGCATCAAGGAGATCATTCAGGCTATTGAGCAGCTTGCACCGCTGCCGTTGCAGGAGGAGTATGACAACAGCGGGTTGCAGTGCGGTGATCCCAGCCGGGAAGCCACAGGTGCTCTGCTGGCCATCGACGTGACAGAAGATGTGGTGGAGGAGGCCATCGCCCTGGGATGCAACCTGATTATCTCACATCACCCCATTGCATTCCGTCCATTCCGTTCGCTCACCGGCAGGAACTACGTGGAGCGCACTATGATTATGGCCATCCGTAACGATGTGGCACTCTATGCTGCCCACACCAACCTCGACAACGCGCAGGGTGGGGTAAATTACAAGCTGGCGGAGATGCTGGAGTTACAGAACGTGAAGATTCTCCTGCCCAAGAGCAATGAGTTACTCAAGTTTGTCACCACCGTCCCGCTACTACATGCCGAGAGCGTACGCAATGCTCTCTTCAACGCCGGTGCCGGCCATATCGGTAACTACGACAGCTGTAGCTACAACCTCACCGGCGAGGGTACCTTTCGCCCGGGTGTCGGGTCAAACCCCTTTGTGGGGGAGGCGGAGAAGCTTCACTTTGAGCAAGAAGTCCGGATTGAAACCGTGCTGCCGGTGATGCGAAAAGAGGAGGTGTTGCGCGCCCTGCTGGCGGTGCACCCTTATGAGGAACCGGTCTATGACCTCTATCCCATTGCCAACGAATGGGGACAGCATGGCAGCGGTGTGGTGGGTGTTCTGCCGGAACCGATGCCTGAGCAGGAGTTCCTCTACCTGCTGAAAGATATCTTCAACCTGCATACCATTAGTCACACCAAGTTGCAGGGCCGGGAGATACGTGACGTAGCCATCTGCGGCGGGGCCGGTGCTTTTCTGATCCCGCGGGCGGTCTCTTACGGAGCCGATGCATTCGTGACAGGTGAGGCGAAGTACAACGACTACTATGACGCCGAGGAAAGGCTGCTTCTGGCGGTTGTGGGTCACTATGAGTCAGAGATTTGCACAAAAGATCTTTTTTTCGATCTGCTTTCAAAAAAATTCCCTACCTTTGCAATACATAAATCGGCATTCGATGTGAATCCGGTGAAGTATCTGTAAAAGAAAGCGGTCCGACTAGTTCCCGCAGTTACAGTGAATGTGGTAGCGAAACGTTTTTCCAACGTTTGGCTACTGCATTTTTTTCGTTAGAAGCACTTCAACGGGCATCTCACAAAGCACAAGCCTGCAAAGTGAACATCAACTAAAAAAATCATATAAAAGAAATCTTATGGCAACAAAAAAGAAAGCAACGGAACAGGAAGTTTCAGTGGAGGATAAGCTGAAGTCGCTACACAAGCTGCAGTCCTACTATTCAGAGATCGACCGCATCAAGACACTGCGCGGAGAACTGCCCCTGGAGGTAGCTGACCTAGACGATGAGATTGCCGGGCTGGGTACCCGCATCAACAACTTCGAGCTGGAGCTCAAGCAGCTGGATGAGAACATCAAGCTGCAAAAGGGTAAGATCGAGACCAGCAAGGCGAAGATCGAAAAGTACACCAAGCAGCTTGACAACGTGCGCAACAGCAAGGAGTATGACCACCTCTCGAAGGAGATAGAGTTCGAAACACTGGAGATTGAACTCTCCGAGAAGCACATCCGTGAGCATGGCCAGCTGATGACCTCCATCGGTGAGCAGATTGCCACAGCCAACGAACTGCTGAAGGATAAGTCGAGCGATCTGGATCACAAGAAGAAGGAGCTCGACGACATAGTTTCAGAGACAAAGGCGCAGGAAGAGAAGATCCGCGAGAAGGCGAAGAAAACGGAGACCACCATTGAACCGCGGCTGTTGGCAGCGTTCAAGCGTATCCGCAAGAATGCCCGCAACGGACTGGGCATCGTGCCCATTCAGCGTGGAGCCTGCGGTGGTTGTTTCAACAAGATCCCACCGCAGAAGCAGATGGACATCAAACTGGGCAAGAAAATCATCGTATGTGAATACTGCGGCCGCATCATGATTGATCCTGAAATGGCAGGTGTTTCTGAGAAGTAAGCAACCACGGGTATGGATCGGGAGAGCGAATTTATTATGGATTTTTTTCCCTATTTGTAGCGTTAATCTTCGTTGTTTTGTGACAAAAGATGTATCTTTGCGCTCATAAAGGGGCACTGTTCCCGGGTTTATACACAGCTAACTAAAAACCTTTTGATAGACAATTGGTTACTCAAAAAGATCACTACAAGGTAACTTATTACACAACTATATGGCTAATCGAATTAAAATTAAGAAAGGCTTACGGATCCCTTTGTTGGGTGAGTGTGAGGAGACACTGCGCGGCACTGTGAAAAGCGAGTTGGTGCGGATCTGCCCCGAAGATTTTCAAGGCATCACTCCCAAGTTATCCGTCAAGGCGGGAGAAAGCGTGAAAGCCGGTGCGCCGCTCTTCTACGATAAGAACCATCCGGAAATGCTTTTTGCCTCACCGGTAAGTGGTGTGGTAACCAACATAGAACGGGGTGAGAAACGCCGTATCCTCTACATTGAGGTGAAGGCCGATGAAACCACCGACTACGTTGATTTCGGCAGCAAGAAACCGGCCACCCTTACGAGTGAAGAGGTGAAGCAGGCGATCCTCGATGCCGGCATCTGGTTCCTCATCAGGCAGCGCCCCTATGATGTGGTGGCTGCTCCCGGCAAGGCTCCGCGCGATATCTTCGTCACCGGCTTCGACAGCGCTCCGTTGGCACCCAGTTACGATTTCCTGCTGCAGGGCCGTGAGGCTGATCTGCAGACCGGATTCGACGCACTTTCAAAGCTTACTGCCGGAAAGGTCTTCCTTTCCATCAGCCCAAAGAGCAGCAACAAAGGGTTGCGTGAGGCGAAGAACGTTGTGATCAATGAGTTTGACGGCCCCCATCCGGCCGGCAACGTGGGTGTGCAGATCAACCGCCTCAAACCGGTGAACCGTGGTGAGACCGTATGGACACTCACTGCCCTCGATGTAGCCATCATCGGTCATCTTTTCAACAATGGTGTTGTAGACCTGACACGCACTGTAGCCCTCACCGGCTCGGAGGTGAAGCAGAGCGGTTACTGGAAGATGGTGATTGGGACACAACTGAAGCAACTCTTCCAAAACAACGTGACTGAAGGAATCTCACTTCGCTATATCAGTGGCAACCCGCTCACCGGTCAGAAGATCGATCCGGAGGGTGTGCTGCGTGCAGGCCACTCGCAGGTGACGGTCATCCCCGAGGGTGACGACGTGCACGAGGCGTTTGGCTGGGCATCACTTTCACCCAAGCGTTACAGTGCCGGTTGCACCTATCCCACGCTGAAGAAAGCCTACCGGATGGATGCCCGTGTGTTGGGCGGTCCCCGTGCCATTATCGTCTCCAACGAGTATGATAAGGTGTTCCCAATGGATATCTATCCCGAACAGTTAATCAAGGCGATCATCGCCTTCAACATCGACAAGATGGAGGCGCTGGGCATCTATGAGGTGGCTCCCGAGGATTTTGCCCTCTGCGAATTTGTAGACACCTCCAAGCTGGAACTGCAGCACATTGTCCGCACCGGGCTCGATATGCTTCGCAAGGAGATGGAGTAACGGAAGGGAAACAAAGAATAATAACTACTAAAACATAGAACTTTGAAAGCGTTAAAAAACTATCTTGACAAGATAAAGCCCAATTTCGAAGAGGGGGGGAAGCTGCATTGGCTCTATTCCACTTACGATGCGTTTGAGACGTTTCTGTTTGTACCCAACACCACTTCAAGGACGGGTGTACATATCCATGATGCGCGTGACTCCAAGCGCACCATGATCATCGTGATCCTTGCCCTGGTGCCGGCACTGCTGGTGGGCATGTACAACGTGGGTCTGCAACACTACATGGCCATCGGCCAGGAGATGTCGCTGCTCAACAACTTCCTCTACGGGCTGATCGCCATGTTGCCGCTGATCGTGGTCTCCTACGTGGTAGGCCTCGGCATCGAGTTTGCCATGGCTCAGGTGAAAAAGGAAGAGGTTGCCGAAGGGTTCCTGGTATCCGGGATGCTGATCCCGATGATCGTTCCCATCGACACACCCCTCTGGATGGTCGCCGTGGCCACCGCCTTCTCGGTGATCTTCGCCAAGGAGGTGTTCGGCGGTACTGGATACAACATCTTCAACGTGGCGCTCATCGCGCGTGCCTTCCTCTTCTTCTCCTATCCCTCCAAGATGTCGGGCGACCAGGTATGGGTGCGCACGGCAGATACCTTCGGTATGGGTAAGGGTACGGTGATCGACGGATACTCCGGCGCTACACCGCTGGGACAGATTGCCACCACCGATGCGGCCAGCTTTGGTGAGTTCACCTTCCAGGGCATCACCGGCAATCCCCTTTCCATCAGTGACATGTTCTTCGGATTTATCCCCGGATCGGTGGGTGAGGTATCCACCTTCGCCATCCTCCTGGGTGCGCTGATCCTGATCGCCACCGGTGTGGGCAGCTGGAAGACCATGCTCTCCGTCTTCCTGGGCGGTGCAGTGAGTGTCCTGCTGGTAAATGCTTTTGCACAGAATGCCATGATGGAGATGCCCTTCTACTATCACTTTATGCTCGGTGGATTCGCCTTTGGTGCCGTCTTCATGGCTACCGACCCGGTGACATCGGCCCGCACGGAGAAAGGGAAGTGGATCTACGGATTCCTGATTGGGATGGTGGCGGTTGCCATCCGTGTCTTCAACCCCGGTTACCCGGAGGGGATGATGCTGGCGATCCTGCTGATCAATGCCTTTGCACCACTCATCGATTTCTATGTGATCGATGCCAACATCAAACGGCGTGCGAAGCGTGCAACTGCATCATTGAACGGTTAATGACTGAAACAGAATAAGCATCACGATTGCATAAATCAAACGATATGAACAGAGAAAACAGTGGATACACGATAATATACGCAGCTGTGATGGTGGTCATCGTTGCACTGGGGCTGGCATTCACACATCAGGCCCTGAGTGACCGGCAGACTGCCAACGTGAACATCGACAAGATGCAGCAGATCCTGCGCTCGCTCAACATTGATGCCTCTGCCGCCGAAGCACAGCAGAAGTATGATGAGCTGATACAGAACGCCTACCTGATCACTCCCGACGGGGTGAAGGTGGAAGGCAGTGAGGGTACCACTCCCGAGGACCCCGCCTTCTCCACCGAGTTGGATGACGAGAGTGCAGCCGGACTACCGGTTTATGAAGCGGAAGTAGATGGTTCCCTGAAATACATCATCCCGATGCAGGGCGCCGGACTGTGGGGCCCCATCTGGGGATACCTGGCCGTGGAAGCTGACGGCAGCACCATCTACGGTGCCGAGTTCGGTCACCAGGGTGAGACCCCGGGGCTGGGTGCTGAGATTGTGACACCCTCCTTCCGGGAGCAGTTTGCAGGCAAGGAGCTGGTAAAGGAGGGAGCATTCCGCTCCGTGGCGGTGGTGAAGCCGGGACAGACGGCTGCCGGCCGTGACTACGTGGACGGCATCTCCGGTGGTACCATTACCAGCAAGGGTGTGGATGCCATGCTGCTCAACAGCGTGGGACAATACAGTAATTTTTTGATGAACCTGAACGCTGCCCAATGAGGTCAGTCTACATAAAAGAGTAAGAATATGGCATTATCGACTAAAACCAAAGCGGCCCTGTTGGGACCCTTGAATAAGAACAACCCTGTGATTGTGCAGGTGCTCGGTATCTGCTCCGCCCTGGCGGTCACCTCCAAGCTGGAACCCTCACTGGTGATGGCTGTCGCCGTGACGCTGGTGCTTGCTGCGGCCAACGTGATCATCTCACTGCTGCGCAAGACAATCCCCAACCGCATCCGCATCATCGTACAGCTGGTGGTGGTGGCTGCCCTGGTAACCATCGTGAGCGAGGTGCTCAAGGCCTTCGCCTATGATGTGAACAAGCAGCTTTCGGTGTTCGTGGGACTGATTGTGACCAACTGTATCCTGATGGGACGTCTCGAAGCGTTCGCCTTGGGCAACGGCCCCTGGCCCTCCTTCCTCGACGGCATCGGCAACGGACTCGGCTATGGCTGGATCCTGGTGGCCGTGGGCTTCTTCCGCGAGCTGCTTGGCTCGGGTGAGCTCCTTGGATACAAGGTGATCCCCCAGTTCCTGTATGACGCCGGCTACGAGAACAATGGCCTGATGATGCTGGCACCGATGGCGCTGATCCTGGTGGCAGTTATCATCTGGGTACACAGGGCCCGCAACAAGGACTTGCAGGAAGAAACCAATTAACAGAAACTGAAAAACGACTACAAATATGGATGCAATTAGTCTGATTGTACGGTCGATCTTCGTCGACAACATGATATTCGCATACTTCCTGGGGATGTGCTCCTTCCTGGCGGTATCGAGAAATGTGAAAACAGCCCTTGGACTCGGTATCGCCGTCACCTTCGTGTTGGTGATCACGGTGCCTGTCAACTTCCTGCTGGAAAACCATGTGCTCAAGGCCGGTGCCCTTTCATGGCTGGGTGAGGAGTTTGCCACTGTGGATCTGAGTGTCTTCAGCTTGCTCATCTTCATCGCCATCATCGCCTCCATCGTACAGCTGGTGGAGATGATCATCGAGAGATTCAGCCCCTCGCTCTACGCCTCCCTCGGCATTTTCCTGCCGCTCATCGCCGTGAACTGTGCCATCCTGGGTGGTTCACTCTTCATGCAGCAGCGCGAGTTTGCCAACATCGGCATGGCTACCGCTTACGGCTTCGGCTCCGGCATCGGCTGGTTGCTGGCCATCGTGGGACTGGCCGCCATCCGCGAGAAGCTGGAGTACTCTCATGTGCCCAAACCGCTCAAGGGACTCGGCATCACATTTATTGTGACGGCGTTGATGGCCATCGGCTTCATGAGCTTCTCCGGAATCAATATTTAATCCACAACAGTGAACAACAGAGTAACGAAATAAATAAAATACATAAGTATGAGTGTATTATTGAGTGCGGGCGGACTGACCATATGGGCGAGTGTTATCGTATTCCTGCTGGTCATTCTGGTCCTGGTAGTGATCATCCTCGTAGCAAAAGCAAAGCTGATGCCCTCGGGCAACGTCAAGATCACCGTGAACGAAGATAAAGAGCTGGAGGTGCCCATGGGTAGCACATTGCTCAACACCCTGCAGTCGCAGGACATCTATCTCTCTTCCGCCTGCGGTGGCGGGGGCACCTGTGCCCAGTGCCGTTGCCGTGTGGTTGAGGGTGGCGGTGAGATTCTCCCCACCGAGAAAGGCCATTTCAGCCGCAAAGAGCAAATGAACAACTGGCGTCTGAGCTGCCAGGTGAAGGTGAAGGAGGATTTGAAGATCATCGTCCCCGAAGAGGTGTTCGGCATCAGGGAGTGGGAGTGCGAGGTGGTCTCCAACAAGAATGTGGCATCATTCATCAAGGAGTTCGTGGTGAAGCTGCCCGAAGGTGAGAAGCTCGACTTCAAACCGGGATCCTACAGCCAGATCAGGGTACCAAAGTATGACCAGATCAAATATTCCGACTTCCAGATCGATGAGGAGTATAAGGGTGACTGGGACAAGTTCAAGATGTGGGATCTGGTAGCCAGGAACGAGGAAGATACGGTACGTGCCTACTCCATGGCCAACTATCCCGCCGAGGGGAACGTCATCATGCTCAACGTGCGTGTGGCCACCCCGCCGTTCGACCGTGCCAAGGGAGGCTGGATGGATGTCAACCCGGGTATCGTCTCCTCCTATATCTTCAACCTGAAGCCGGGCGACAAGGTGATGATGTCGGGTCCCTACGGTGACTTCCACCCCATCCTCGACAGCAAGCGAGAGATGCTCTGGGTGGGTGGTGGTGCCGGTATGGCTCCCCTCCGTGCGCAGATCATGCACCTCACCAAGACACTCAAGATCACCGACCGGAAGATGTCTTACTTCTACGGTGCCCGTGCACTGGTGGAGGCCTTCTATCTGGAAGATTTCTACGAACTGGAACGCGAGTTCCCCAACTTCTCGTTCCACCTGGCACTAGACCGTCCCGACCCGGCAGCCGATGCCGCCGGCGTGAAGTACACCCCGGGCTTCGTGCACCAGGTGATTCACGATACCTACCTGAAGGATCACGACGCACCCGAAGATATCGAGTACTACATGTGTGGTCCCGGTCCAATGGCTGCAGCCGTTCAGCGTATGCTGGACGACCTGGGCGTGCCGCCGGAGATGATCATGTTCGATGATTTCGGATAATGAACAGTTGTCAGTGATCAGTTTTTAAAAGTGGAAGTTTGAAAAGTGCAGCAGTAAGACTGTGAACATATAGAAAGAAACGGTGCTCCCGGAAGGGGGTGCCGTTTTTTCATTACCAGTGAATGTGATGGATGGCGATAGAGGCTGTTTCACCTATATCCAACAGGGCGTTAATAAGAAGGAGGCAGTCGTACCGGTGGAGATCGGTAGCCCGGATTTCTCTTTCTTTGATTCTCCCGCTCCGAAGCAGTTGCTGCCGGCGGGTGCCGTTGAGTAGATAGCTTGTTGGGGTGTAGAACTGATCTCCCTGCTGCAACACCACATTGCTGTAAGATGTGTCGGTGACCAACCCCTCACGGACTACCAGAATCTCATCACAATCTCCTTTCTGCGTAAGTAGATCCTCCAGAGCTGACCGGTCGGCATACTTGAATGTATAATCTGGATTGCCCTCCACCAACCGGAGCGATCGCACTGTTTTGGGTTTGTAGGGAAGAAACTCCATGGTTTGTATCTCCTCCCTGTAAAGGATGCGCCATTTCACTTTACCCTGGGTGAGGTGGTTTGGCAACACTGATGCAATTGTGGGCAGCACCGGCAATCTGAAGCCGTGTTCCAGAGCTGTAAGGTGCATCCGTTCGATGTGTGCCTCCAGGTTCTCCGGCCGGCCGTCGTTGATACAGATCGATTCGAGGAACATGGTGTCAGGAGGATTGAAAAGGTAAATATACTTTCTGTATCGCTTCGTCGTACTCACGCCGACAGTCGCTTTGGGCGGTGATGCCCCCGCCACTGCGGAAGAAGAGTTGCTTCCCCCGTTGCTCGATGAAGCGTATGATCACGAAGGTGTTGAGCGACTCACCGTCGTAGTAGCCCGCCACCCCGCAGTAATAGCCGCGCCGCTCCCCTTCGGCCGTGACAATCAGTTGAAGGGTCGCCTCCTTGGGTGCCCCCGACACGGAGCCGGCCGGTAGCAGCTTGAAGAGGAGGCTGCCCAGTTGTTCCCGATAACGATCCGGGAGGGTGCCTTCAATCTCGGAGCTCACCTGTAGGATCTCCCCCTTGCTTGTTTGAACCGCATCCAGGTAGCGGAAGCGTTTCACGTTGACATCGGTGGCCACACGACTCAGGTCGTTGCGCAGCAGGTCGACGATGGTGTTATGCTCCGCTCTCTCCTTGGGGTCGCTCAGGATGATCTCCCGTGCCCCGGGCAGCGAGGCATCGATGGTACCCTTCATGGGGAAGGTGGCGATGCGTCTCTCATACATGGTGACGAAGCACTCGGGAGAAAAGCAAATAAAATTTCCGGGAACCAGTAGACGGTAGCGGGCTTTGCTATGCAGGAAGACTTCATCAAGGGTGAGTGACGTGCGCAGTGGCGTGCGTATGGTGAGGTTGGTGAGATAGCTGTCGCCACGGTGTAGACCCTGCATCACCGTTTCAAACCGTCTTTGGTAGGTAGCAAACGATTCGGGTTCCGACTCAAAACGGAATGAGGGAGTATGATCCGGTAGGTGTGGAGCATTGCCCTTCCCGCCGATATCGAACATCACCTCCTGCTGCGATAGCGGGTGGGGTAGAAAGAAACCCTCCTCTCCCTCGAATGTCACTCCGAAAAGAAAAGGCATGCCCGCACACCCTGCTTCGTTCATTTTTTGTCTGATCACCTCGCTCTTGTAGAACATGGTGCAAAAATAAACCATTTTTGAGGAAATTAAGCGCCTTTGTCCTCTTTGTTGCCTAAAATGTTGTCACAATGTATAATGATTTGATTTTGTGTAGTGTTATGTCCGTTAGTTGTGTTAAATGAGAAGAAAAAGAGGTGTCTGGTTGTCGAAGTGTAAACAAAAAAGCAAAAAATATTACGAAATATTTTGCCGGTTCATTTTTTTGGGTTTACTTTGCAACCATCAAACAAGAAAAATTGAAACTGTCGTATGATCCGCAATATTGATATTCTAGTCATTTCTATTCTACTTCTGGAAGACTTCAGAGGGTGAGACTGGCATATCATATCGTATACTGACGCAGATAAAGAATAAGATGACCTTTCTCACCCGGTGAGAAAGGTTTTTTTTTTAGGTTATGACAAATCAATAGAAAAAAAATAATGGAACGCATTTTTGTTTTTGACACCACTTTAAGAGACGGGGAACAGGTTCCCGGCTGTCAGCTGAACACCATCGAGAAGATCCAGATCGCACAGGCGTTGGAGCTGTTGGGGGTGGATGTGATTGAAGCCGGCTTTCCGGTATCCAGTCCCGGTGATTTCAAATCGGTAGTGGAAATCTCCAAGGCTGTGACATGGCCCACCATCTGTGCGCTGACCCGCGCCGTGGAGAAAGATATCGAGGTGGCTGCAGAGTCACTCAAGTATGCCAAGCGGAAAAGAATCCACACCGGCATCGGCACCTCCGACAGCCACATCAAGTACAAGTTCAACTCCAACCGCGAGGAGATCATCGAGCGGGCGGTGAAGGCAGTGAAGTATGCCCGCCGCTTCGTGGATGATGTAGAGTTCTATGCTGAGGATGCGGGACGCACCGACAATGAGTACCTGGCCCGCGTGGTGCAGGCGGTGGTGAACGCAGGTGCTACTGTGGTGAATATCCCCGATACCACCGGCTACTGCTTCCCGGACGAGTATGGTGCCAAGATCAGCTACCTGGTCAACAATGTCGACATGAAGAATGCGATCCTCTCCACCCACTGTCACCAGGACCTGGGAATGGCCACTGCCAACACCCTCTCTGGTGTGATCAACGGTGCCCGTCAGGTGGAGGTGACCATCAATGGTATCGGCGAACGAGCCGGCAACACTTCACTCGAGGAGGTGGTGATGGCGCTCAAGAGTCACAAGGACCGTGGCTTCGATACAAACATCAACACGCAGCACATCTACTCCACGAGCCGCATGGTCTCCAGCCTCATGAACATGCCCGTGCAGCCCAACAAGGCAATCGTAGGCCGCAATGCCTTTGCCCACTCCTCCGGTATCCACCAGGACGGGGTACTGAAGAACGTGGAGACCTACGAGATCATCAATCCCAAGGATGTGGGCATCGATGACAACGCCATCGTGCTGACCGCCCGTAGCGGCCGTGCTGCACTGAAGAACCGCCTCAACCTGCTGGGTGTGAAGCTGGAATCGGAGGAGCTGGACAAGGTATACCAGCAGTTCCTCGAACTGGCGGACAAGAAGAAAAACGTGAACGACGATGATGTCCTGATGCTGGTTGGCAAGGAGTCACGCCTTCACCGCATCAAGGTGGAATACCTGCAGGTGATCTGCGGCATCGGTGTTCGCGACGTGGCGAGCCTCTGCCTCAATATCTCCGGTGAGCGCTTCGAAGCTACCGCCAGCGGCAACGGACCGGTGGATGCAGCCATCCGTGCGGTAAAGAACATCATCAAAAGAAAAATTAAGATCCAGGAGTTCCTGATCCAGGCCATCGACCACGGCAGTGACGACATCGGCAAGGTGCACATGCAGGTGGAACACGATGGCAACCTATACTACGGCTTTGCGGCCAATACCGATATCGTGGCTGCCTCGGTGGAGGCGTTCATCGATGCGGTAAATAAGTTTGGGTAAATAGTAGTCAGTTATCAGTAGTCAGATATCAACAAATCAACAAATCAACATAAATGAAGACTCTTTTCGACAAAATCTGGGATGCGCACGTGGTGACCACCGTGCAGGATGGTCCCACGCAATTATACATCGACAGACATCTCTGTCACGAAGTTACCAGTCCACAGGCATTCGCCGGTCTCCGCAACCGGGGATTGAGCGTCTACCGCCCAGACCAGACCACGCTCACGGCTGACCACAACATCCCCACCATGGGACAGGATCAGCCCATCCGCGACCAGATCTCGCGCTTTCAGGTAGACACGCTGGCGAAGAACGCCCGTGACTACAAGCTCACCTACTACGGTCTCAACAACCCGAAGAACGGCATCGTCCATGTAATCGGTCCCGAGAACGGCTACACCCAGCCCGGGATGACAATCGTCTGCGGCGACAGTCACACATCCACTCATGGTGCCTTCGGGGCGATCGCCTTTGGCATCGGCACCAGCGAGGTGGAGATGGTACTGGCATCGCAGTGTATCCTGCAAACAAGACCCAAGACCATGAGGATCAATTTCGAGGGGAAACTGAACGAGCATGTCAGTGCCAAGGATATGGCGCTCTATATGATCTCACAGCTCACCACCGGCGGCGCTACCGGTTACTTCGTTGAGTATGCCGGCGAGGCGGTGCGCAACCTCACCATGGAGGAAAGGATGACGCTCTGTAACTTGAGCATCGAGATGGGTGCCCGCGGCGGTCTGGTGGCACCCGATGAGACCACCTTCAACTACATCCGCGGTCGTGAGTTTGCACCCAAAGGGGAACGTTGGGAGGAGGCTATGGCCTACTGGCAGACGCTGCATACCGACGAGGGGGCACAGTTCGACAAGGAGGTGACCTTCGACGTGTCGCAGATCAAGCCGATGATCACCTATGGCACCAACCCCGGTATGGGGATGCCGATCGACGGCACCATACCTACACTCGACGAGATAGATGAGGCGGGACAGATCTCCTTCGAGAAGTCGCTCCGCTACATGGGCTTCGAGCCGGGTGAGAAGCTGGAAGGGAAGCAGATCGATTATGTCTTCCTGGGCAGCTGCACCAACGGACGCATTGAGGACTTCCGTGTCTTCGCCGGCTACGTGAAAGGAAGGAAGAAGGCTGACAATGTCACCGCCTGGCTGGTACCCGGCAGCTGGCAGGTGCGCAAGCAGATTGAGGCCGAGGGTCTCGACAAGATTCTGGAGGAGGCCGGCTTCGCCCTGAGGCAACCGGGCTGCTCCGCCTGCCTGGCGATGAACGATGACAAGGTACCCGCGGGCAAGTACGCCGTCTCCACCTCCAACCGTAACTTCGAAGGACGACAGGGTCCCGGTGCACGCACCATCCTGGCAGGACCGCTGGTGGCGGCCGCAGCGGCGGTAAATGGCAAAATCACACAGCCTTAAGAAAGCGGTCAGTGATCAGTTATCAGCAAAAAGATATTAGTAACAAGAAAGAAAATGGAAAAGTTTCAGACAATCACATCTACATATGTGCCACTTCCAATTGAGAACGTGGACACCGACCAGATCATCCCGGCCCGCTTCCTGAAGGCCACCACACGCGATGGCTTCGGCGACAACCTCTTCGCCGACTGGCGCTACGACAAGGAGGGCAACCCCAAGGAGGACTTCGTGCTTAACGACCCCACCTACAGCGGTGAGGTGCTGGTGGCAGGTAAGAACTTCGGTAGCGGCAGCAGCCGCGAGCATGCCGCCTGGGCCATTGGAGGCTACGGCTTCAGGGTGGTGGTATCGAGCTTCTTCGCCGACATCTTCCGCAACAACGCCCTTAACAACGGTATCCTGCCGGTAGTGGTGAGCGAATCGTTTCTGCGTGGTCTTTTCAATGCCTCGAAAGCCGATCCCAAAAGTAGCGTCACAGTCAACCTGGAAGAACAGACCATCACCAACAATGCAACGGGTGAGAGCGAGCAGTTCGAGATCAACACCTACAAGAAGGAATGCCTGCTCAAGGGGCTCGACGATATCGACTTCCTCCTATCCAACAAAGACAAGATAGAGGCGTATGAACAGCAACGCCCATATGCTTACTAATCCCAAATGAGATGAAAGCGGTAGCTGAGAAGAGAAGAATAGAGATCATGGATACCACGCTTCGCGATGGGGAGCAGACCTCCGGTGTATCCTTTGCAGCTCAGGAGAAGGTGAGCATCGTGAGCCTCCTGCTGGAAGAGCTGAAGGTGGACCGTGTGGAGATTGCCTCCGCCCGAGTCTCGGAAGGTGAGTTCCGCTCGGTGCAGAAGATGGCGCAGTGGGCAGAAGCCCACGGCTACCTCGACCGGCTGGAGGTGCTCGGCTTCGTGGATGGCGGTACTTCCCTCGAGTGGATCGCCAATGCAGGCTGCCGTGTGGTTAACCTGCTCTGTAAAGGGTCGCTCAAGCACTGCACCTGGCAGTTGCGCAAAACGGTGGAGGAACACCTGGCCGATGTGAAGAAGACAATCGCCATGGCGAAAGAGAAAGGGATGACGGTGAATCTCTACCTGGAGGACTGGTCCAACGGAATGCGCGACTCGAAGGAGTATGTCTTCCAGATGATGGACGGGCTCAAGGATGAGCCTGTGACCCGCTTCATGCTACCCGACACGCTGGGGGTGCTCAACCCCGATGAGGCATACCAGTTCTGCAGCGAGATGATAGAACGCTACCCGTCGCTGCACTTCGACTTTCATGCACACAACGACTACGACCTGGCGGTAGCCAACGTATACAATGCTCTCAAGGCGGGTGTGAAAGGTGTGCACGTTACCGTGAATGGTCTGGGTGAACGTGCAGGTAACGCACCGCTCACCAGCGTAGTGGCGCTGATCCATGACCACCTGGAGCTGGAGACCGGCATCGATGAGTCGCACCTCTACAACGTCAGCAAGGTGGTGGAGACCTACTCGGGTGTGCGAATCCCCAAAAACCGTCCCATCATCGGCGACAATGTCTTCACACAGGTGGCTGGTGTCCATGCGGATGGCGACAAGAAGAAAAACCTATACTACAACGACCTGATGCCGGAGCGCTTCGGCCGATTCCGCGAGTATGCCCTGGGCAAGAACGCCGGCAAGTCGAACATCATCAAGAACCTCGAGACCCTGGGCATCGAGCTGGACGACGAGTCCACCCGCAAGGTGACAGCCCGCATCATCGAACTGGGCGACAAGAAAGAGATCGTGAACCTCGACGAGCTGCCCTACATCGTCTCCGATGTGCTCAAGAACGGTCTCGAAAACAAGGATATCCAGATGCTGAACTACTCGCTCACGCTGACCGACGGGTTGCGACCCACCGCCACGGTGAAGCTCAGCATCAAAGGTGAGATCTACCAGGAGACGGCTGCCGGTGATGGCCAGTACCACGCATTCTCAAAGGCGATGTACAAGATCTACCGCAAACTGAACAAGGAGACACCGGAGCTGATCGACTACGAAGTGGTAATCCCACCCGGAGGCCAGACCAACGCTTACGTGCAGACAATCATCACATGGAAGTTCGACGGCAAGGTATTCAAGACCCGTGCCCTCGATATCGACCAGACGGTGGCGGCCATCAAGGCGACATTGAAGATGCTGAACATGATCGAGAGCGGGAACATACCCAACATGAATTATTTGCAGTTGCCGTGATCAGTTGTCGGTTTTGGAAGAGAAAGACTGGCAGGTGCAGGAGAATAGATTATTTTTGTGAACAATTATAGAGAATAGAACAAACAATATGGAGTTAAAGATAGCAGTACTGGCGGGCGACGGAATAGGCCCGGAAATCATGGAGCAAGCGTTGGAGGTGACCAAAGCCGTATGTGCAAGGAAGGGACACACACTCTCACTGAAGGAAGGAATCGTGGGCGCCTGCGCCATCGATGCCACAGGTGATCCCTACCCGGAGGCTACTCACAACCTTTGCATGGAAAGCGATGCCGTGCTCTTCGGTGCCATTGGTGACCCGAAGTATGACAACAATCCCAACGCGAAGGTACGTCCCGAGCAGGGACTGCTCCGCATGCGCAAGCAGCTGGGCCTCTATGGCAACATCCGTCCCGTGATGACCTTTCCCTCGTTGATCCACAAGTCGCCCCTGCGGGCGGACCTGGTGGAGGGTGCCGACTTCGTCTGCATTCGCGAACTGACAGGTGGCATGTACTTCGGACAGCCGCAGGGACGCAGCGAGGATGGCAACACCGCCTACGACACCTGCATCTACACCCGCGAGGAGGTGGAACGAATCCTCCACCTTGCCTACAAGTTCGCCGGCCAGCGACGCAAGAAGCTGACGGTGGTGGACAAGGCCAACGTAATTGCCACCTCCCGTCTCTGGCGCCAGATCGCCCAGGAGATCGCTCCTCAGTACCCCGACATCGAAACCGACTTCCTCTTCGTCGACAATGCCGCCATGCGGATCATCCAGTGGCCGAAAAGCTTCGACGTGCTGGTGACGGAGAACCTGTTCGGCGACATCCTCACCGACGAGGCTTCTGTAATCACCGGATCGCTGGGATTGCTCCCCTCGGCCTCCATGGGGATCCACACTTCGCTCTTCGAACCGATACACGGCTCCTATCCGCAGGCTGCGGGTAAGAATATTGCCAACCCCCTGGCGATGATCCTCTCGGTCGCCCTGATGTTCGAATATGGCTTCGACCTGATGGAGGAAGGTGCGATGATCCGTGAGGCGGTAAACGCCAGCATGGAAGCGGGTGTCGTCACGGAGGATATTGCCGACGGCGGCAAGGCTTATAGCACCAGCGAGGTAGGGAGCTGGATAAAGGAATATTTGGTTCAAGGTTCATAGTTCAAGGTTCACAGTTCACGGTTTTATAACATTTAACAAAGAACCTCAACCCAAGAACGAAAAACAACAACGTACCAACGTATCAACCAAACAACGGATAGTATAATGAGCAACAACAATCATACAGGAACAGCGGGAAAGAATGATCAGCTGCGCAGTGCGACCAGCACGCAGGGACGACTGATGGCCGGTGCTCGTGCGCTCTGGCACGCAAACGGAATGACCCGCAGTCAGATGGGCAAACCCATCATCGCCATCGCCAACTCCTTTACCCAGTTCGTACCGGGACACGTGCATCTGCACGACATCGGTCAGCTGGTGAAGCAGGAGGTAGAGAAGCTGGGATGCTTCGCTGCCGAGTTCAACACCATCGCCGTGGACGATGGCATCGCCATGGGGCATGACGGCATGCTCTACTCGTTGCCGTCGCGCGACCTGATTGCCGACTCGGTGGAGTACATGGTGAACGCCCACAAGGCTGACGCCCTGGTCTGCATCAGCAACTGCGACAAGATCACGCCGGGGATGCTGATGGCCGCCATGCGACTCAACATACCCACCATCTTTGTCTCCGGGGGACCGATGGAGGCTGGTAAGATCGGCGACCAGCAGATCGACCTGATCGACGCCATGATTGAATCGGCCGACGACAGCATCCCCGACGAGCGGATATCACAACTCGAAGAGCTGGCTTGTCCCACCTGTGGCTCCTGCTCCGGCATGTTCACCGCCAACTCGATGAACTGCCTCAACGAGGCAATAGGCCTCGCACTGCCGGGCAACGGTACGGTGCTGGCCACCCACGTGAACCGGAAGCAGCTCTTCGTGGATGCTGCCCACCAGATCGTGGAGAACGCTTACAAATATTACTTCGATGGCGACGAAAGCGTGCTGCCCCGCAACATCGCCTGCCGCGAGTCGTTCCTGAACGCCATGACGCTTGATATCGCCATGGGGGGATCGACAAACACCATCCTCCACACGCTGGCCATCGCCCACGAGGGGGAGATCGACTTCACGCTCGACGACATCGAATCGCTCTCGAGACGGGTGCCCTGCATCTGCAAGGTGGCCCCCAACTCCGACAAATACCACATCCAGGATGTGAACCGTGCCGGTGGCATCATGGGCATCCTGGGTGAGCTGGCCAAAGCGGGTCTGCTGGAGACCAATGTGAGCCGTGCCGACGGCATGACGCTAGCCGAGGCAATCAGCAAGTATGACATCACAAAAGCAACACCCGATGCGGAAGCGCTGCGCATCTACTCCTCGGCGCCGGGCAACCGCCGCAACCTGGTGATGGGTTCGCAGGATGCACGCTTCCGGGAACTGGACAACGACCGTGAGGGGGGCTGCATCCGTACCGTGGCAAATGCCTACACCAAGGACGGGGGACTGGCTATCCTGCGGGGCAACATCGCCGTCGACGGCTGCGTGGTGAAGACCGCCGGGGTGAAGGAGAGTATCTGGAAGTTCAGCGGCCGGGCAAAGGTCTTCCACTCGCAGGATGATGCAGTGAAGGGGATCCTGCGTGGTGACGTCACTGCCGGCCACGTGGTGGTGATCATCTACGAGGGCCCCAAGGGCGGCCCCGGCATGCAGGAGATGCTTTATCCCACCTCCTACATCAAATCGAAGAAGCTGGGTGAGGAGTGTGCCCTGATCACCGACGGTCGATTCTCCGGCGGTACCTCGGGACTCTCCATCGGCCATATCTCACCCGAGGCGGCGGCCGGCGGCAACATCGGCCTGGTGCGGGAGGGTGATCTCATCGAGATCGATATCCCGGCACGCAGCATCAACGTGATGATCAGCGATGAGGAGCTGGCCCAACGGCGCCGCAACGAGGAAGCCAAAGGGACGGAAGCCTTCAGGCCCGATCGCGTGCGCAACGTCTCCAAGGCACTGCGCAGTTATGCGGCATTTGTCACCTCCGCCGACAAGGGAGCTGTCAGAATCGTGTAAGGTTAAAGGTTATAGGTATCAATATATAAAGTTTAGGTTCTATGAACAAAGTCAATCAATCACCAGCCATTGTTTCCCCCTCCGCGGAAGCACAACCCATCTCGGGGAGTGAGATCCTGATCCGCTCGCTGCTGGCGGAAGGGGTGGAGACAATCTTCGGCTATCCGGGCGGGGCGATCATGCCCGTGTTCGATGCACTGTACGACCACAAAGAGAGAATCAAACATATCCTGGTGCGCCACGAACAGGGGGCGGTGCACGCAGCACAGGGCTACGCACGTGTCTCCGACAAGGTGGGGGTGGCACTTGTCACCTCGGGCCCCGGTGCCACCAACGCCATCACAGGCATCACCGATGCCATGATGGACAGCACCCCGCTGGTGGTGATCTCGGGACAGGTGATCTCAAGCCTGCTGGGATCAGATGCCTTTCAGGAGGCAGACGTGATCGGCATCACCCAGCCCATCACCAAATGGGCCTATCAGATCCGTCGCGTGGAGGATATCGCATGGGCGGTATCGCGCGCCTTCCACATCGCCGCGAGCGGTCGTCCCGGACCGGTGGTACTCGACATCGCCAAGGATACGCAGGTGAACAAATGCATCTTCGACTATCAGAAGACATCGTTCCTGCGGAGCTACCAGCCGGTACCCGACATGGATGAGGAGCAGATACGAATGGCTGCCGAGCTGATCAGCAATGCCAAAAAGCCATATGCGCTGGTGGGCCAGGGTGTCATCCTCGGGCACGCCGAGAAGGAGCTGGTTGCCTTCCTGGAGAAGGCCGATGTTCCTTTCGCATCGACCATCCTGGGACTCTCGGCCGTACCCACCGACCACCCGCTCAACTGCGGCATGCTCGGCATGCACGGCAACGTGGCACCCAACCTGAAGACCAACGAGTGCGACGTGCTGATCGCCATCGGGATGCGGTTCGACGACCGTGTAACGGGCGACCTGAAGACCTATGCCAAACAGGCGAAGGTGATCCACTTCGACATCGACCCGGCAGAGATCAACAAGAACGTACAAACAACCGTGAAGGTGGTGGGCGACGTGAAGCAGACCCTGCCCAAAGTGACGGAGCACCTGCAAAAGGGCTCTCACCAGGAGTGGCGGGCTGAGTTCAAACCGTTCGATAAGAAGGAGTTTGAGACAGTAATCAGCAACGAGCTCTTTCCCGGAACGGGACCCATCAAGATGGGCGAGGTGGTGCACAAGGTGACTGAGGCAACCCAAAACAGCGCCATCTGTGTGACCGACGTGGGGCAGCATCAGATGATGAGCACCCGTTACTTCAAGTATACTCAAACGCGCAGCCTTGTCACCTCGGGCGGCCTCGGCACCATGGGCTTCGGTCTGCCTGCCGGCATCGGTGCCAAGTATGGCGCTCCCGACCGTACCGTCTGCATCTTCGTCGGCGACGGAGGACTGCAGATGACCATCCAGGAGTTCGGCACCATCCTCGAGTATGGGGTGGATGTGAAGATCATCCTGCTCAACAACAACTACCTGGGCATGGTGCGCCAGTGGCAGGAGCTCTTCTTCGATGAGCGTTACTCCGAGACGCACCTCAAGAACCCCGATTTCATCAAGATCGCCGATGCCTACAACATCAGGGGGCGCAAGGTGACTGAACGTGAGGAACTGGACGGTGCCATCGATGAGATGCTGTCGCACAAGGGTGCCTACCTGCTGGAGGTGGTGGTGGAGACCAAGGGAATGGTCTATCCCATGATTCCCTCTGGGGGATGTGTCACCAATATCCTGCTGGGAAATGGGCATAAGCTGTAAGTGATCAGTGATCAGCTGGTTTGATAAAAACAGGTTTTTGGAATTACTTTTATAAAACAACAAGATGAGCGAAAACAGGACATTATATACCATCACCGTCTTCTCTGAGAACACGGTAGGGGTGCTCAACCAGATCACCACCATCTTCACCCGGCGGCAACTCAACATCGAGACGCTGTCGGTCTCTCCCTCGGCCATCAAGGGGATCCACAAGTTCACCATCACCACCTTCTCCGACAACGAGGAGGTGATCAAGAAGCTGATACCGCTGATCGACAAGCGGGTGGACATCCTGAAAGCATACTACAATACCAACGAGGACCTGGTGCACCAGGAGTTGGCGCTCTACAAGCTCTCCACCGAGAAGGTGCTGGAGCATGGCTCCATCGAGTACCTCGTGCGCAAGTACAACGTACGTATTCTTGAGGTGTCGACCGATTGTGTGGTGTTCCTCAAGGCGGGACACTATGAGGAGACGCAGGGACTCTTTGACGAACTGGCCGACACAATCGGTGTGCTGCAGTTCGTACGCTCGGGCCGCATCGCCATCACCAAGTCGAAGGTGGAACGGCTCAGCGATATGCTGGCGAAGAGGGAACAGGACAATCAGGACAGGTTGAATAGTTTGTAAGTTCTTGGTTCATAGTTCATGGTTCAAGGTTCATGGTTCAAGGTTCATAATTCATGGTTCAAGTTTGAAACTGACCCCTGACCCCTGACCCCTGACCCCTGACAACTAAAAAAATAAATTAACTCGCCAATCCGGAAACTCCCCGGTAAGAGGAGGCCGGTGAGGCACAAAGATCAGATAAATAATATGGCAAAAATGAATTTTGGCGGAGTCGAAGAGAATGTAGTGACCCGCGATGAGTTTCCGTTGAGCAAGGCTCAGCAGGTGATGAAAGATGAGACGATCGCAGTGATCGGTTACGGTGTGCAGGGCCCGGGGCAGTCGCTCAACCTGCGTGACAACGGCTTCAACGTGATCGTGGGGCAACGGAAGAACAGCAAGTCGTGGGACAAGGCAGTGGCCGATGGATGGGTCCCCGGTGAGACGCTCTTCGATATCGAAGAGGCCTGCGAGAAGGGCACCGTGATTCAGTACCTGCTCTCCGACGCGGCACAGATCGCGCTCTGGCCGACGGTGAAGAAGCACCTCACGCCCGGCAAGGCTCTTTACTTCTCCCACGGCTTCGGCATCACCTACAAGGAGCGTACCGGCATCGTGCCGCCCGCCGATGTGGATGTGATCCTGGTGGCCCCCAAGGGATCGGGCACCAGCCTTCGCAGGATGTTCCTCGAGGGACGTGGCCTCAATTCCAGCTACGCCATCTTCCAGGATGCTACCGGCAAGGCCTACGAACGGGTGGTATCACTCGGAATCGGCGTGGGATCGGGATACCTGTTCGAGACCACCTTCAAGAGGGAGGTCTACTCCGACCTGACCGGTGAACGGGGTACGCTGATGGGTGCCATCCAGGGACTGCTGCTGGCACAGTATGAGGTGCTGCGTGCGAATGGGCACACACCCTCGGAAGCGTTCAACGAAACGGTAGAGGAGTTGACACAGTCGCTCATGCCGCTCTTCGCCGAGAAGGGAATGGACTGGATGTACGCCAACTGCTCTACTACCGCACAGCGGGGTGCCCTTGACTGGATGGGTCCCTTCCATGATGCTACCAAACCGGTATTCGAGCAGCTCTACAAGGAAGTTGCCAGCGGTAATGAAGCACAGCGATCCATCGACAGCAACTCACAAAGCGACTATCGCGTGAAGCTGGAAGAGGAGCTGAAAGCCCTTCGCGAGAGCGAGATGTGGCAGACCGGCGCTGTGGTGCGTAAGCTGCGTCCGGAGAACAACTGAGCCGAACCTGTTCCATCTTAAAAAAAAGAGACGAAGCGTTAAAACTTCGTCTCTTTTTTTGTTGCTTACTCCTCTTTCGTCAGGTCTATCTTCTCATCGTCGCGGCCGCGGTCGAAGAACATCTTCTTCAGCGGGTTCTTGCGGGCCTCGTCGTAGAACAACCGGTTGCGGTGAATGTCGATGGCCATGTAGATGGCCTGGCGGAACGACTCCTCCGAGGCCTGGTTCTTGCCTGCGATGTCGTAGGCGGTGCCATGATCGGGTGAGGTGCGCACGATGGGGAGGCCCGCGGTGAAGTTGACACCCCCCTCCATGGCGAGTGTCTTGAAGGGTATCAGTCCCTGGTCGTGGTACATCGCCAGGATGGCGTCGAACTGCTTGAAGCGTCCCGAGCCGAAGAAGCCGTCGGCAGGGTAGGGGCCGCCACAGAGAATCCACTGGTCCTGTGCCTCTTTCACGGCTGGAGCGATGATCTCCAGCTCCTCTTTTCCCAGCAGCCCGTTCTCACCGGCGTGGGGGTTGAGGCCCAGCACGGCGATGCGGGGCAGCTCGATGAGGTAGTCGCGCTTCAGGGTGTGATCGAGCGCCTTCAGCTGATCCAGGATCCCCTCCTTGGTGAGACGTCCGGGCACCTCCGAGAGGGGGAGGTGGGTGGTCACCAGTGCAACCTTCATCATCTCCGATGCCAGGATCATCATCGCCTTCTCACCTTTTTTGGCAAAGCGTTCTTCCAGGAACTCGGTATGTCCGGGGAAGCGGAACTGATCGTTCTGGATGGTATCCTTGTTGATGGGCAGGGTGACCAGCAGGTCTATCTTACCCTCCTCCAGGTCGCGTGTGGCCTGGTCGAGAGCGATGTAGGCCGACTCTCCCGCCTCGGCTGTTGCCGTGCCCAACTCGATGCGGATCTCCTCCTTCACGCAGTTCACCAGGTTCACCTTTCCCTCCTGAGCCTCTTCGGCACGGGAGATGATGTGGAAGTTGACCGCTTCGCCGTCGAACGCCTTGCGGTGCCATGATGCCGACCGGGAGGATCCGTAGATCACCGGCTGACAGAGTTCGAGCATCCGTGCGTCGGAGAAGGTCTTCAACAGGATCTCGTATCCAATACCATTGACATCACCATGGGTGATGCCCACTTTCAAACTATCTGACATGTATATCTTTTTATCCTACGTGTAAAAAAATGATGCTACGAGACGATCTCCACACCCTCGTGCTGCGGAAGGCTGATGGTGTAAAAGGTGGCCTCCAGGTTGCGCATCAGGTTGCGCTTATTGCTCTCCGGCGCGAAGATGTATGTCTCCACCACCACCACCATCCCGGTGTTGTCGTTCACGAACGCCTGCATCACGAAGGGGCCTCCCATCATGTCGGTGGTCATCTCCCAGAGTCCGCGCAGCTCGGCACGGAAGATGCCATCCACCTCTATGCGGCGGTAGTCGGGGGGATAGACCGTGGCGGTGGTCATCTTGGAGTCGAAGGAGCCCTTGATGAACTCTCCCAGCGTGCGGTTGCGAATGGCGATCAGCGAGTCCTTCTCAAACACCGTCTCTGTGGTGTAGGGGAACTGGTAGATGACGACATCCTTGCGGCCCTGTGGCGCATTGTTGGTGGCCCAGTAGAAGTTGGGGTGCTCGGTCACGTTGGTCAGTCCCTTGGGAAGATGGATGTTGATGCCGAACATCTGTTGTGCACGCGAGAGCGGCTCGGAGATCTGATGTTTCAGAAACTTGCCGTTGCGTTCCAGCTCCTTGGTGACGAAATAGTCGATGATGCTCTGACTGTTCTCGGTGACAAAGGCGGCGAAGGCGGCGGTGTCGGGCGACTGGATGGTCATGATCACCTGCCCTGTGGCATACTTGTCGATGTCGGCCGTGAACTTGGAGCTGCTGTAGATGTTGGAGATGTCGGGGGTGATCACGTTGCGCGCCATGCGAATGGTGCGGGTGAAGTTCTCCGGTGCAATCTGAATGATGCTGAAGTTGGGTTCCGGTTGCGGCAGTCCCTTCGCGTTGCTGTTGAGCACGTCGAAGAGTGCGCTGCCGGCCTCTCCTTCCCACAAGGAGTCATCCATCACCACGAGCACCTCGTTGGCCGATCCGGATGCGTTCATGAAACTGCCTGCCGTATCACACGATGACAGGAGCAGGGATGTGATGAAACTGAGGGCAATAACAACATGTTTCATAAGTTTTCTTTTTTAAGGGGTTTTACGGAAGCACATTCATCAAGCAAATATACAACTATTTGCGTGGAAATGAAACGTCAGCATCAGCTTTTTCCTATTTTAGCGGTGGAGAGCATGCCGCAGGCGGCGAAGATGTCCTCACCCCTGGATGCACGGATGGTGCTGATGAACCCCTTGGCGGTGAGGAAATCGCGGAACTTGATCATGTTCTGCTCGGTGGAGGGCTTCAGCTTGCTCATCGGGATCACGTGGAAGCGGATCAGGTTTATGCGGCAGTCGAGGCCGGCCAACAGCTTGGTCAGCTCACGTGCGTAGAGCAGTGTGTCGTTGACCCCGTCGAACATGATGTACTCGAACGAGAGGCGGCGCTGGTGGCTCCAGTCGTAGTCGCGTAGCAGGCTGATCACCGAAGCGGCAGGCGCCGTCCGTTCAATCGGCATGATGGCCAGTCGCTCTTCCGGTATGGGGTTGTGCAGGCTGACGGCTAGGTGACACTTGCTCTCCTCGAGGAATCGTTTCAGGTTGGAGGTGAGGCCGATGGTGGAGAGGGTGATCCGCTTGGGGCTCCAGGCCAGGCCATAGTCGGCCATCAGCAGATCCGAAGCTTTCTTCACCTGCTTCCAGTTGTCGAGCGGCTCTCCCATGCCCATGAAGACCAGGTTGGTGATCTGTTCCGAGTCGGGTACCGAGTAGACCTGGTTGAGGATCTCTCCGGCGGTGAGGTTGTCGTGGAAGCCCTGCTTGCCGGTCATGCAGAAGTCGCAGTTCATACGGCAGCCCACCTGTGAAGAGACACAGATGGTGAGGCGGTCGTCCTCGGGGATGGTGACCGTTTCGATGAACTTGCCACCGGCAGTTTTGAACAGCATCTTGCGGGTGCCGTCGACCGATGTCTTGATGTCCAACGGTTCCGAGCGGCCCACATCGAACCTCTCAGTCAGCAGTTCCCTGTTTTTCAGTGAGATGTTGGTCATCTCGTCGATGGTCTTCACCCGTTTCAGGTAAACCCAGTCGGCAATCTGTTTGGCGGTAAACTTGGGAAGATTCAGTTCCGTGACGCTTTCGGTGATTTCGGCGAGCGTCATGCCGAGCAGGGTCTGTTTTGGCTCCATTTGCTGTAATTGTAATTGATGGTGCAAAGATACGGAGTATTTGGTAAAATGAAGCATCGTAATGTAAAAGAGTAAAATAGTTTCAATGCCATCACAATCACAATGATTCTTCAGGGATTCACGAGCATCTTCAACTCCTCTTTTCCGATTGATTTTGACCTAAACTGAGTCTGATATAACTCTGATCTGGGTCTAAGCTATTAGAACCATATTAGAACCATATTAGAACCATATTAGAACGAGATTAGAACCAGTACCGAGGGAGATGAGGGTATGGCAAAACAAGAATCAGATAATTGACCCGCTGTTCAAACTCAGCGATTTTCATTATAGCATTCAACAACAGTCTTGTTTTTCCAGGCGATGAAAGAAACTTCAAAGGAAAATCGAGAGAAATAGCACAAATTGGATCAAAGAATTGATAGGTTAAGCAGAAATGTTTTCGTAAATTCGTTGCTTGAATCAGTTGACAATAGTTTGAAATGATGCAAATTTAACTCATATCATTGAAATCCCGTTGAGAACTAAACGAGCAGTGGTCATTCTCACCCAGGTTAATATTGAAGAAAGGGCATAACCCATGAAGAATCCGTTCAATGAAAATTTTGTATGCGCAATTACATAAAAAACAGACAATTTTGATAAAGTGCTTATAATATGAATATTATAAAAACAATAAGGTAGCATATGTGAAATATATACGCAATTGTATGGCGTATACACAAACGTTCTCCCGACATCGCCTTCGGCTCGTCGGGAGAACGGACGGAGGATTACATCCTGCATTCTACTCCTCGCCTAACGGCGACATCGTAGAACACAGGATTTGCGAGATTACAAGGGATAGTGGATACCCCCCCCCCCCCGCAACCTCGCAAATCCTCCGTCCGTTAGCGGTAATGGTGAGAAATCAGCAAGAAGGCAAACAACGGGTAAACAATTAATGAAATTGAAAATACTATATTAGAACTAAATAAATTTGAATTATTATGTCACTTAAAAAGTTTCAAATACAAATATCGGATAAATCTTTGGCGGATTTATCTTATAGATTATCTAACACACGTTGGCCAAATCAGATAAAAGATTCAAATTGGGAAAGAGGTACTAAAGAAGATGATTTACAATCAATAGTAGACTATTGGAAAAACAAATATGACTGGCGTAAGCAGGAAAAAGAATTAAATAGTTTTTCCCAATTTCAATGTAATATTGATGGAATCAATATTCATTTTATTTATGAGAAAGGGAAAGGCCCAAATCCAATACCAATTATTCTTACTCATGGGTGGCCGGATAGCTTTCTTCGGTATAAAAAAGTAATTAAGATGCTTTCAGACCCTGCAAGTTTTGGTGGCAATCCAAATGATTCTTTCGATGTCATTGCTCCTTCAATACCGGGATTTGGCTTTTCATCCAGTCCTGAATATGGGGGTTATAATAATTCTCAGGTATCTGAATTATGGGTAAAATTGATGACTGATAAATTGGGATATACTAAGGTTGCCGCTGCCGGAGGCGATATGGGTTCAGGTATTACACGTTATATGGCGCTAAATCATCCCGAACTATTTATCGGCATCCATCTGACTGATATTGGTATTATTCGCCCTCTTTTAATGGAGACCGATGAGAGCAAGCTTTCAGCCATAGAAATAGCCTACAAAAAGACAGCTCAGCAATGGATTGCTCAGGAAGGTGGGTATATGTCTATTCAATCCACAAAACCTCAAACACTGGCTTATGGCCTTTCAGACTCTCCTGTTAGATAATCCGGAGCATACCCACCCACTTTCCGGAAATAAATCCTGGATCCAAA
>ERZ795048.244-NODE-244-length-61221-cov-5.820031_pt1 | contig 61221 bp, 37 predicted proteins | sample MGYA00375132_ERZ795048 | MGnify/ENA primary metagenome ERZ795048 (study PRJEB30177, sample SAMN05720225) | activated sludge metagenome | isolation source: Anaerobic digester | place: Hong Kong | collected 2014-12-17 ...
ATCTCGATCCCTGCGCGGAGGTCGGCCCGTATTTTCGGGAGACGCTGCCTGCGGAGTTCGGGGCTTTTCTCGATTCCGCGGCGGAAAGGGATGTCTACCCGGCCTGTATCCTGCTCAAAGGCAGGGCGGGGCAGGGCAAAACGTTTGCCTTTCGGAAGCTCGCGGAACGCCGCGGCTGCAATCTGCTGATTTTAAAAACGGAGACGGACCCCGGCACCGCTGCCGCCGTTTCCGCCCTTTATAATGCGTTGGTGCTGGTTCCGGATGCGGAGGAGTACCCGGAGTCATGGATTGCTTCCCTTGAGGAACGCTGCGGCGTCCTTTTGATGACGACAAAGGACATGGGGTTCAGCCCGGCGGGGGAGTGTGTCCTGCTGGAGCGGGAACTGCCCGATCTCGGGGCGGAGGAACGTCTCGCCGCCTTCCGGTACTGGTTCGGCGGGGAGTCCGCCGAGTGGGAGAAGGTCTCCCGTTTTTATGCGATGACGCCGGGACAGATCATGGAGGCCGCCCGCCGGATCCGGGGCGAAACGCTCTGCCGCCGGGATCTCTCCGAAGCCGAAAAACTCGAAGAGCTCCGCAGCGCCAACAGCCGGGAATTTGCCGGCAGCGCGCAGCTTTTCCGAACCAATAAAACGATGGAGGACCTGATCCTTCCCCCGGCGCAGAAGCGGCAGATCCTCGACATCTGCGCCTTCGCGAAGGCCCGGTACAGGGTCTTCCGGGACTGGGGATTTGAAAAGAAAATCCCGTACGGACGCGGGATCTCCGCCCTCTTTTACGGAGCTTCCGGAACCGGAAAAACCTTTGCGGCGAGCGTGGTCGCCAACGAGCTCGGGCTCCGGCTCTACCGCGTGGACATTTCTCAGGTTATCAGCAAATATATTGGGGAGACACAAAAAAATATCGGCAGAATTTTCGACAGCGCCCAAAATTCCGGCTGCGTCCTCTTTTTCGACGAGGCGGACGCCCTCTTTTCAAGGCGGAGCGACGCCGGGGATTCTCAGGATAAATACAGCAATGCCGAAATCGCCTACCTGCTCCAACGAACCGATCAGTTCGACGGAATCATCCTGATGGCGACGAACCTCTTCCAGAATTTCGACGAGGCTTTCCGTCGCAGGATCGGATACATGGTTTATTTTCCGGTGCCGGATGAAAAGATGCGCCGAACGCTCTGGGAACACATTTTCCCGGAGGAGGCGCCGAAAGAGGAGCTGGATTACGGGCTCCTCGCCGATCATCTGGAGCTCACCGGCGCGGGGATCCGCAATGCGGCGGTCAATGCGGCATACTTGGCGGCCTCGCGGGAACGGCCCATTTCGATGGCCGACGTCGTGGAAGCGGCGCGGCTCGAGTACAATAAACAGGGAAAAGCGTTTCCCCAGAAGCTCGGGATGATGTTCTCTTCGGAAAGGAGCAGGATAGAATGAAAAAACGCATTCTGGTCACGATTCTTGCATTTGTGCTACTGATTTCCGCCATCCTGATTCCGGCGATTGTCTCCACCGAAAAGACAGAGGCGGCCGCCTATACGGAATATCGGTATTTTCATCTCGATGAAACCAATAAAATCGGCTATATCGGCGAGGACGGCTGGGCGAATTTTGCCGAGTTCATCAACGAAGATAAATGGTATCAGGACGACTCCACCACCGCGGAAACATTGGAGAACGATTATGGAGAAGGATATAACTTTTATCTGGTCGGAGACGTCACGGCGACATGGGGTACCGGCTCGCTGAAGGAATTCCGTGGAAAACTGACCGGCAACATGAATACGATCACGTTTTCCTATTCCGGAACCTCCGGTACGTCGGCCGATTTTTCCAAAGACCTCCTGACGAACAGCGCCTGCCTGCTGAGCAGCGGAAAGGCCTGTCTCGGCGGCCTTATCGGCTATCTGAACGGCGGCACGCTCCAGCTTTTGAACTTCACATTCACAAACGATGCCGAAACGACCATTTATTTGGATGCCTCGGGCTTTGACGACGTCGATCCGACCGGTACCGACGGGGACGGCAACGACATCTATGATTCTCTCTATATAGGCGGCTTGGTCGGCTATATGGAAAACGGGGCAAAGATTGAAAAGGTCTCCTCTCTCTGCGGCTCGGTCAAGTTCACTGAAACCACGATCAAGGGCGTCTCAACCGACAAGTGCAACGAGCGCACGGATTATTACGTCGGCGGCGTGGTGGGCGGATCCGGCGGCGGCTCGGTCACCGAAATCTGGTCCGGATTTGACATCGGCGTTTCCATTGTTTATTCCGATACCCATTATTCTTATGTGGACAACACGGCGAGCAGCTATATTTCCGAAGATGCAAACGAGAACTACTATGACGTCTTTGCGGGCGGCATTGTGGGCATATGCAAATCCGGGACGACGATCAAAGACTGCTATACCAACGCATCGGTCTCGGCCTCCGGCAACGATTCGCAGAGCACAAACAACTCCTCTCCCATCAGCCGTTTCATTTTCGGGCAGGAGGTTCTTGCCGGCGGCATCGCGGGAAGCTGCGAAAATTCCTCGAGCAACACCATTTCCAACTGCGCGGTGGCGAGCCCCATCGTTTCCGCCATCTGTTACCAGCAGGCTTTCGATAATGCATATATTGAGGAATATATGTTGAACATGTTTAATTATTTATCTATACAAAACTGCTGCAGAACGCTTGCTCCTCAATATATAAGATATGACGGCAAATCTTTCGCGTCGGCCATCGCCAACAATATGACCAATACAAGCGCACCGTCCAATGTGTATATGACAAGCGCGGTGCTCAGCGGCGTCTCCTCAAACAATATTGAGATGGTGAATTCCTATTCCTATTCTTCCACCGGTACATCCGGTTCCTGCTACACCACCTCTGCGGGTACGGTGACAGACAGCACCTATGTGATCTCCGACCTCAACAGCAGCGCCACGGTTTCCGCGCTGAACGGTTCCACCGCCCGCAGCGTCTGGACACTCTCCACCACCAACAAACTGACGATGAGTTGGTTTGCCCCCCTGCCGCAGGATCCGACCATCAGCTGGACGAGCGGCGCCTCCGACGGCACGATTACGGTGAGAGGGATCGCTTCCGACCTCTATGATTCCGCCAAGCTCTATTTCCAAGTGCTTTTCTATACGCAGGGCAAATTCGGAAAAGCTACCGGCGCAAGCGTGTCGACGGGCACCACCTCCGTCGACGGCGTGAATCTCCGCCTGTATCCGGCCGACTCGAGCGGCAAGATCGCAGAGAGCGACTATGAAAATTATGTCGAGCTGAGCGATACCGAGCCGACGAAACTTGAGACCGGCGGCTATTACCGCGTGGCTGCGGAGCTCGAAGGTACGAATCTCGACAGCCTCACTACCAGTAATGTGACGGTGGAGCTCTCGGCACAGGATTCCGCCCATAACGTCTATCTGACCAACCGCACGGACGGAAAGCCGGACGGATTCCTCGATCTTTCCAGCGGGCTGACCATCAGCACCACCGAGTCCTACGACGTCACGATCAGCGCGCAGGTGACGGTTTCGATCTCCGGCGCTTCCACGACGAAATCCATCACCAGACAGATCAAGCTGATCCCGTCAATCACCGGTATCATGCCGGACAGCTCCGGCAGCTATACGCTCCCGACTACTTATGACGATTCCTACGGCGTCTATCCCGGCAACACCTACCTGTTCAGTGCGACGGCGCGCGGGATCACCAGCATGGACGGGCTCGTCACATGGTCGCTTTCCGGAAACAGCGCGTCCGGCACCTCGGTCAACGCAAGCAGCGGCGTACTGACGCTGGCATCCACCGAGCGCGGCACCTATAACAGCACGCTTCAGTACAACGTGCTCACGCTGAAAGTTACGACCAAAGGCACCGATCCGACCACAAAGGACTTCTATCTGGCGGTCATGAATCCGCTTAAGTCCTATACGATCGCCTGTACGCCGGAGAATCTCGTGGAGGACAGCACCACAAACGCCACCTTCTCCATCTCCGCAGGCTCCTATACATATACTTATGAAAACGTCTCGGGCTCCGCATGGAACCCAACCGAGACACCGTCTCTCAGCAGTTGGCAGAAGAAATGTCCGGGTGAAAGCGCATTCGGTTCCTCCACCTCCGCCGAAACCTATTCGGTCAACACGGACGACGTCCTTCCGGGCTATATCGTCGTGCAGGCAACGGTGGCGAATCAGTTCGACCAGAACCATGCGATTGTGCTCACGAAGAACCTTCCGGTGAGACCGATCGTCGGGATTCAGGATTCGAACAGCGACGCGAGCGGCTCTTACACGGTGCTTGTCCCGACAGGGAGCACCAAGAGCGGAACCTACACGCTCACCGGCAGCCATGTAGTCTTTGCCGCCGCCGACTGGACATGGAGCGTCGCCTATGTCGACAGCAGCGTGACCGATACCACGGCCTCCAGCTACGTCACCATCCCCAGCGGTTCCTCTTATACCAAGAATGTCACGTTCCGGTATAATGCCACCCAAGCCGACGCGGCGCACAACACCTATCAGATCACGATTACGCCGAAAGCCGGTACCGGGGACGTGAAGCTTTCGTCGACTTCAACGGCCACGACGCAGAATAAGCTCTATGCCTCCGCCGGAATCTATGGAACGAGCACGGACCGCACAAAAGTCACATTTACGGTGACCGTAAGCAATGCGAGCACCAGCGTTCAGCTTTCCTCGGTCAACGGCGGGGCGGGGCTGGTTTCGGATTTTGAAAACAGCGCGATGGGGAACAAATATGCGTTTCCGGGCGATGCGCTCGCGTTCGGCGTAAATTCCAACATCGACACCCAGCATATGACCGCATGGAAGTGGAGCCTCTCCACCGGAAGCGGCTGTACGCTCAGTAGCGATACCGGCTCCTCCACGACGGTCACGGTCGGTTCCAGCCCGAGCAGCACGGTGACGCTGACGGTCACGCCGTACAACAACAGCACCGCACTGACAGACTACGCGGCGACCTATACGTTCAACACCGCGGAAAAGAGCGTCAGTATCTCCGGCTCCACCAGCGCAACGATTCCGAACGGCTCCACAAGCGGCAGCAGCAGCGACACGCTGACCGGATCGGTCGGCAGCCTCGTCTTGGCCAAATCCTACGCATGGGTCATCAGCGCGGGAAGCAGCACGGGCGTGGAGCTGGACGACAGTACCATCTCCTTGCCGACGGTGAGATACCTGATTCCTTATGACGCCTACTCCGGTTCGATTACATTGACCTGTACGGCGACATATTATACCGGAGCGACCGCCTCGGCCAACAAATCGGTCACCCTCACCTATGCGGTCATTCCGGTGCTGAGCCAGTACATAAAATATAATGGTCAAAGCAACTTCAGTTCCTATTCCTCCGCCGTCACTCCGACCAGCAACAGAGAGTTGACCTTCAAGGTCACCTCCAGCGCCGCGGCGGCGAGTTGGACATGGGAGGGCGTCTCAATCGTCAGCGGAACCAACGGCACCATCTCGGATTACGTGGAATCCGAGGAACAGGATGTCACCGACAAGAATATTTACAAGGTCACGCTGAATGAAGATATTCTGAACGACGACACGATCACGGGTCCCTCCGAATACGACGGCACGTTCCAAGTAAAGGCGACGGATGCCTATTCCGGCAAGACGGTCACGTTCCAGTTCATCGTTCAGGTCTCCAACAGTTACAGTTGGACGGCGGTGGAAGAGGAGCCTGAAGCCGGGTACCTTGCTCTTGCGCAGGATGGGGATGTTCTTTCCGGTTACCGCTTCCTCGCGACCGGTGATTCCGTTCCGACGCAGATCGCGACCAACAAGACGTGGTTCATCGGGGAGGACAATACGGCAAGCTACAACATCAAAGTCGGCTTCCCGAGTTATTCTTCCAGCTCCGAGCAGCGTCTGATCCGATATATCCTTTATCATAACACCAGCGCCGACGCGGAGGCCAACAACTTCCCGGTGCTCACGGGTACCGGCGTCTCGGATACGCTCGGCGGCAAGAGCGCCGACGAATTGGATACTCTGATCCCGACGCTGCCGACCTACAACTCCAAAGAGACGAACGGCGTCACCGTCAGCGGAGGCACCTATACTTCCGCCGGTATTTCGTATCCGTGGTCGAGCACCTATGGCGACTCCTACCTATTCATCTGGGCGCAGTCCGAAGCGGATTCCGCCGGACGCTCGATGGATTCCAGCGAAGTCGTCTGCATTCAGCTCGGCAACAACACCTGCGACGCTTCGGAATGTGATTCCGCGGCGGTCAACTCCGATGTGACGGCTTGGACGACGACCGAAAACGATGAGGACTTCTGGGTGCGTTTCTCTCCGGAAGGGGTTGTCGGCAATACCGACGGCGGTGTCTGGACAGGTTCCTCATTCGGCAGCCATGCGTTCTCCTTCAATTTTAACGAGATGAGAAAGGCGGAGAAGCTCGCCTCCAACGGCACGAGCCTCGATACGCTGGCCGCCGGCTACGATATTGTTGTAACCACTTGGTACGAGACGAACAGCACCGCCGAGGCCAGCCTCAATGTGGGCACCAGAACGCCGCAGCCGAAGATCTCTATCGACAGCAGCTACCAAAACATCTCGATCAGCTGCCCGAGCATTTCGGGTAACGTCTCGACCGTTTATTTCTCCGTTTCCTATTATACGGTCGGCGGTTCTATGATTCAGCCGATCACACCGCTCAATGCGGACGGCACCCTCAACGGCACGCTTGCGGAGGATTATACCTCCGGAATGACACTCGAAGCCGGTAAGGTGTATCAATACACCGGCAGTTTCCTGTTCCCGGAGACCGTAGGCGGCAGTCAGGTGAAGACCATGTATGTCAACGCGATGGCCAAGACCGCAAGTTCGTCGACGGCGGCGGTCAGCTTTGCCAGTACGGCGGCCTTCAGCACTCGCCAGAGCATCGATCCGGTCACCATTTTGGTCAACGGCGCGGCCTTCAACAGCGGAACCTATTATTCCAGAGACAGCAGTTCCACCGTCGTCACGCTGAGCCATCCGAGCCTCGAGGAGGGCTATTCCGGACCGGCCGGGAAGATTCTCTACACCACAAAGAACTACACAACCACCTCGCTTGATGCGAACAGCACGGTCGGCACTTATATTAAGGAATATAATAAAGGGGATACGATTTCGCTCGACATCGACGCCCAAGCCGGGGTGATGTATGTGAGAGCCATCTTCATTCCGACTTACAGCGCGATCTATACGGCGCCGGCGGTCGCTTCGGCTGCTCTCCAGTTTGAAGCTTATTATTCCGATCCGGTCGCCTGTATGGTCGACTATGACGATGACGGAAACGCGATCCCGGGCAAGGAACTCACCGACGAGGATCCCGCCACCGACGGTATCCAGATCACCGTGATGGAGGGCATGGAGATCGCCTTCAAGATCGACGACGACGATATTCCGGAGGGAATGGATCCGACCAAGGACGGAGACGGGGACGACAGTCTGCTTACGCTCGACAGCGCCTCCTATCTGGTTCCGACCCTCTCATACAACACCGACGGCGGCACCATTTATAACACCTACACCAGTTATCAGCCGAAGATCCAGTCCAACGGATATGAAAGCAATGTGCTCGGCGCGGATGTGTTTACCATGAGCACGACGTCGGGTACGGTTGAAAGTTACTATGTGCTGGTCAACGACATCGCGGGCGACAGCAAAGTTTCCGACGGCACGCCGGTATATTTCGAGTTCACGGTACGTCCGAAGGCTACTGCGCCGACTTCCGACCCGGTCACGCCGGATGGAGACGGAAACTACACGATGGTCTCGGTCGGCGACTATATCCGCCTGCTCTCCGGCGACAACATCAACGCGAATATCTATTACACAATAGGCACGACGCTCGTCACGCCGGATCCGCAGGAGCGCATCGACTGGGAGATTGCGTTCGCGGATTGGCTCGCGCAGAATAAAGCGAACGGGAGCGGCTATCAGATCGACAGCGACGACGCCCGGGATTATTACAGCAGAATCTACGAGGAGGAGCCGGATACCTGTCTCTATACGGGAGCTCTGGTCGTCACCAAAAACAACCAGATGTCCCTGTATGTGAGCGCGATGATCGTCAGCGCGGAGGATGCGGACGACGACGGCGAGTACGGCAGTTATGGGCCCAGCCCGGTCGCAAACTTCCTGTTCAAAATCAATGCGCTGACGAAGATCGGCGAGATTACCGCGACGCCTGAGACCTCGACCGCGGAGCCGACCACGATCAAGCGCAACAGCCGGATCAATCTGAGCACCAGCGTCACCAATACGACGATTTATTACACGCTCGACAGCTCGATGCCGAACCCTGATACAAGGATCGCCCTCGACGACGCCATCGCCAAGTTTGAGGATTACGGCTACGACTCGGCGTTCCTGCTTCCGAACGAGATCACCTTGCTGAGCAAATACTACAACGGCTACGATCAAAGCGTGGTCGGCTATGACGGCGACGGCACGGATACGCTTGCCACGCTGATTTACAGCTCCAGCACCGGCGTTTTGATGAATCCGGAATCCGGAAGCACGACCTTCACGATCCATGCCATTGCGGTCCATAACAACGGGCTTTACGAAGACAGCGAAATCTACCGCTTCGACTATGAGCTTCTCCAGCTCGGCCCGATCACCGCGACGCCCACCACCTCCACGGCGGATCCGACGACCCTCAAGCGCGGCGACAAGATCATCCTGACCGCGGGCGTCACCGGCGCGACCATCTACTATACGACGAACGGCACGCTGCCGAATTATCCGGAGCGCATCGCCCTCGATGCCGCCATCGCCGAATATACGGCGAACGGCACGCCGGACGACATCCTGACCGAATACGACTATGATCCTGTTGCCGGTACCGATACGCTTGCGACGAAGATCTACAATCCGAACACCGGCATCCCGATGGATCCGGATTCCGGCAGCGAGACCTTCACGATCTATGCGATGGTGACGCATAGCCTCTATGCGGACAGCACCGAATACCGCTTCGACTATGAGCTGAAACAGGCTTCTCCCGTCACGGCGGTGGCTCCCACCATTGAGACGAACGGGGAGATCAGCATCGTGGAGCCCGGCCAGACCATCTCGCTCTTCAGCGAGACGCCGGGCGCCCGGATCTACTATACCGAAGACGGCTCGATCCCGGATCCGGATATCTGCGATGAACGCGCGCCTTATCTCGAGGCCTATACAACCGCCAAAGCCGCATATGACGACTATATTACGGAAAACGGCTCGGCTCCGGAGACGGACAGCGAAATCTATCAGGAATATACCAACGCGACATCCGCACTGGATGCCTACGACATAGCCAACCCGCACATTACGCTGCTTTATGACGCTTCGACCGGCATCACGATGAAGACGACGCTCAAGACCACCTATACGATTCTTGCGGTCGCCGCGATGGAGGCCGATGAAGACGGCAAACGGGAGTATTCCACCAGCGACTATGCGAGATTCCTCTACCAACTCCCGGCGGAAGTGAATGCGGTCTACGGCTCCATCCCGAGCGGATCGAGCGTCGAAAAGGGCACGACGATCACACTCAACACGATCACGAGCGGCGCGATCATCTATTATGAGATCACGACGGACGGCACCGAACCCAAGGAGCCGGTTCAGAACGAGAGCATGACCTTCACGACCGGACAGACCATCACGATCAGCCAGACCACGAGGATCAAGACGTATGCGGTCAAGAATCGCATGGTCAGCGCGACCACGTCGCTGACTTACAGCGCCCTGCCGCAGCTTTCCGCGCCGACGGCGTCGATTGCCACGGGCAGCCTCGTCGGAAACGGCTCGAAGGTGACGCTGAAGACGAAATCCGTCACCGATCTGGATACGGGAGAGTCGAGCCTGCTCAGCAAGACGTTTACGAGCACGCAGATTGCAAATATCACCTACGCCTACACGTTGGACGGCTCCGATCCGGTCGCCGCAGTCGCTGCGGGAGAGGCCCTTTACGGCAGCAGCGTGCTCATCAACGGAGATGAGGGCGATACGGTCGTCGTCGCCGCCTATGCGATGCTCAAAGAGACCACGCCGAGCGACGTCTCCTATTATAGCTATACGATTGCTTCCAGTGCACAGTACCTGACGGTCAGCCCGGCGGACGGCTCCGTGATCACAAGCGGCACCAGCGTGACGATGACCTCGAGCGTCGGTGGCACCATCTATTACACGACGGACGGGGAGAATCCGACCGAAGACAGCGACGACGGCACCTCCGTAAAGATTTACGGAGATCCGGGAGAATCCGTCGTGCTCAAAATCTGTATCTTCGACGACGAGGGAAACCCCGGCACTATCGCCACATACACCTATACCATTATGGAAAAGGCCGCGGCCCCGAGTTCCAGCGTCGCGTCCGGCTCCTACTTCATGAGCGGGGCTTCCATAGAGCTTTCCGTGACGGAGGGCGCGATCTACTACACCACCGACGGTTCCGACCCGACAACCTCCAGCAATCTTTATAAAGATCCGATCACCTTGACGAATTCCGTCGTCATCAAGGCTGTCTGTGTGGTCGAAGGCAAGACCAACAGCGACATCGCCCAGTTTGTCTATACGAAGGCCGGTACGGTTTCCGCTCCGGAATTCAGTATCACGAGCAGTGAGGTCGATCAGGGCACCGCCGTCGAGATCACCACCGCAACGGAGGGCGCGTCGGTCTATTACTCCACCTCCGGCGTCACGCCGAGTGAAGAGAATCTTGATTCCATGACGCTCTACTCCGGCCCGATCACGGTGACGCGCCCGGCTACGATCAAGGCGATCGCCGTCAAGGATGATCTCCACAACAGCGCGGTCAACAGCGCGACTTATACGGTACGGGTACCGGTCGACGAGAACCCGACCGAGGATATGGCTTCGGCTCAGATCGGTACCTCCACCGACAGGCTTGCCAGCAGAAGAACATACAGCGACAGCGAGAGCGGCCCGACCTACACCGACGTCATGCTCACCAACACCGAATACGGCGCGCTTGTCGATTCCGATAAAGGCGTGCTTGATTCCGGCGCCAGTTTGGTGATCACCGAGTCCACGATCACCTCGGCCGAGGAGGTCGGCGTGACCAACATCAACGGCTACAAGGTTGTCAAAGTCTACGAAGTCCGCCTGATGAAGGACGGCGACGAGGTTGAGCCGAACGGCACCTTTGAGTTCGGCCTTGCCATCGACGCCGAGTATCAGAACTCCATCGTCGAGCTTGCTTTGGTCAAGGATAACGGTACGGTTGAGGCATTCTCGACCAGACGTTCCGGCGGCATCGCCTATGTGGAGACGGACAGTCTCGGGCGCTTTGCCGTGACGGTTCCGGACGAGGAGGCGGAGGGCAGCCAGAATAAGACCGCCTTGATTGCAGCCAGCGTCGTTGCGGCGGGCATCGCGGCGGGCGGCGGCACCATTCTCTATCTCCAATCCAAAAAGAAAAAGCTCAAGCCCGGCGCTCCGACGGAATGAGCGGAGGAAACGTACCTGACGGCCGAGAGGCCTGTTGATAAACGAGGATCGAGGACCGAATTCCATAAAGAAAGCAGGATGACCGATGCAAAACCGTAAATATTTTCCTTTTGAACGCAACCGGTACTATTTCGGCAAGCTGTTGACGGCGAAGGATTTTGAGTCGGAACAGCGCTATTACAACGACAAGCGCAGGTTTGTCAACCGTGTGACGGGTTCCAACGGCATTGCTGCGGGCCTTGGCGTAATCATGGCGGACGACGTCTCCATCATTCTTCAGGCGGGCTGTGCTTTCGACGCATCCGGCCGCGAGATCGTTGTCGGTCAGACGCAGGTCATTAAGCTTTCCACGATCGAGGGCTACAGCCAGCTTGCCACCTCCTCCGCCTGCCTCGGCATCGTCTACGACGAGCAGCCGGTGGACGAGGTTTACTCCGTGATGAGCGAGGAGGGCTCCGGCGTTCAGCATAACAAGATCCGGGAAACCTATAAGCTCGTCCTTCTGGATGAGGAGGTCGTCGCAAAGATCCCGTCGCCGCTCGACGATTTTGTCGCCCGACAGGTGATCTTTGCCGACAGCGAAGTCGAGATCGCCCAGTATACGCCGAAAGTCATCCCGCAGGGCTGCGACGTCGTGATCCGCACGGAGATCCGCCGCCTCGCGGCCGGCAGCGGCGACTATTCCTTCACCTATAACCTCGAGACGCCCGGCTTCAAGGCGGCGGACGGAAAAGCCTCCGCCGAAGTGGTCGCCAACAACCTGCGTCTCTCCTGCGGGGAAAACAAGTTCTTTGAGACAAGGCTGATTCCGGATGCCTACCTCTGGGGCAGCAGCGGCAGCATCACGCTCACCATGTCCGGGTTTGCCGTTCGGAAGAATCAGGAATCCTTCACGCTGAAACAGAAGGCGGAGGCGCAGATCAAGCCGGTTTCGGGCGAACTTGCCCCGTATTATATCCGTAATTATTATAGCAAGGCCATGGATAAGGCGCTCGGCGAGAGCTACGATGAACGCCTCTGGATCGCGAAGATCGACCTGATCCGCCAGAATAACCAGATCATCATCGACCGCATCTCTCCGGCGCCGTTCGGCCAGTATTACTACAACGCCCGGCAGCTGATGGATCTCTCCCGTCTCTCGGAATATTTTCCGAAGGCGGGTGGGGAGGTTCCGGCGGCCCCGGCTTCCCATGCGGCCGGCGCGGAGCAGGTTCGGTTTGCGCCCTCGGCCAACCAGCCGGATGCGGCGAAACTCACTTCCTGCGGGGTCTTTGATTTTCCGCTCGGACTCGGCTATGTGCCGCATGAGCCGATCTTTTCCGAGGAGATCATGCACGGCCTCGGGAAGGGCCCAGTCTATGTGGACATCGGCCTCGAATTCATCCGCCCCGGCGAGAAGGAGACCTCCAGCGAGATCATCCTCGGCAATGCTGAAATTTTTGCCGGAGACGCGGCCGAAGAGGACAGACTCTACAACATCGACGCCGCGGTCAAGGTGCTGCCGGAGCGCGGAACCTTTATCGTCGGCATCCGTCCGAACGAGGCCTCCGATCTGATCAGCCTGCGCATCCGCTGGTATGCCTTCAAGTTGACCGAAGTGAACCAGAAGATCAAGCCGAAGCACGAAGGCGAAAAGATGATCATGATCCATCCGGATACGTTCGTTCTTCCGCCGAAAGCGACGGCGCATATTTCTCCGGTCTTCATCAATATGCCGACGGAGGCCTGCAACTACAAAGTGCTGGATGCCGAGGGCGGCAGTATCGACAACAACGGCGTCTACACCGCCCCAAGCAAGGAAGGTGTCTACGAGATCCGCGTCGAGGCGCTCAGCGATCCGAGCATCTATACGCACGCTTTCGCGATCGTCTCTCAGAAAAAGCGCGAGGTCCCGGAGATAGATGTCTCCAAGATCAAAGTCTGACCGCGCCGGAAAAAGAGGCCGGCTCCCCGAAATTCCTCTCAGATAGGTGGGAATGAGTTTGATTGAAGCGCTGAACATGAAGCTGGAGCCGATCCGCTCCGTCTTAAAAAACGACGTGAACGAGATCACGGTCTGCCAGGACATGAACCGTCCGACCGACGTCTTTTATACGCTGGTTTCGGTCTATTCCCCTTCGGTGCGGAAGAAAGTCGCCGAAAAGATCGGCGCGGAGGGGCTTTTTGCGAGCAACAGCGACTTTATCGGTTCCTTCAGCAGAGGGGACGCCTACTGTCTGGTCTTCCTTTATCGGAACGAGAACCGCCTCTCCACCCATGAGGACCTCTATTCCAAAAACTTCGCCCACGAAAAACAGATGGCCGAGAACCTTTTGGTCGTCTGTGCGGAGACACAGGTCTGCGCTTCGGTCGGCATGTTGCTGCTCCATGAGCGGAACATCAACGTCGAGCGCGACCGCTCCGTCTATTTCAACTATTTTCTGGATTTCAGGGACTGGAATCCCGATGCGGACGACGCCCAGTTCTACCATGCGCTCGGCGAAAAGGTCTTTGCGATGCTGGCGCGAAAGTTCAAACCGAAATTCGGCGAGGATGTAAATGCCTATCCGAGCGAGCTTCAGGTTTTTTATAAAAAAACAGAAAACCGGGACTTCCGCAATTTTGCTTCAATTTTGGCTTTCGTCCGGAACCTGCCGGACGAGCCGAGGGAGCTTCTGACCGGGTGGCGGAAATTCGTCGAGCAGCTCAAGGATATCTACTTCTGGTGCAGGGACCACTCCACGACGATCTTTATCGTCACCATAGCGGCCATCACCCTGTTTTACCTGTTCTATCAGATCTACATACGCTGGGATGCAAACAAGTCGAAACTGGACAACACGTCCTACGCCGGGATGGAAACGATCGGCAGCGTGTTTTTCGGGGACGAAGAGATTTGACCGCGGGAGGAAAAGGAAATGAGTCATGCAACAAAAATCATGCTGGTGCTCGCAGGTACGCTTGCTCTGATCGCCGCGGTGCTTCTCAATTTCGTCTTTGTCTCCTATGATGTCACCGACGTCGCCGATCTCGCCTATGCGGGAGACGGCGTCTCCGTGCTCACCGAGTACGACGGCAACCGCGTGGTCATGAGCACGGTCGACGAAGAGGGCGTCCGGCAGCATACGGTCCGGTTTTCCCGGGAGGAGGACGGCTACACCGTCTCCATCCTCGATACCGCGGCGGATGCGGACGGAAACATCTATGTGCTCAAAAAGATGAGCGACCGGATGACCGGAGACGAAGAATATCAGCAACTTGACATTTACGATATGTCAAAGTGGTTCTGGAAGCGCGTCCAGAGCGTTGTCTTGGACGACGGCGCGGCGGATTACCGTTGGATCCACCTTTCGAGCACGCTGACCCTGATGGGCGTCACCAAAGACGGCGGCACGCTTCAGCGCATCTCCTTTGATCTCGACAATCTTCTCACAAAGAAATCCGTCTCCATCAAAAACAGCTGGACCTACGATATCGACCGGGACGAGGGCATCTATTCCGCGGTGCCGGCCGGTGCCTCCGTTGCTTATCTCACAAAATCCGGGAAGATCTTTTATGCGACCGAGAATGCCGAGGCCGTCGAGGTCTATCCGAACCGAGAGCTCGAAACACTGATCTATCCGCTCTATCTGGCGGCGCTCGACAGCGACAGCGTCTATTTCGGAGAGGCCGTGAGCGGCGACATGATGACGCTCACGCTCGCCGACGGCGCCACCGAGACCCTCCGTACCGGAAAAGAGGCTCTCTCCGGCGTGAGCCAATATGCTACGGGCGACATCGTCGCAATCTCCATGAAGGACGAAAGCGACTTCTTTGCCGCGGTGCCGAGCGTCGACGGCGACAAATTCGACCTGATCTTTGCGGAAGGCGGCCGCATCTCCGTGATTTCGGAGGTGAAGCCGTCCCTGATCGCCAACATCTTTACGTTTATCTGGACGGCCGCCGGCATCTGCCTCGCCGCGTTTCTGCTGATCGGCCTCCTTCGTTCCCTGATCGGAACCGTCTCCAACAACCGGGCGCTGCTGGTCAAGCTTCTCTTTGCCACGCTGCCGCTGATGCTCGTCGCGCTGCTGGTTTTCGGGAGCGTCTCTTATTACAACTACCGGGAATCCATCTATGGGACTTTGGAGAAGAAGGTTGAGGACGAAGGCAACCTCCTGACCGCGCTCTTCGGAACGGAGAGCTTTGAGGAGATCGAGTATCCGTTTGATTACTCGGGAGAGGCCTACCAGTATCTGATCCAGCAGATCGACACGCGCGACATCTACGCCCGTTCCGCCTATTACGAGGACGGCAAGCTCTATACCGGCGTCGACCACGACCTGCCCTGCTACTATCCGTTTGAAATCGGCCTCAATATCGACGCGATCAACCTCTACCATAAGGCGGCTTATACCGGCGTCGCGCAGATGGCGAAACTCAGCGACGAAAACGGCGTCCGCATCGCCTGCGTCACACCGATCGGCGGCACGGCGGGAGACACGGTCTTCCTCTTTGAGACCGGCATTCAGGTCGCAAACGCGGAGAGCTATACCGGCGCCTTTCTCCGTACCTTCATCATCGGCTCCGTGATCTTCATCCTGGCCGTCAGCGTCATCCTGACGCTCAGCTTTATGCGCCTTCTGAGCCCGCTCAATCAAGTCAAGGAGGGCCTTGAGGAATTCGCAAAAGGCAACCGCTCCTTCCGTTTGCAGACGAGCTCCGCCGACGAGCTCTCCGACATCATCCGCGTGTTCAACATGATGGCGAACGACATCGACGCCCAGCTCTTCAACCTTCAGAAATTAAGCGATACCTATTATAAATTCATCCCGCAGCGGATTTTCAACCTGTTGGGGAAAGACAATCTCTCCGACGTCGAGCTCGGCAACAGCGTCGAGAAGGAATTCGACGTCCTGACCGTCAGCCTGAATCTCGACGGCAGCGCCTATACCTCCGCCCAGACGCAGGAGCTGACGAACCGCTTCTTCAACATCGTCAATGAGACCTGCGACGAGAACGGCGGCGTGCTGATGACGGACAACGCAAACCTGCGGCGCCTGCGCATCATCTGCCCGGCCGGACCGGAGAATGCCGTCGTCACCGCGCTTTCGGCGCTCGCCCGGATCGACGCCAGCAACGCGAAGAATCTCGTGCAGAATCGGCTCGACGTGCTGTTTGTGCTGCACCGCGCCGGCGTCTATTACGGCATCTGCGGCGACGAGAAGCGGCTCATTCCGACAACCGTCTCCGAGGAGCTCGACTTTATCACGGCGCATGAGGACGTCTTCCGTGAGCTCTCCTCGCGGTTGATCGTGACCTCCGCCGCCTACGACGGCATCGACACCGCCCATTACTACAACCGCTTCATCGGCTATCCGGCCGAGATTTTTGCCCAGCGTTTCGGCCTCTATGATTTTTACGACTGCTGCTCGCCGGAAGTCACCCGCCGCATCAACGAGACGAAGGACGCCTTCGACAAGGCCGTCGAGCTCTATCATCAGGGCCGCTATTACGACGCCAAGAATCTCTTTGCGGTCGTCCTGCGCGAGAATCAGTACGACAATGTCACGCGGCATTACATCTTCAACTGCGAAAAGAAACTTGCGGAGTAACGATCTTCTGAGGAAAGGAGGTGCCGCCCGTGTTTAAGCTTCTGGCATCGGCATTCAAGCGCCTGACCACGGCCATGACCGCCCCGTTCCAGGCGCTGTGGGTCAAGATCCAGCGCATGTTCAACGTCAACGTCATCACGGCGAAGCTGATCGCCCCGCTGACGAAGAAGATCAAATCCCTGATCGTTCTGCGGCCGGATTCTTGGAAGGATTACTACAAATTCGGCAGGGTCTACGTCTACAAAAAACTCTTTCTGCTGCTGATCGTCGGCGTCTGCGCGGTCGTCTTTATCGTCTGCCGGAACTATCTGCCGGCCGTCGAACAGACCGAGGCGGCGGAATCCGTCGTCACCGACGTCACCTACGACTACGACGACATGGATCTTCAGAGCTTCACCGGCACGGCCAACATCCGCGCGGCGGACGGCCAAGTCTGTTATACCGGCGACATCGCAAACGGCGTCGCGACCGGAAACGGCATCCTCTACGACCGCAAGGGCAGACTTGTCTATAACGGCACGTTTCTCAAGAATGAATACAGCGGCGCCGGAACCGAGTATTATCCCTCCGGCAAGATCAAATACAGCGGCGAGTTCCTCTCGAATCTCTATAATGGTGAGGGAAAATTCTACGACGAAGACGGCGGTCTCGTCTATTCCGGCACCTTTGCGGACGGCCTTTACAGCGGCGCCGGGCAGGAATACGACGGGGAGGGCACCATGATTTATGACGGCGGCTTCCTTGCCGGGCTCTACCACGGTACGGGTACCAGCTATTCCACCGACGGCCTCGTCACCTATCAGGGAGAATTTTTCCAAGGGCTTCCGCAGGGCACCGGCAGCCTCTACAGCGCCTCCGGGAAGCTCGTCTATACGGGCCCGATGTATCAGGGCTATATCAATTATGCCTCTCTGGTCGACGCGACGCTTGCGGATATCGAAACGATGTTTGCCGAGACGCCGGTCATCTACTACTGCGGAAACGAATGCGTCTACGTCTATGCGGAGGCAAAAACCGCCCTTTCGCTCAACTGTTCCGTAAAGATGTACGAGCAGGATCACACCACGGAGGAAACCGAAGATTCCTCGGGCTACTTCTTCCTGCCGGACGAGGCCTCCGAGAGCTATGCGGGGCAGGAACCGATCGGCGAACCCATCGAGATCGGCGCCGTGAGCACAGGAGCCTTCGATCTCGGCGCAATGTACCGGAAGCTTGGATCTTCTTCCGAAAATGAGCCGGTCTTCGGTCTTGAACTTGCGGAGTCCGGCTGGTCTGCTGGCGAAACGGATGCGATTGTGATCGGGGAATCCTCCGGCCAGACCGTGGAGGCCGATACCTCCGAGGAGGAAAGTTCGGAGGAGGATGACCTTCCTGATTTTGTCGAAAAGACCTATGTCCTCTATTATGAAGTGGACAGCGGCGTCTGGCAGTCGGAGGAGGAGCTCGACAAGACGCTTGTTCAGGTGAGCTCGGTTATCGCCTTCAACGGAGCGGAGCCTTCCATTCCGGCGGACGCGAAGGAATACGATAACTCCGAAGCGCCTTCGCTCTCCGACTGCGTCGCCATCGAGATGATCCGCGCCGCAAAGCCGACCTCTTTTTCCAACATCACCTATGAGGCGGATAAGCAGATGCGTCTCCGGGTCGAAGTCTCCAGTATTAACTATGCCGGCCTGATCGTCCGGAAGGAATATGTCGCCGACGAGCTGACCTATCTCACATGCTATCAGTTCGGCGATACGGAAACGCTGATGTATTTCATCATCCGGTAGAAGGGGGAAGGAAAATGGCTGATTTTTCGATCATCGCCGATATGAGCGAAGCCGTGCTCAAGAAGCTGCGGGAGGCGCTCTGCCCGGAGGCCATGCAGTCTCCGGAGGCTGTTCAGATCGCCGCGCCGACCGATAAGAACGGCGATTTCCAGCTCGGCGTGTTTCTTTACGACATCCGGGAGATGAGCGAGTATCGTTCTTCCGCGCCGATCCGCAATGCGAACGGCACCAAGACGCTCCCGCCAAAACCCCTGTCGCTGTTTTACATGCTCTTTCTCAACAGCCGCGCGCAGGTTGCCTCCGGCGCGCAGGCGGAGCAGCGTATCCTCGGGCGGGCCATCCAAGCGCTTTCCGACGATCCTTTTATAGATGTGGCCGCCATACACGCCTCCGACTATCCGGAGGACGAGGACGCCGGGATCACGTTCCTCAACCTCAGTTTTGAGGATAAAACGAAAATCTGGCAGGGGCTCTCCACCCCTTATCAGGTGGCCCTCTATTTCAGCGTCTCGCCGATCTTGGTCTCCAGCCGCAAAGCCACGCCGTTTGCCCGTGTCATTGCCACCGAGACCGAGGTTGAGCAATTGAGCCGGTGAAGCGAAGGCGTTTTGCGTCCGCTTCCGGTTCTCATGACGCTTTTATCCAGAGAAAGAAGGTGACTCCGTGATCATTAAAAACCTGCTGAGCTTCGCGCTGCTGCTGGAGGATGAATTTTCAGGGAAAATCATCATCGATCCGGGCTGCGGTTTCGTCGTCAACGGCAGGCGCACCGTACCGATGCTGAAGCCGGACGGCTTCTATGTGTTCACCGGCGTCGACGCCGAGGAGTACGACGTGACGGCGAACTGTCCGGGGTATCGGCCGCGGCGTTTCCTGTTCCGGAAATCCGAACTGGAGACGCAGGATTGGTATGTCACCGTCAGGATGTTCCGCCGTCCGGGCAAATATTACCCGGGCAGCGAATGGCTCACCGTATCGGGGCATGTCCCCGGTTCCTATCTGTATTTGCCTGCTCCGGAAACCCTGTCTTTTTCCGTTCGTTCCATTGAAACGGAGGAGAACGGCGCGACAAAAATAGGGCTTCTTGGTTATAGTGTCAGGAATCTTGTCGGGCTCCGGTTCTGTGTCGGGAGCGGAAAGACCTTCGAGACCTTCGTCATCCGCAAAAAGCTTGCGGAGGGCGTCTATCAGATCGACAGGGCGTTTGCGTTTTCCCACAGGGAAGGGGAGCCGGTGGCAAGGGTCTTCACCGCCATAAGCGGCGAAGATGGAATGTTTTCTATGCCGGTGGAGGCCGGCTTTGTATGCAAAGACCCCGCGAAAATTCTGGAGGGAAGGGAGCTGAAATAGTCATGGGCATGCTGATTTGCAACGGCGCAATGCTTCAATGCAGTTTCGGCGCTGCTCCATCGACTCTGATGGTCCTTCCCGCCAACAAGGTGCTCACGGGAACCCCCACGGCGAACATCATGGACAACAAACCGCTGGTCAATATTATGCCCTTCGGAATGTGTTCCAGCATGGCGAACCCGACGGTGGCTTCCGCGACGGCAGCGGCGTTGGGCGTGCTTACCCCGATGCCCTGTGTACCTGCAACTGCAGCGCCGTGGGCGCCCGGAATCCCCACAGTATTGATAGGAGGGATGCCGGCAGTCGACAATACCTGCAAACTTATGTGCAACTGGGGCGGCGTCATTCAGGTCGTCAATCCGGGGCAGATGAAAGCTCAAAAGTAAGCAAAAAAATTACAAAGGAGGAGCGGCCTGAAGCTGAGAAATCAGGCCCAAACAAACTATGGCAGAATATCTTTCCCCTGGCGTCTATGTGGAAGAATTTGAATCCGGCATGAGAGGCATGGAAGGCGTCTCCACGAGCACGGCCGGCTTTGTCGGCATGGCGGAAAAGGGCGCCGTTGTCGGCACTCCGGAGTTCATCACCAGCTTTTCCGAATATCGCAGGAAATTCGGCGGCTATCTCTCCGAGAACACCCACGGCGGCAACCGTTTCCTGCCGTATGCGGTGGAGTCCTTCTTCAACAACGGCGGCTCCCGCGCCTACATCATGCGTGTCGCCCCGAAGGATGCGAAAGCCGCTTCCGCTGCGATGAGCTCCCTTGTCATCACCGCCAAAAACCCCGGCAAATGGGGCAACAACATCAAAGTTAAGGTCCGTGCCTCCAGCAAGGGCAAAACCCAGCTGCTGAAAGCCGAGACCGACGCCATCACCACCACGACCGTCTACACCGCAAAGAACGCCTCCTTCTTCGAGGCGGGCGATGTCGTCGCGCTGATCGACGGCGATCAGACCGTCGGCTACAACCGCGTCACAAAAGTGCAGGGCAACGCCGTCACCTTTGAAAACGAGCTCGAGGGCGATTTTGTCGACGCCAATCTGGTTCCGACGAAAGTGATCGCCGCCTGCAACATCGATTTCGACATCATCTGCGACGACGAGGTTGAGCAGTTTGCCGACGTCTCCCTCAACATCGCCTCCACCGACTATATCGGCACCAAGCTCGGCAAATCCGCGCTGATTGACGTCGAGATCCAGCCGGTTGAGGAGATCTGCCCGCCGATGCTGGCGATTGCCGGCGACGCTGAAGCAAAATCCGCGACCTTCTCTCTTGCCGGCGGTTTTGACGGCGACTGCAAGAAACAGGACGACGGCATCTATATCGGCGGCGGCGACGCTCCGGGAAAACGCACCGGACTTGCGGCCTTCGAGGAGATCACCAACGTCTCTATCATGGCTATCCCGGGCATCACCTCTCCGGCCGTCCAGCTCGCTCTGGTCTCCCATTGCTCTCTGCTGGCCTCCCGTTTCGCCGTGCTCGATATGCCGCTCGACGCCGTCAAACCGGCCGACCTGCTCAAGCACCGCGAGATCGTCGATTCCGACTATGCCGCCATGTATGCGCCGTGGCTCCAGATCTACGATATGGCCGCCAAGAAACCGGCCTACATCCCGCCGTCCGGCGCCGTCATCGGCATCTATGCCCGCAGCGATCAGACCCGCGGCGTCCATAAAGCTCCGGCCAACGAGGTCGTCAACAACTGCCTCGGCCTCTCCTGCCTCTACAACAAGGGCGAGCAGGATGTGCTCAATCCGGCCGGCGTCAACCTGATCCGCGCCCTTCCGGGACAGGGCATCCGCGTCTGGGGCGGCAGAACCTGCTCCTCCAATAGCCTCTGGAAGTACGTCAACGTCCGCAGACTCTTCATCTACCTCGAAGAGACCATCAAGTCCCAGACCAACTGGGCGGTCTTCGAGCCGAACGACGAAGTTTTGTGGCTCAGAGTTCAGCGCACCATCACGGCCTTCCTCCGCGATATGTACCGTTCCGGCGCTCTGGTCGGCTCCACCGAGGACGAGGCCTTCTTCGTCAACATCGGCCACGACACCATGACCCAGTCCGACATCCTCAACGGTCGTCTGATCTGCGTCATCGGCGTCGCCCCGAGCCGTCCGGCCGAGTTCGTGATCTTCCGCATCACCCAGTATATGAAGGAGTAATCGGATTTCGAAAACCCGGACTTAGGATCCCGGCATAATAGAATTACGAAAGGAAGGGCCTGAATCATGGCTAATACATATCCTTATAAAAAATTTAACTACCGCCTCGAGATCGATGCAGTCGACGTGGCGGCTTTCTCCGAGGTTTCCGGATTCGACGCGTCCATCGACGTCATCGAATACAGAGAGGGAACCGAAGCGATCAACAGCCCCCGCAAGATGCCCGGCCTCACCAAGTACGGCAACGTCACGCTGAAATGGGGTATGTCCGAGAACATGAGCTTCTATGAGTGGGTCACCGGTATCAGCGACGGAACCAAGACCAACGAGGACCGCGCCTGCACCGTGACCATCTATCTTCAGGATGACGCCCACAACGACATTGCGAGCTGGGAGCTTGTCAATGCGTGGCCGAGCAAATACACCGCTCCGGACTTCAACGCCACCTCCTCCGAGGTTGCGTTCGAGAGCGTCGAAATCGTCTACGAAGAGATGCACCGTCTCCAGTAATCCCAAAACTTCGCGGAGGGCGTTCTTTGCGGCGCCCTCCGCGGAAACCGGTTTCACGTTGATTCATAGGACAATATCCGTTAGGAGGAGCTCATCATGGAGGAACTGTTTGCCACCGAATATGAATTCGATCTGCCGAAAGGCTATCTCGACAGCAACGGCACGCTGCATAAGCACGGCGTGATGCGTCTTGCGACCGCAGCGGACGAGATCATCCCGCTGCGCGACCCGAGGGTGGTTCAGAATCCGGGCTATCTCACCATTATCCTTCTGGCAAGGGTCGTCACCTCGCTCGGCGATCTGCCGCGTATCGACTGCAAGGTCATTGAGAAGCTCTACTCTTCCGATCTCGCCTTTCTCCAGAGCATGTATCAGCGCATCAACGCCGTCGAACCCATCGTCGAAGAGTTCGTCTGCCCCGAGTGCGGACATAAGTTCCGTCAAGAAGTAAATTTTACTTCAGCGGAATAGCGGTCTATCCGGAGGAGGAGCTTTACAGGGAGATGAGCTTCCTCTCCTACTATAATCACTGGGATTATGAGACCGTTATGACGCTGGATCACAGAACGCGCAGGCGCTTCTGCGCAGAGATCTCCGCCATTCATAAACAGCTCAACAATGCTCCGAAAAACATTTTTGAGGGATAGAGATGGACATCAACACAATTAAAAACGCGATCTATAAATCGACGGTAAACCTTGAAGTTGGGTATAATTTCACGGTCTACTTCGACGCGTTCAAATTTGGCTTTTCCAAGGTCTCCAACATCGAGGATTCCGTGGAGACGGATACCCTTGTGGAGGGCGGCGTCAACGACCGGGTCTATTCCCTCCGCAGGCCGGTCACGTCGGAGCGCGTGATGGTTTTCGAGCGGGGCAGAGGCGCCCGGGGCGCGATCACGATGCTGACGGAGCGGAACCTCAAGCCGGGTAAGCGTATCACCTGCGACACGCTGATCATCGTCCACGATCAAAACGGCAAGCACGTCCGCGACGTCTTTGCCCTGAGCGGCTGCTATGTCAAGTCATGGAAGCTCTCCGATTTCGACGCCCGCAACAGCGACGCTTTGATTGAGACTTTCGAGATCGCCTACGAAAAAGCGGAGTCGTTGGGCCTCGCGGCGGCGGCACTTGGACTGATTACGTAAAAAATTCCGGCCGGAGGCCGCAGAATGCTGTCGGGAGGTGAGATACGGTGATCGGGATGACGACGGAAGATTCCTTCAGCCAAGGCATCCTCGCGCGCTACATGAACTTTTCCGACAATATTTCCACGGAAGCGGAGATGCTGTATCTCCGGAATCAGGGACAGCCTGCGGAGGAGCCGGTCGAAGAGGTCTACGAGACCAATATCCGGAACATCACCAATATTAACCAGTACATCACGGAAAACCCGGTGCTGCCGTTACAGATCGATCTCAAATTCGTCGGAAAGCTCATCTCCGGCGCGGTGGAGAAGATCGCGGGCACCTATACGAGCACCGGCGCCATGACCGGACATCCGGCCGTGCTCAAGACGGAGGGGAAGACCGTCGCCGTCGACGAAAGGGAGACAAAGCGGCTTTCCGGAAAACTTCGCTCCGGGGAAGGGGCGGAACATCCGCTGACCGCGGCGCAGGCTGTGGCAAATACGAGGGAAAGAGCCTTAGAGCCGCCTGTTCCCTATGCGGCAGGAGCATTTTTCAGATCCGAATTGACGTTTGAAAAAAACGCTCCCGTCGGCGAAGAACAGGGTGCGGCCGCCGCGGAGATAGAACAGCTTGAGGCAGAAAGATTCCATGCAGAACAGGAACGCCTCGTGCTCAAAGAGGCCGAAACCGCACGGGCCGCCTCCGATTTAAAAGAACGTGAGACCGGCCTTTTCGAGGAGAGACGGGAATTTGAGCACGAACGGGAGGCTTTTCGGCAGCATTCTGCCGAGGAACCGATTTCCCGGGGGACCCCTGTGGCGCCTCAGGCATTCGCCGAAAGCGCCGAACTTCAGAATATCGAAAACAGGCAGGAAGTTCTGACTAAAGAATTTCATGATTATATAGAGCAAACCGGGCGCGGCGAAGCTGAACCGAGCCGCCGCCCCGAAAAAAAGGCTCCGACGGCATCTGCGGCGGGCTTTGTTTATCCGGAGACGGCTCAGCAGACGCCGAACCGGGATTTTCCGGGTGAAAGGGCCAAAGCGGGCCCACGCGAAGAGGCCGCAACCATAGTTACCGACAGAAGCGGCGCCGTCCGCAAAGAGACCGTCTCCGCCGCGGGGCAGAGAGATTCTCTTACGGGCGGAACTGCGAAAAATGAAAGCGTTTCCGAAGAGGACGGATTCCACCGGGAGCCTCGCCTTTCGGTGTCTGCGCAGGACCTTATTTTGCAGGTCCCCGGCGCAGAGAAACCCGTTGTACGGGATTTTACCGAACGGGAGTCCGCCTTGCAGGGACCGACCGAACAGGAGCCCGCCGCAGACGAACCTGCCGCCCGGGATTCCGCCTTGCAGGAGCCGACCACTCGGATGCCGGCAGCGCCCGCGGAGCCGGTTTCCTTTATCTATCCGGAGGCGGCGCACGAGGCGGATCAGGATTCCACGGATCAAAAAGCCGAGCCCTTAAACGGCGCGGACCTTCACCGGCAAAGCCCGGTTTTGCAGGCCCCTGCCGGACAAATTTCCGACGCGCAGGAATCTGCCGTAAGGGAGTTTTCTGAGCAGGAATCTGCCGCGGAATCCTTCGATCGTTCCCGGCGTTCCGATGTTTCCGAAAACGAAGCCCCGACGGAGTTCCGCACGTTCAGACAGCCCGCCTCCGCAGCGGAACCGGCAGATCTCATCCTGTCGGAGGGACAGACGCCGGAATCGGAATCCGAAGAGCGGAGCGGTCCGCTGAAGATCCGGTTCCCGGAAAAGACGGCTCAGGAGGAAAAAAAGAGACCGGAGCCGCATGAATCTTTCTTGCGCGGCGAACCGGAGCCCATTTTAAAGGCCCGTCGGCTGGAGCAACAAAACGAGCCCGCCGAGCCGGTGATCGTCGCAAGGAGGGCGGGCGAGAAATTTGCGCCCACGGATTTCGTCTATGGACAGCGCACCCCGGAAAAACCGAAAGATCGGTTACAAAGTTCCGGGAGAAACCCGCTTCCGGAGAAAAACTTGCCCGAAAAATCCGCATCGGAACGTCGCTCCGCACGGAGACAGGGTGCGGACGCCGGAGAAAGGCCTTTTCCTTCCGCCGAACGGACGAGACCCACAGAAGAAAATCCGGAAGCCCCGCGCAGCCCACAGGCGCTCCATCAGAGACCGGCGCCGTTTGAGCCGGTTCAAATGAATTTCGGCGCTCCCAATGGGGAAGACGAGGCGCGGTCCGGCGAAGAGAAGACGGCCTTTTCTACCCGAAAAGCGCTGGAATCCGGCCATAAAAACGAAAATTTCATTTCTCCGGAGACGGAGGAATCTATCAAAACCGAGCCTTCGGCGGTTCGCAGGATGAATACGCCTGCGCCGGCGGAGACCGTGCTGCCCGCGTCGAAGGAGGAATCCTCCGCAGAAGGCACGGCGAATCCGGCAAGACGGCCGTCCGTGCCGCCAAATTCCGAACGAACTTCCGTAGCAACCGTCCCGACGCATGTTCCGGCGGACGGCCTGTCGCAAAAGATCGCCGCAAAATTCCGCCCGGCAACCATGGAACAGCGGTTTCGTCCCATTCTGACGGAGCGGCAAAGCGCCGATCCGGCCTTCGCGGGGCGGATCCGGGAGGCACAGAAAGGGAACGCTTCCGCGGAGAGAGCCGTTCCGGCCGGCAACATAGAGGATAGGATGGCCGCCGCCGGGATCGAAACCAGAACCCGGCCGAAGAAAAGAATCGTTTCTCGGACGGAGGAGTTGCATGAGCACACCGTCAACCGGGCGATCAACATGTCGGCCTCTCCCGACAAGCCGCAGCAGGTCTTTCACGCGGCGGTGGAAGAGGAACTGATGAGCAGTACAAGCATCCGCAAGATCGCGGATAAGGTCTATCAGGAGCTGGAATCCAGGCTCCGTTCCGAAAAGATCAGGAGGGGGAACCTGTAAATGGGAAAGCTCAAGGAAGGCTTTGCAAAGGCAAAGAGCGCGGTCTCCGAAACAATTTTCGGCCCGAAGCTTGAGAAGGCAAAGATTTTTCTGATGGATGAGGACCTCACGGTGATCGGAGGTCCGATCGTCGTGCAGTTCAATCCCTCCGAATATCATCTTTCGAGGGGCATGCGGACGAAGGAACACCCCGGCATCGGCAAAGACGAGGAACAGAAGAACGTCCGTCCGGTCGCGGGCGGAAAGACCAACTTCTCCGTCGCCCTCTATTTCGATTTGGAAAAGGATTACGACACCATCAGCTTAAATACGCTGCGTTATTCCCTGACCGGCCCGGCGATCGGCGCCTATCCGACCAAAGCCGGCACGCTCAGCAGGAAGGGCGCTCCGGATGCCAACAAAGACCCGGAGATGGTCATCAGCAATATCATGGCCCTGACGAAATTCGAGCCGGATGCGCACAACCCGGAGCGCGTCGAATTCATCTGGGGTACGCTGGATTTCATCGGCGTGGTGGAGAACTGCAGCGCGGAGTACACAATGTTCAAGCCGAACGGCAACCCTCTCCGCGTCAAGATCGACCTCGCGATTGCCGGCGAGGAAGCTCAGATCATCAACGGCATCAAGCAGCTGCCGTTTTCCTCCCCGAACCGCACGAAAGAGCGCACGCTTCTTGAAGGAGATCAGCTCTGGATGCTCGCAGATCAGGAATATAACGATCCCGCGATGTGGAAAGTGATCGCCGAGTCGAACGACGTGCTCAATCCGAGAAAACTCGGCAGCACCAAAAATTATATCGTACCTTCCATCAAGTAGGACGAAGCCCGTGGAAAGAAGGTGAATGCCCGTGAGTCTGATGACTTCCAGCACGACGGTTGACGCTCTGAAAAAGAAATATCACAATTTCAACGCGCCGACCGTGGAAATCAAGATCGGCGGCACCGACATCATCACCAAGGAAAACGGCGTCGTCACGGATCTCCACATCGAGTTGACGGCCGGGTATGAAGCCTCCGGTGCGAGCTTCAACGTGATTCAGCAGTACGATTTTGAACAGTCGGATTTTACAAAAGACGGCCCCGCCTCAAGCCTTGAAGTCGGCGCAAAGGTCGAAATTTCCATCGGCTACATCGCGCTGGAAACCGTCTTCAGCGGCCTGATCTCCGAAGTTACGCTGCGATTCGATATGGACGAGGAACCCATGATCCATGTCGAGTGCGTGGATGCGAAGATTGAGATGATGAAAAATCAGCGCATCGAGGTACGGCAGGAGACGGATATCGCGACGCTGGTAAACGCCCTGCTCGGCGTCTCGCCGGTCTCCGGCTATCTCGGTTCCAAGGAGGTCAACGTGACCAAACAGGTCGAAATTCCGCTCCGCATGAATCAGGAGACGGACTACGACTACCTCGTCAAGCTGGCAAAATACCTCGGCTGCGAATTTTTCATCGTGGCCGGCACCGTCTATTTCCGGGATCCGCCGTCCTCCGCATCGACGATCATGACCATCAACATGCAGGACGAGATCCTTCTGTCGGCGGGCTTTACGATGAGCGGCGCCCATCTGGTGGAGACGGTCAGCGTTCTGGGCATCGATCCCGCCAAGGATGAAATGATCGAGGGCGAGGCCAAGACCTCCGGCAAATATTCCACGGCGAGCGGCGGCAAACAGATGATCGGCGGCTCCATCAAATCCTTCGTCGATCCGTATGCCAAGACGAAGGCCGATCTGAACGAGCGGGCCAAGACGCTGCTCGCGGAGTTTAACGGCGGTTTTGGTAGGCTGGAGATGTCCTTACAGGGGATGCCGGAGCTTGTTCCCGGCCGCAGTATCACGCTTGATGGTTTTTCGGCCAACATGAATCAGACATTTTATATCACAAAGGTAGCCCACCGACTGGATGAAGAGGGCTTCGTCACCAATTTGGAAGCGAGGATAGACAGCCTATGAACGAGATTGCGGATCTTTTAAGCAACAATTCCGTCGGCAATTCCTTCTTTTCCGGACTCGGCACGCTCCTGATCGCCAAAGTCAAGGACAACTCCAAGGGAGATGTGAAAGGCACCGTCGATATCACGCTTCTCTCCTACGACAGCGCCGGCAAGGACATCGAAGCGGTGCCGATTCTGCGCCCCTATGCGGGCAAGGATTACGGCTTCTATTACCAGCCGGAGAAGGACGACATCGTTCTGGTCGGTTTTGTCGGCAACAACATGCAGAAGCCGGTCATTCTGGGCTGCCTATATCCGGCCAACGCCGACTTCGTCAACGAGAGCTTCATCAGTGAGAATACCAAACGTCATTATAAATTCAAACAGGGTTTTGAATACACGGAGTCCGACGAAGACAGTAAGCAGAGCCTGACGATCGCCTCACCGAAGGGGCTGACGGAGATCATCGAGGATGAGAAGGAAACCGTCACGCTCAAAGATAAAAACGGCAAGAATCTGCTAAAGATCGACAGCAAGAACGGAGCTATCGAGCTGACGGCGGACAAGAAGATCACCCTGAAGGCGGGCTCCTGTACCGTCACAATGGACGGGCAGGGCGGCTCGGTAGAGATCAAGGCGGATAAGATCAGCCTGACCGCCAACCAGCAGGTCGACGTCAAGGGCAATACCGCCGTCAATCTGAGCGGCGCGCAGGCGAAGCTCGAAGGACAGAGCATGGTGGAAGTGAAATCCAGCTCCATGGTTCAGGTGAGCGGCAGTTTAATTAAGCTCGGATAGACCCGGGAACGGGATACGTTGGGAAAGCAGGTGAAACAAGATGGCAGATACGCGGGATTTTCTCGGCAAAGGCTTTGCTTTTCCGCCAAGCGTGGATAAGGCTACCGGCCGCTTCCGGATGAGCAAAGAAGAGGAGGACATCAGACAGTCCATCTACCTCATCCTGATGACACGCAAGGGCGAGCGCGCGATGGAGCCGGAATTCGGTTCCTCCGTCCATAAATATATCTATGAGCTGCCCGACGACGCATTCTTTCATCTGGTTCGGAACGAGGTGATCGACGCGCTGACCAAATGGGAGCCGCGGATCACCGATATCGTGCTCGACATCGATTCCTCCGGCATCGTCGAAGGAAAAGTGATCTTCCGCATCAGCTATACGGTCCGCTCGACCAACAATCCCAACAACTTGGTATTCCCCTATTATCTCTACGAAGGCGTAGGCATCGAGTAAGGCACGGAGGAGGGAAAGGCTTTGTATGACAACTACGGGAACCATGGGGAGCTGAAGGCTCTTTCCGGCTCCTATGTGCCGGAGTGGCACTTCACGGAAATCAGCCCCGATCCCGGTTCCGTGCTCGCCATGCTCATCGACGACATGCGCGGCGAGAGCGTCAAACGCTACGGGGAGATCTTTCATAAACACAAAATTCAGTACCTCAACCTCTTCGACCGTCTGAAAGAGGAACCGGTGGAATCCGCGAAGAGCTATGTGCGGTTCGATCCGGTCGGAGGCTTTGACGAGCCGGTCTTTGTGCCCAAAGGCACCAGACTGACCGCGCGGGCGGCCGGCGGCGATCAGGAGATGGTCTACGAGACCACCCATGCGATCACCACGACCTCCGCCGAACTCAAGGCTCTGTATTCGGTCGAAAAGGAAACCGACACCATTCTCCGCGTCTTCGGCGAGGCGGACGGCGCCGTTCCGGAGGAGGCCGTCTTTACGGCTTTCGGCCTTGACGGCGAAAACTGTGCCGGCCACCGACTCTGTTTCCTCTTTTCCAACGCCTTTGATCTTCTGGATCATTTTGAAATCGGCCTGCGCCTCACACCGGCCGACGATCAGAACGCCGAAGCCTTCCGCGAGCTGATGACCGGAGGGAACGTCGTCTTTTCCTTCTTGGAGCCGGACGACGCCGACCCGGATCATCCGCGGAAACGGCCGTTCGACGGGGTCCGCTATGAGAAGGGCGCCGTCTATCTGCGGATGGAGAGCTTCCAGCCGCAGAAGATCTCCCTCGGCGGGACGGAATGCTACGCGATCGTCGCGGATGCCAAAGTTCTCTCCGGCGTGCAGATCTGCGGCGCAGCGCTGCAGTTCGGGCAGGAAGGATTTGCGCCGGAGGAGGTCCTCAGTAGCGGCATCGCCCAGAACATCGAGCAATTTCATCCCTTCGGCAGTCCGCCGGAGCTTTTTGCCGCCTGCGAATTCGAGTGCCCGCGGGTGCTGGCCAGAAAAGGCGCCGACGTCTCGATGAAATTCCGCCTCGGTTTCGATCTCTTGGAACGCAGAGTTCCGGAGATTGAAGAAAAGACCGACTATAAGATCGTCATGAAAAAGGAGCGCGAGGTCCCGAAGGCCAAGATCCCGGAGGTCTGGCCGGACTACGTGCTCATTGAATATCTCTCCGACGGGAACGCGTGGAAACGCCTGCTCCGCGACGAAAATTCCACGCTGATCTTCAACGGCGGCCAGCAGGGAGACCTCGAGCTGCACTTCATCTGTCCGGACGACATCAAGGAGTACGAGGCCGGCCAGTGCAGGCTGCGCTTCCGCCTGATGAAAGCGGAAGGCCTTTACAGCATCCCGAGCAATCTGCATGTCCCCGTCGTCAGTGGAGTGCGTTTTGCCTACTCCTATCTGGAGCATCCGCTGCTCCCGGATACCGTCTACACGGAGAACAATTTCGTCCATGCCGACATCACCGCGAATCTCCGCCGCGGCATCCCGTCGCCTCTTTTCTATAACAACGAGACCGCCGGGCGCGCCATGTACCTCGGCTTTGACGGCTCGATCGAGGGCAGCCCGCTGAGCCTGTATTTCGAGATGGAGAACAATCAGGATGTTCCGCTCGACTACACCGTGGAGTATCTGTCGCCGGAGGGCTTTGTTCCGGTGCAGACCGTCGACCACACCTGCGGCATGCTCTATTCCGGCGCCATGCTGATTCTTGTCCCGTCGGATGCGGCAAAGAAACGGCTCTTTGATTTCAGCGGCTGGTGGCTGCGCATTGTCGGCAGGGAAAAGAGCCCGGATCCGAATTCGCTCCCGACCATCCGGGGCATTTTCCGCAACCTTGCGAAGGTCGAAAACGTCCATACGCTCGAAGAAATTTACTTCATTGATAATACAAGCGGGGAGGTCATTCTCAACCTCTCCCAGAAAAATCTGATCAGCGCCAAGGTCTATGTCAACGAGGAGAACAACGATCCGGTGAACGACGAAAACTGGGTGCTCTGGGAGAAGCGTACGCATTTTACCCAACAGGGCCGGTGTTACAACCTCGACCCGGCGAACGGTACCGTGACATTTGAGAAGGGATGTTTTTCCTCCTATCCGTTGATGCAGCGGTATGCGGCCGTCAAGGTGCGCTTCCAGAGCTATCAGGGCTCCGCCGCCAATGTGCCGGAGGATACGATCACGTCGCCGGCCTCCGCGCTGACGAATATCGCCTCCGTCACAAACCCGATTCCGGCCTACGGCGGCTACGACGGCTACAACGAGGAAACCTCCGCAAAGGCGATCTCCAATATCCTTCGCACGAGGAACCGCGCCGTCTCCGAGCGGGACTATTTCGACCTGATTTCACAGGTCTCAAGCGGCGTCAGCCAGATCAAATGCGTCTCCGGCGTCGACCGGATGGGCGAGCCGGCGGAGGATGCCATCACGGTGGCCCTGCTGATCAACGAATTTGAAAAAGGCAGCCGGATTTTCTCCGCCATTAAGGATACGGTTCATGAGAAGCTGACCGCCGCGAGCAATATGGTGCCGCTCGGCAAGACGCTGGTGCTCTGCCAGCCGCATTTCATCCCGTGCTCGGTTCGCGTCTGGCTCAATGCCGGCGATATGGACAACGTCTATGAGCTCCAGCGCCGCACCGAGGAGGACATCGGCCGTTTTCTCGATCCGCTGAAGGGCGGCTTCGACGGAAAAGGCTGGAAGATCGGCGTCCTGCCGACCACGCGCCAGCTGCTCGCTTTCCTCAAGATGGAGCGCCCCGGCATCTCCGTCGAGCATATCGCCATGTCGGCGAAAGTAGGCTCGCGGGAGTATTCCGTCGACGACGACGTCTACCGGCAGATCACCAATCCGTTCGTCATGGCGATCGGCGGAAAACACACCATTTACGTCAACATTCCCGAGTAAGATTCCGCATCTAAAAGCGTTTTGAAAGGCGGTGCAAGCCGTGCTGCAGGTCCCGAAGCTGGACGATCTCGATTACAAAAAGCTGTTTGAGCGCGCGAGAGGCATGATCCCGGCCCTCACCGACGAGTGGACGGATTTCAATCTCAGCGACCCGGGCATCACGACGCTTCAGACGTTCGCTTGGCTCTACGATTCGCTGAACTACTACCTTGGCGCAACCGGAGAGATTCATCGGCTCAAATACTACAAGCTGCTCGGCATCTATCCGGAGCAGTCCGCCTCGCGCTGCCTCATCGCCATCGATGCCGAACCGGGGACGGAGATCCTGATGCCGCGGGGCACAAAGCTTGCCGCCGGGGATGTGATCTTCGAGACGCAGGAGACTTACCGCGGCACGGCCGGCAGACGGATCGGCATCTATAACGAGGTCTCCGGAAAAAAGACGGATCTCTCCGCTTTTGCCGGAACGGACGGGGAGTTTGCGCCGGTCTTTGCGCTCGGCACCACGGATACCGCCCTCTATCTCGGTTTCACCTGTCGTTTCTCCGGCACGGCCCGGATTTTTGTCGAAGCAAAATCCGGTTGGCGCAATCCGTTCGGCGACGGATTCTCCCTCTCCGAAACGGCATGGGAATACTACGACGGCCGCGGCTGGAAAGCTGCGGAGCTTGTCAGCGATGAAACCTGCGGATTTCTCCGCAGCGGATATATTTCTCTGAATCTTCCGGGCCCCGCCGGGATCTACGGCCGGAAGGACATGAGCCGCGGCTATTACCTGCGCTGCATGCTCAAAAGAAACGAATACGACATCCTTCCGGCAGTCGGCCGCATACTCGTCAACTGCGCCGAGGCCGTCCAGACCGACACCTTCGCCGAGGCGCTCGAGGTAGAGAGCGGCGGGGAAGAGGAAATGGCTATCGACTACAACATCGGCGAAAAGGACGTGCTCGGCGTCTGGGTCCGGAAGGACGGCGCCTATGAGGAATATTGCAGGCCGGGGGAGGCCGGGCGCCGCTGCGCGGTTGAGCCGGGAGATTTCCCTTGGCAGAGGAAGATCCATTTCGCAAAGCGATATATTCCGGAGAAGGGGACGAAGATCCTTGTCACGATCCGCAACAGCGACGTCGCCTACGAAATGGAGCTCGGCAAAACGGACGGCTGCGCCAATCAGAGCCTTTCCTTCGACGCGGAGAATGTCTGCGACATCCGGCTTGCCCTCTCGTGGGAAGAAAACGGCCGGACGCGCTGCCGCCTCTGGAACCGCTGTACGGACCTTTATGAGGCCGGCTATGATGACGAAGCCTTTTCCTATGACGGCAAAAACAAGACCGTGACCTTCGGTGACAGCATCCACGGCATGCAGCCGGAGCCGAACCTGACGGTTACGGCCGTCACCGTGCGCACCTCCCGCCTCCGGAACGGCAATGTCCTTGCGGACCGCGTGGATGCCTATGCGGGCCCGGATCTTGGCTACGGCATCACCAATCCATGCCCGGCGGAGGGCGGAGTGAGCCGCGTCACGGGCAGGGATCTGGATCAGTTGATCGAACAGAAGCTGAATGCCGTCACCCGCGCGGTCAACGAGGAGGATTATCGTCAGATCATTCTTTCGACGCCCGGCCTGATGATCGACAGCGTTGCCGTGATCCCGATGAAGGAATATTGCCGATATACAAACGAGCCCTTCCGGCCGAACACCGTCTATGTGGCGGTCAAGCCGAAGAGCGGCGAGTCCTGCCCGGTGCTGAGCGAGACCTACCGCCGCCTCATCTCGGAGTATCTTGAAAAATTCCGCTTGCTGACAACCGACATCGTCGTCATCCCGGCGCGCTACAACGCCATCGACGTCTACTGCCGGCTTGTGCTCTCCGATAAGACCGCCGCGGCGAAGGCCGAGGTGGAGTCGACGATCTGCAAGATGATCGATACCGTCTCCACCGGCGAATACGGCCGCAGGGTGGATTACGGACGCCTGTTTTCTGCGCTGGAGATGCTCGGCGGCGTCAAGAGCGTCTCTCAGCTCTCAATTGAGTATATCGGCGCCGGAGCCAGAAAGACCGACAACGGCGACATCGAGGTCTACCCGGACAGCTTGACCTATCCGCATGAGATCGGCATCGAATATGTCTGAGGAAGGAGCGTGATTCCATGAAGCAGCCGTTAAAATACGTCAATTTCTACAAGCGTTCCCTCGCGCGCGGCACCATGCGCGGCATGACCTGCGGCGGGGATCTCTGCGTCACGCTCTCGAATCCGCTCGGAAACGGCTACTATATCACGCCGATGTTCGATACGATGGATGGAGAATCGAGCTACAACCGCCTTGTGGTCGACGCGGATTTCGAGAATGCGAAGGTCGAAATTCTCGTCGGCGCGACAGATTACGGCTCCGTTTTTATCAACGATAAAGAAGTTTCTCTGGAAAAATATTTTGCGGACACCCGCGTTCCCTATGAAGAGAAGGCGGAGACGCTCCGGGCGCTCTCCTCGGTGCGCGCCGTCAACGAGAAGGACATCCTGCTTCACGATCTCTCGGGCCGCTATGTCTGGGTGATGGCCGCCGTCTTCCCGATGGGGGAGGGCAGCTTTCTGCTCCGGGGCCTGCGCCTCGAGTTCCCGAAATCCAGCTTCACCGAGTATTTTCCGGAAATTTATCAGGACAACGCCTTTTTCGACAAATTTATCGCGGTATTCCAGTCGATGTATCTCGACGTCGAGCGCCGGGTGGACGACATTCCGCATCTGCTCGATTACGAGACGACGCCCGATGAGAACGTCGCCTATCTTGCGGACTGGCTCGGCATCGACAATCCGGGCGGCGTTTATACGAACGATCAGCTCCGCCGTCTGATCCGGGACAACGACATCTATCAGGGCGCGAAAGGAACCCGCGCCGCGCTCGAAAAGATCATCGAGATGACGACCGGCATCCGGCCGCGCATCGTCGAGTATTTTCAGTGGAGCAGACTGACGAAAGACGAATCCCAGCGGGAGCTGATGAATCATCTGTACGGCGGCACCAGCAACGATTTCTGCGTGATTCTCGATTTGACAGGCCTCGATAAGCCGCTTCCGATCGACAAGGAATCCCTCGAGAAGATCGTGGATAGCTACAGCGTGATCGGCATCGGCCACCGGATTGTCTTTCTGCGCAGGTGCAGCCACACGGACATGCATTGTTACCTCGACGTCAACAGCTGTCTCTCTACCCCGGAAACCGCCTCGGTGGACGGCGTGATGCTCGGTTCCCATATCACGGTCGGCTGATCAAAAGCGCCGGCGTCTGTAAAAGCCGGGGCCCGAACATTCCTTTATCAAAAATAAACCCTGTCGTTCAGGCAAAAAAAGGCCGGTTCTGTCGATATATATGGAAACGGAACAAAATTCCGTTTCCATTTTCTATTTTCTCCTATGGCTATTTTATGTGCTTTGTTGTATAATGAAAAATCAGATTCTTTCCGTGCAGAAGGAGGCGCCATGATGTCCGAAATGCATAAAGGCTTGGGCGGATCTTTCATTTCTGCCGCAGAGATCATGGAAAAATACGGATTTCCACCGGAAGAACTGCAAAACGCCGCCGCGGAGTACGAACATTTCCGCGTGGTCGTTCCGTTTATCGGCGCCTTCAACACCGGAAAAAGCTCCGTCATCAACGCGCTGCTGGACACAAGCCTTCTGCTGACCGGAATCACCGCGAACACCACGGTGCCGACGGAACTCGTTTATGGTGAAAACCGCCTGACCGTTTTTCGCGGCGAAGAGCGGCAGATCGTCGGGATCCATGAACTGCGGGACCGCACCCTCGACCTCACCGACGTGAATATGATCCGTCTTGAGCTGGACAACCCCTTTCTTCGGGAGCTTTCCGGCATCATGATGGTCGATATGCCGGGGCTGGATTCCGGCATCGCGCAACATGAAAAGGTCCTCCGCGGCTACCTGCCGAGGAGCCTTGCCTACATATTAACTTTCAGCGCGGACGAGCCCGTGATCAAAAAGAGCGTCTCCAATTTTCTCTCTGAACTGCGTCTGCGGGAACTTCCGGTCTACGTCGTGCTCACGAAGTGCGACAAGGTGCCGGAGGAGACCGCCGCCCGCGCGAAGGAATACCTTGCGGATGCCATCCGGAACCTGCTCGGCGTGGAAAATGCCGAGGTCTGCTGTGTCCGCTCCAAATTTGAAAAAGACGTCTCCGGCCTTCGGGCTTTGCTTCTGGAACTGCAGCTTCGCGCCGACCGGATCCGGGATGGAATCTATAAAGAGCGTTTTTTGCGCTGTTGTCGGCCGGCGGAAGCTTATCTGCGTCAGCGCATCGCCGGCGAGCGGCTGACCGTCTCCGAACTGGAGGGCCGCATCCGGCAGCTTCAGGCGGGCATGGAACTCCGACGCGGCGAGATCGAGAAGGAGAGCGGGCGTTTTCGTTCCGAGCTTCCGGGCATCGTGGAGGCGATCCGGCAAAAGGCCTTTGAGAGCCTCCGGGAGATCAAATCCGCGATGGTTTCGGAGATCCTCGCCGGGAAATACGCATGGGCCGGCACCGACCGCATCCTTTCCGGCGTTCTTGCGGCAGGCGCCGAGAGCGAGTATTCCGCCGCCATGCTGCGCCATCTCGGTGCGGTTGCGGCGATCCTTTCCGCCGATCTGGACGATGCGGGCGACGCCGCCGGCAGAGCGGCCGCGGAACTGACCGAACGGTTTCTAGCCGAATATTCCGCCGGCAAATCGGAAGTCCTTGAAGAACAAAGAGGCGCGGAGATCCGTCCGCAGGATTTCTTCGGAAACGAAAAAAGGCCGGAGAAACAGAACTTTTTCCACCCGCCGAGACGCCGGGAGCCCACTGCGGTGCAGACGGCGGATCCGGCCGCAAAGGCCGTACTCGACCGCTTTCTCGGCACGCGGGACATTTTTGAATGGATGCCCGCCGTCCCGATTCAGGCCACCCGGGGAGCCCGGGAGCGCTTCGTTCAGAAGGCGTTGCTCGACAAAACATTGCCGGAACTTCTTCAGTATGTCTCCGACTGCGTGAATATCGGTCTTTCGGCCGAGACAAACCGAGTGGAAAACGCCATCTCCGACGCCGTTATAAAAGATTACCGCGCAAGGGAACAGGCGCTTGCGGACATCCGTCGGGAGAAGTCCGACCGGGACACCGAACAGGAGCAGACACTTTATGAACTGAAGGCCGACTCCGACGCCCTTTCACAGTTGGTGGAGGAGACGGAACGCCTTGTTTTGACGGAAAATTCGGAAGATCCTGCAAAACCGGAGCCGCTTTTTCCGGATTTCAGCGGCCTGTTCTGACGAAAATTCTACGGGGGAAGGAGGAAATAAGCCGTGCCTGATCTTCATACGGAGACGATCCTCCGGCAGCTTGAAAGTTTTTCGGCGCGTCAGGACGAAATTTACCGGGAGCTGTATCCTTATTCGGACTGCGCCGATCTGACGGCGGTCCGGATGCTCGGCGAAAATTTCCGCAGGAAGACCGACGACTTTTTCCGCGCCAGCCGAAAATACAATCTGGCGGTTATCGGCAGGGTCAAGGCCGGCAAAACTTCCTTTTTGAATACGCTGCTGTTTGAAGGCCGGGAGATTCTTCCGAAAGACTCCATGCCGAAAACCGCGGCCCTGACCCGCATCGAATATGCGGAGAGAAACGAAATTGAGATCGAGTTTTATTCGCCGGAGGACTGGGTCTGGCTCAGGCGTCTTTCCTCCTCCAAAGAGGACAGCGACCGCGCAAAGGCGGCCCGGGAGACGGTCCGCGCGGCGGAAAGCTCCGGGCAACCGGTTTCGGAACTGCTTTTCGGCGGAACAAAACTTGAAATATTTAAAAGTATAGAAGAGATGATCGGCCGGCTTAACGAGTTTGTCGGGCAAAACGGCGCTTATACGCCGCTCGTAAAAGCCGCGACCATCCGCTTTCATCTGGAGGCGCTCAAGGGCATCTCCGTCGTCGATACGCCCGGCCTCAACGACCCGATTCCTTCCCGCACGGAGCGGACCCGCGAATTCATCGAGACCTGCGACGCGGCGTTTTTCCTTTCGCGGGCAAGTTATTTTCTCGATCAAAACGACATCGACCTCCTGACGGAGACGCTGCCGCAGAAAGGGATTCGCAGGCTTGTGCTGATCGCGAGCCAATTCGACAGTGCAGTCATGGACCTCATCTCCGACTTCGACAGCCTCGAAGAGACGGTCGATGCCGCCAAGGAGCAGCTTCGCCGCCACGCGGAAAAGAGCGTCGGGGGAGCGGTGCTTGCGCTCCGGAGGTCCGGGGTCTCTTCCAGCATCGTGGATGTCGTGCAGCAGTGCCGTGAACCGGTCTTCCTCTCCGCGATGGCCGAGGATCTTTCCCGTATCCCGGCGGAACAGGATACGGAGCAGCAGGCCATCGTCCGGCGGCATCTCGAATCGTTCGGCCCGCTTTCGGCCGCCGACCTGCACCGCATCGGCAATATGGACGAGGTGCGCGCCGTTTTCAGCGGCATGCTTGCCGAGCGGGAGGAACTGCTGCGGCAAAAGGCGGCAGCGATGGCTTCCGTCGGGAAAGCCGATCTGGAGTGTGAACTCCGGCGTCTCCACGCTTCCGTGGAACGGGAGACCGCGGAGAGCTTTCAGATACAGGAAAAGGATGCTCAGGCCAAAATCCTTGAGAGCGCGGAGAAGATCAACCGCTTCCGCGACGCCGTGGGAGCCGCCTATGCGGAGTACCGATCCCGGCTGGACGAGCGCATGCTGCTCGCCTCGGAAAAACTCCACATCCGCGAAAAACAGGCTCCGGCCGCCGCCGTCAAACAGGCCGTGGAGGTCCGGACCGAGGAGACGCTGGTCGACGACATGGTCTTCTATAAACCATGGACGTGGGGTAAAAAGCACGTCGAATTTGAGAGCAGCGAGCGGCGGTACAGCTATATGGATTCCGCCGACGCCGCGGAGAGCCTCCGACAGGCTGCGGCCGCGGCGCAATACCTGCACGACAGCGTCTTTCTGATTTTTGAAGAGAAAGCGCGCCTGTGCAATGCGCTGATGAATGCGGCGGCCGATGCGTTTGCCGGGGCGGAGTTTTCCGCCGACCGGGAGCAGATCGCCAAATGGGCGCAGATTGCCGGGAGCCGCATCGTCGTTCCGAAAACGGAGATCGATCCGTCGCCGTATATCGCCGTCATCGAGACAAAATATCCCAAGCAGATCCGCACGGAGCGGCATCTCGAGGAGCTTAAAAAAGACGCGCAGGAGCAGATGACGCTGCTTGTCGACGAGGCGGTCCGAAAACTCCGGGAATCCGCCGCCGCCTTTCTCGAGAGCGTCTCCAGTTCGGAAAGCCGCTTTGAGAGCCTTGTGCTGGCGCAGCGGTCCAAAGAGACGGCCGCCAGCCGAAATACGCTTACACAGGCGGAACAGGCGATCTCGAGAAGAAAAGAATTTTTGGAAGTCCTTGATGCCCATATTTCAGAATAAAGGAGAGAAAACAGCATGGCAATCCCGTTTGACCGAAAAAAGGAACTTGCGGACGCCGGCTTCTATCCGGCCGTCCCCGGCGCGTACAACATCCCCTCATTCCCGACAAGGCGCTTTTGCACGCCGATCACGCCAAAGGAGAATACCTTCCGGGTTCTCCGCGGAGAAAAACCAGAATGGATACCAAACATGTCCACGGATTTCAACTTCATTCAGCCCGCGGTCATGCCGGATGCCTATGCCCGTAACAACGGCGGCACGGACTGGTTCGGCATCGAGTGGCAGTATGACCCGGCCAACCGCGCCGCAATGGTCACGCCGGGCACCCAACGTCTTTCCGAGGTGGAAAACTGGAAGGAGGAGCTCGTTTTCCCGGATCTTTCGGTCATCGACTGGCAGAAGGATTACGACGACAATTACAAAGGTCTTCTTGCCCCGGAGCGCGCGACCTGCTTCGTGATCGTCAACGGCTATCTGGAACGTCTCGCCGACCTGACCGGCTACGAGAACGCGCTCTGCGCCTACCTTGATGAACCGGAAATCGTCGCGGAGCTCTATGACCGTTTCGACGAGTTCCACATCGCCCTGATGAAGATCGCAAGAGAAATCTATCACGCCGACATCATCACATTCCATGACGATCTCGGCACGCAGAGAAGTTCCTTCCTGTCGCCGGAGCTCTGCCGGAAGGTGCTTTTCCCGCACTATAAAAAAGTTGCCGCCGCCGCGCATGAGCTGGGCATGTTCATCAATTTCCATTCCTGCGGAGCCGTCTCCAATATGGTCGAAATGATGATCGACACCGGTTTCGACTGCTGGGAAGGGCAGGACGCCTGCAACGACAAGCTTGCCCTCATGGAAAAATACGGCGACCGTCTCGCCCAGCTCTCCATCTGCATCCCGGATCCGTCCACGTCGGATAAGGATCTCAAGGCGCTTCTGTCCCGGATGGTTCACGGTGTCGGCGCAAGCGGGCGGTATATCACTTGGTTTTTGGATATGAATTTCGGCCGCAGCTTCGATTCCGTCGAATATCTGTATGCCGAGAGCCGCAGACTCTTTGGCGGAGAGAAATAAAATCCCGTTTTCGGGCAAAAGCCGGAGCAGGGGGAATCTGCGACCGACCGACCGGCTTTTTCTCACCGGGCGCAGAAAAACCGAAAGCAGCCGCGGAGCTTTCCGGTCGGTTTTAAAATCCTGTTTTCCGCGGAACATACGATAAGTCTGGGCGGTGATCGGCATGAAAAAAAATCCGGCGCGGAGAGTTGCCTTTACCGGCATGCTGCTCGCGCTCGCCGCCGCGCTCTCCTTTTTGGAGGGCCTGCTTCCCGTAACCGCCATGTTGCCGCCGGGCGTCAGGCTCGGCCTTTCCAATATCGTCACCATGTATGCGCTCTTTTTTCTCGGGAAAAAAGAGGCGTTTGCCGTCGCGGCGGGGAAATCCCTGTTTGTCCTTCTTACAAGGGCCCCCGTCGCGGCGCTGCTGTCTTTCTGCGGCGGCATGCTGTCCATCCTTGTGATGTTGGCGGTGCTGCGGCGGAAAGACGCTTCCTATATGCTGATCAGCACGGCCGGAGCGGTGGCCCACAACGTCGGCCAGCTCTGCGCCTCCGTGCTCGTCATCGGCTCCGCTTTTACCTTTTGGTATCTGCCGGTGCTCGTTCTTTCCGGAGCGGCCATGGGCGTGCTCACCAGCGTCCTGCTGAAAGCGCTGTTGCCGCTGCTTCGGAAGATTCATTTTGTCTCCCAAGAGAATTTTATATATAGAGGAGGAATTTCCTTGCAGGGATTCGGAAAACACCTGAGTGGCGCCAAAGTGCCGCACAACAAGCATACGTCCGCCTGCGCGACGGAGGAGATGCCTGTTCCGGCCAGGGTGATCATTCCGATGGCTCAAAGCATCGGGGCATCCTGCACGCCGCTCGTCAAGAAGGGCGATACCGTGAAAGTCGGGCAAAAAATCGGAGATTCGGAAGCGTTTTTCAGCGTACCGGTCCATTCCAGCGTATCCGGTACGGTCGCTTCCGTCGACGATTTCGTCACGGCTTCCGGTGCCGTTTGTCAGGCCGTCGTCATCGATACCGACGGGGAACAGACGGTTTCCGAGGAGGTCGGGATTCCGGAATATGGGGGCAAAGAGGCGTTTCTGCGCGAAGTCCGTAATTCGGGGCTGGTCGGCCTCGGCGGAGCCGCGTTTCCGACGTTTATCAAGCTGAACCCGAAAAATCCGGACGAGGTCGATACCCTGATCGTCAATGCCGCGGAGTGTGAGCCTTATATCACTTCAGATCTCCGCGCCATGCTGGAGGATACGGATCTTTTGATCGCCGGCATCCGCCGCGTCGCCGAAGAGCTAAATTTCAAAAAAGTCATCATCGGGATTGAAGATAATAAACCCGAGGCCGTCGAGGTCCTCAAACCTTATTGCGACAGCCAAATTTCCCTGTGCGTTCTGCCGTCCAAATACCCGAAGGGCGGCGAGAAAGTTTTGATTTACGAGGCCACCGGAAAGGTGGTTGCCGAGGGACAGCTCCCGGCGGATGTCGGCGTCATCGTGATGAACGTCACCTCCGTCATCACGCTGGAGACCTACTTCGAGACCGGCATGCCGCTCGTCGGCAAGCGCGTCACCGTCGACGGCGGCGCCGTGGCCGAGCCGAAGAATGTCCGCGCCCCGATCGGCACGCTCTATTCCGATCTGATCGCGTTCTGCGGCGGTTATAAGGAAAAGCCGGCCAAGATTTTGCAGGGAGGCCCGATGATGGGCATCGCCGTGCCGAACGACAGCCAGCCGCTGCTGAAAAATAACAATGCCGTGCTGGTTCTGACCGCGAAGGAATGCGAGACGCCGGAACCCAGCCCCTGCATCCGCTGCGGCAGATGCCTCAGGGCCTGCCCGTTCGGTCTGATGCCCGCCGCCATCGATAAGGCGGTGCGGAACAGGGACGTGGAGCAGCTCAGAAAACTCAAGGTCAATCTCTGCATGGAATGCGGCTGCTGCTCGTACGTCTGCCCGGCGTCGAGGCCGCTTGTCCAGCAAAATAAACTCGGAAAACAAATTTTAAAGAACGGGGGAGGGAAATAACATGGAAAATCTGGTTGTCACCTGTTCCCCGCATGCCAGAAGCGGCGAGACGACGAGAAAGATCATGATGAAGGTCCTGATCGCGCTGCTTCCGGCGGGCGCCTTTTCCGTCTATTTCTTCGGGATGCGGGCGCTGTATCTGATTCTGATCTGCGCCATCTGCAGTCCGCTTTTCGAGATGCTCTGGTGCTGGCTCATCAAGCGCCCCGATTCCACCGACGACCTCTCCGCCGTCGTCACCGGCGTACTGCTTGCCTATAATTTGCCGGTCTCCATTCCGATCTGGGAGGCCGTGGTGGGCTGCTTCTTTGCCATCATTGTCATAAAGGAATTTTTCGGCGGCATCGGCCAAAACTTCATCAACCCGGCGATCGGAGGCAGGGTGTTCCTGCTGATCTCCTTTGCGACGCGGATGACCGACTGGTCGGTCTACGAGGGCACCAAAGCCGCCGATTATCTCAGCGCGGTCTCCTCCGCGACTTCGGTCGGCAGCGATGCGATCTCTTCCGCGACGCCGCTTCGGAGCGACACGGTGAATTTCTATGACTTGCTTCTCGGCAGGACCGGAGGCTCCCTCGGCGAAACATGCGCGCTCGTTCTGATCGCCGGCGGCATCCTGCTGGTGGCGATGAAGGTCATCTCTCCGATCATTCCGCTTACTTATGTCGGAACGGCCGCGGCGGTCGCATGGCTCTGCGGCGAAAACCCGGTCTACCATATTTTCGCGGGCGGTCTGCTGCTCGGCGCGATCTTCATGGCGACCGATTATGTCACCTCGCCGACCACAAATAAAGGAAAATTTATTTTCGCCGTCGGATGCGGCGTCATCACGATGCTGATCCGCATTTATGGAAACTACCCGGAGGGCGTCTCGTTTGCCATCCTCCTGATGAATATTGTGACGCCGCTGATCGACCGCGCGACCATGACGAGGCCGTTCGGCGCGTTGATTCCCGCGAAGGGGGGCGACGCCAAATGAGCAAAAAGGAATTCGTTAAGCCCATCGTCGTTTTGAGCATCATCTGTATCGTCACCGTCGCGGCGCTGGCCGTCACCTATCAGTTTACGCTCCCGTATATCGAGGCGGCGAATGCCGAAGCGGCGGCCGAAGCTATGAAAGAGGTTTTTCCGGCGGAGGCGGCGGGCGCTTCGGAGGTCACGTTTGAAACGGGCGATTCTTCCAAGATTGAAGAAGGAAGCAAAGTCCTTGATTACAGTCTTGTGTATAATGAAAACCATGAGCTGATCGGCGAGATCGTCACGGTCGGAACCAAAGGATACGGCGGAACCGTCAAAATGATGGTCGGCGTCGGAATGGACGGAGCCGTCACGGGCGTGACCGTTCTCGAACATTCGGAGACGCAGGGCCTCGGCTCAAGGGCCACGGTTCCGGAATATCTGGAACAGTATATCGGGATGACGGTCTCTGAGCCGGACCTCATCAGCGGAGCGACCATCACCTCGACCGCGGTCAAAAACGGGGTACAGGCGGCGCTCGACTTTTTCGGAAACACGATCGGAGGTGAAGGCTGATGAACTACTGGAAAACATTTACGAACGGGTTTATCCGGGAGAATCCGGTTCTCGTACTCGTGCTCGGCACCTGCCCGACCATCGCCGTCACGACCATGGTCTCCAACGGCATCGGCATGGGCATCGCGGCGACGCTGGTTCTCATCTGCTCCAACATCGTGATCTCCATGCTGAGAAAGGTGATCCCGAATACCGTCCGCATCCCCTGCTTTATCGTGGTGATCGCGGGCTTTGTTACCATCGTTCAGTTCTTGGTCAAGGCGTTTGCGCCGGAGCTCGACAGCGCGCTCGGCGTGTTTCTGCCGCTGATCGTCGTCAACTGCATCATCCTCGGCCGCGCCGAGATGTTCGCCAGCAAAAATAACGTCTGGGCCTCCGCATTGGATGGCGCCGGCATGGGGATTGGCTTTACGATTGCGCTGATCCTGATGAGCTCGGTGCGTGAAATCCTCGGCGCGGGGACGTGGCTCGGCTATCAGGTGCTTCCGGCGTCGATGGATCCGATCGCCGTATTCCGGCTTGCTCCGGGCGGCTTCTTCGTCTTTGGCCTGCTGGTCGCGGCGGTAGCGCTGATTACAAAAGGCAAGGTCAGCCATAAAGAGGCCTCCGGCTGCATGGCCTGCCCGTTTTCCGCCCAGTGCGCAAAGGCTTCGGAAGGGGGCGCTAAGTGATGGCAAAAGAATATCTTGCGCTGATTCTCGGATGCATTCTCGTCAACAACGTCGTCCTTGCCCAGTTCATGGGCATCTGCCCGTTCCTCGGGGTCTCCAAAAAGATGGATTCCGCGGTGGGTATGGGCATCGCCGTCACCTTTGTGCTCGTGATGGCGACCGCCGCCACGTGGCCGTTTTATACCTATCTACTTCAGCCGCACGGCATGGCCTATTTGGAGACGCTCTCTTTCATCCTGATTATCGCGGCGCTCGTACAGCTCGTAGAGATCATCATGAAAAAATATACGCCGTCCCTGCATAAACAGCTCGGCGTTTATCTTCCGCTGATCACGACGAACTGTGCGGTGCTCGGCATCACAATTACCAATATCGACGAGACCTACGGCTATTTTCAGTCTTTGGTCAACGCCTTCGGCACCGGCCTCGGCTTTCTGCTGGCCATGATCCTGTTTAATGGCGTCCGTTCCAGGATCGACAACGCCGAGGGCATTCCGGATGCCCTCAAAGGCATCCCGTCCGCTTTGATCGCCGCCTCGCTGATTTCGATGGGCTTTATGGGATTTTCCGGCCTGATCGAAGGCATTTTCGGTTGAGAGGGGGACAGAGAAGATGTTGAATGATTATCTGCTTCCTGTTTTGGTTGTCGGCGGAACCGGCCTCGTCGGCGGCGTTATGCTCTCCATCGCAGCCAAATATATGAGCGTCAAAAAGGACGAGCGCTTCGACAAGGTGCGCGAGTGCCTGCCCGGCGCGAACTGCGGCGGCTGCGGCTATGCCGGCTGCGACGACTATGCGCAGAAGATTCTGGAGGGCGCGCCCTGCAATCTCTGCAATCCGGGCGGACCGGAGACGGCCGCTAAGCTCGCCGCCGTCATGGGCGTCGAGGAGGAGGAATTCGTCCCGAAATACGCCGTGGTTCACTGCGGCAAGAACTGCGAGCATACGCCGCTGGGCATGGATTATCAGGGCGTCCCGAGCTGTGAGGCCGCTTCCGGCTATTTCGGCGGCAAGTATGCCTGCAAGTACAGCTGCCTCGGCTTTGGGGACTGCGTGCTCGCCTGCGAGTACGACGCCATCCATGTCGTCAACGGCACCGCGGTGGTCGACAAATCCAAGTGCTCCGGCTGCGGTCAATGCGTCAAGGCCTGCCCGAAACACATCATTGAGCTGGTTCCGTGCTCCAAGAATTATTATGTCGCCTGCTCCAGCAAGGATAAGGGCCCGGTGACGCGCAAAAACTGCGAGGTCGGCTGTATCGCCTGTAAAAAATGCGAGCGTACCTGCCCCGAGGGCGCCATCACCGTCACGGATTTCCTTTCCCATATCGATTATTCCAAATGCGTGAGCTGCGGCAAATGCATGGAGGTCTGCCCGACCGGCGCCATCCGCAGCTGCTTCACGGCGATCCCGGTGGAGGAGCCGGCCGCCGAAGAAGAGAGCCCGGTTGAGCCGCCCGTCGCCCCGGCAGGGAAAACGGTGGACCCGCCGGAGGAGACCTGAACTTCCTAAATAAGAAACGCCCCTGCCCGGGAATTCACCGGACAGGGGCGTTTTTTATGGAATCGGTGCAGGGAAATCATGTATTTCGCTGTCATTTGAAGAGATATTTCATTCGGCGGACTCACTAAATGAACGAACCATGCGTCTTGTTGCCACGCGAAAAGCTTTTTTTGGTAATTGCCTAAAGAGACGAACCGTGCGGCTCGCTGCTATGCGGAGCTTTTTTCGGTAAATTCGTAAATCATGCGTCTCATTGCCGTGCGGAGTCGGCGAGCATCGCGGCAATGCCCTGCGACACGGTACGGCTCGGGACGACGATGACTTCCCGGTCGGCGAGCAGAGCGGCCTGTTCGGAGGCCATGATGATGTTTTTGTTGTTCGGCAGCACGAATACCGTGACGGTCGGGATGGCCTGCACCGCCGCGAATTCTTTTGACCGGCGGATCGAGGAATGGGGGCACGGATTCAGGTGCCGAAGAAATTCCCGAAGTCGTTCAATCCGTTGGGGAAAAAGCCGGAGCCTGAGGCGGAATCGGTCAGCGTTTGGCAGTAACTTCGGATCTGGCTTTCCAGCGTCGCGAGCGTCTCCGGATCGAATGGATCGCCGAGATTTTCCCGCGCCAGAAGCTCCAAAAATCCCTCGCCGTTTTCGCGGCCGAGGATCTCCTCATAAATTTCCACGGCTCCGTCCTCGTCCTCCTGAGAGAGGAAAAAGATCTCCGCGGAGGGCACCATGGAGGCGGCGTAGCTGATGTAATAAAAGGGAGACTCAAAGGTGTGGGTGATGAAGACCCACTCCTCCGGGCTGTAATGGTAGATGGCGGCGAGCCCATATTCCTGCGCAAGCTGATAGTAGAGGGCATTGATCTCGTCGAGCGTCATGTCCGGATTCTCGTAGAGCCGCTGTTGGAATTCATCCTCCATGCAGCCGGAAAGGATCGCGTGCAGGACGTTCAGCATCTCCTCCATGCGTGCGGCGTCGGCGAGATTTTCTCCGAAGATGCTGTCGTACTCATTGATAAAAAGGAGTTCCAGCGTCTGGGAATCGATTTCGGCGACATCCGTCGAGTCGGGCGTGTCCCAGCCGTACGGTTCCCGGCCGTAGTAGGAGGTGTAGTGGCCGAGCTCATGGGTGAATCCGGGGACGGAGTTCCAGTCGCCGTCCCAGTTGTCGAACAGAAACGGGGCGCCGTAGGAGGTAAAATAAGTGGTGAATCCGCCGGAGAGCTTCGTCTCGGAGGGCTCAATATCGTAGAGTCCGCAGGTCAGCATGTAGTTCATCGCCGTGGAAATTTTGGGGGAGATCTCCGCCGCGCAGTCATAGATCTTCGGCAGCAGGTCGGCGGAATCGTATTCCCCGGAATAGAGCGAATAATAGTCGGTGTTGAAAGAGAGCTCGTAGATTTCCTCATAGAGCGGCGCGATATAGGTTTTTGCCGCCTGCTGGAAATCCGCCGCGTCCTCCGGAGAGTAATCCCGCCCGTGCAGATCGTAGGCGTAGTCCGCATAGCTGTCGTAGCCGAGCGCTTGTGAGATTTTGTTGCGCACGCCCACCAGCTGCTGAAAGATAGGGCCCGTCTTCTCGTTGGTGGCCTTGCAGAGGGCATCGTAAATCTCGTAATATTCCTCGTCGCTCAGGGTGACGCCGTAGCTGCCGAGGTCGTCCATCGTCCAGCTCCGGCCGCTCACGACGACGGAGGTATCCTCGATCGCCACGTCGTAATCCTCGACCAGTTCCGCCTCTTGGACGCTGAGCTCCGCGATTTCGTCCGAGTTGAACTTCGCATACTGAAGACAGGATTCAAAGTATTCGTCGCCCCAGAGATCCCGCAGCGTCTGTTCATATTCGGTCCCGACCGACGCGCCAATCATATCGTTGAATTCCGTGTCGAGCCGGTTGCTGGATTCCACCATCAGCAAGTATTCCTGTTGATAGTAGTCGTTCGTGTAATCGAGGCTGGTGTAGACGTCGAGCAGACTATACATCGTCAGCATGTTGTTGAGCTGCTCCAAAATCTGTGTTCCGTATCCGGAAAACTCATCCGGACCTCCGCCGGTCTCGATTAACTCCGTCGCGGCGGCGATGTTCTCGGAGATCGCCTCAAAATCCGGCGGCGTATACACATAGTCGCTGAAATGCGTATCGGAGTGGAAGATGCCCGACGAATCGGTTTCCGAAGAGCCGGATTCCGCCGGCCATTCGGAGGCCTCGGAATATGGTTCCTCTTGGGAGACCTCCGCCTGCTCGGATCTATATTTCAGAAAATTGGAGACCGTAAGCGCGCCGAGGACCACGATCCCGGTCACCACAACCGCCATGGAGATCAGCACAAAGAGTAGCAGCCCCTTTCCGCCACCGGCCTTTTTCTTTGCCGCCGGGGCCTGCTCCGCATGGGACGGAGAGGCAGGCGCGGAAGGTGCGGAGGGCTGCGGTTCGGGCGTCCGGTCAAAAACCGGGGTGCCGCAGTTCCGGCAAAAGCGGTCGCTTTCCAACACGGTTTCCCCGCAGTTTGGGCAGCAGAAGGGCGCGGGCCCGGAGGGAGAATCGCTTCCCCGATCCGGCAGCGCCGAGCCGCAGTTTGGACAAAACTGATATTCGTCGCCGAATTCGCTTCGGCAGTTCGGACAGATCTTCGACATGGCGACCTCCAAAGATTGTATTAATTTTATTATATTTATCCATTGTGAAAATAGCAAGTTGCAAATGCGGCCGATTTTCGGTATAATACCCGCGAAGCGGTTATTTTACAAATTTCAGTAGCCGTCTGCGGGTTCCGTCCCGTGGCTCTTTGCCGACGGCGACGGCAAATGATCCTATAAAGGCGTTACATTTATGAGATTATAGGTAAAGATTCTATTTAGAAAGGGGTGTGCGCCGGGATGATCGTAGATCTCGCGGGAATCGGCCGCAGTTTCGGCGCCAGAGAAGTTCTCCGGGACGTCACGTTTCGCATCGAGGACAGCGACCGCATCGGCTTGATCGGCGAAAACGGCGCCGGCAAATCGACGCTTCTCAATATTATCATTGGAGATCTGGAGCCCGACCACGGTACGATCTTCCGCGCGGAAGGCAAAAAAATCGGTTTTCTCCGTCAGGACAGCGGTCTCATCGGAGAAAATACCATTCTGGAGGAGCTCAAACGGGTGTTTGAGCACGAATATGCCGTGGAATCGGCCATGCGTGAGCATGAGCACGCCATTGCCGCGGCAGAGCACGATTCCGCCGAATATCGCCGTCTTGCCGCGGAATATGAGATGCTCAAGAGCGAATACGAGTCTGCCGGCGGCTATCAGATCGACGTTAGAATCCGCACGATCCTGACCGGTATGGGCTTTTCGGAATTTGATCCGGAGACCCGGACCGCAAGTCTTTCGGGCGGAGAACGCACCCGACTTGCTCTGGCCAGATTATTATTGGAAGAACCGGACCTTTTGATGCTGGATGAACCTACCAACCATCTCGACTTTCATATGCTGGAGTGGCTTGAGGACTATCTTTCCGGTTACAAAGGCGCGATTCTGGCCGTCTCCCACGACCGGTACTTTTTGGATAAGACCGTCAAAACGATCTTTGAAATGGAAAATAAAACGGTTGTCCGTTACAGCGCCGGCTATACGGGTTATCTCGACCTGCGGGATGCGCGGATTGCCCGGCAACAGAAGGAATACGACCGTCAGATGCGGGAGATCGCGAGCCTCGAGGATTTTATCGCAAAGAATAAAGCGCGCGCCTCCACCACCAACCGTGCCCAGAGCCGCGAAAAAGAACTCGACCGCATGGAACGGCTTGAGCGTCCTGTCCCGCCGGAAAAGCCGCCGAAATTCTCGTTCCCGTTCGAGCGCGATCCGGTCAAAGACGTGCTGATCGTCGAGGGGCTGGAGCTTTCCGTTGACGCCGGAGACGAGGAGAAGATCCTCTGCCCGGAGATCGACCTTACGATCCGCAGGGGCGAAAAAGTCGCGGTCGTCGGGCGCAACGGCGTAGGGAAGAGCACGCTGCTCAAAACGCTGCAGGGCATCCTGCCGGACAAAAAGGGTATCGTCGAATGGGGCAGAAACGTCAAAATCGGTTATTATGATCAGAACAACGCCACGCTCCATGAGGAAAAAACAATGCTGGAGGAACTCTGGGACCGCTATCCGCGCAGCGACGAACTGACGCTCCGCTCGGCGCTCGGCCGCGTCCGGCTCACCGGGGAGAGCGTCTTCAAAAGAATCGCGGTTCTCAGCGGTGGCGAACGGGCGAGGCTCTCCTTTGCGGCACTCTCGCTCTCCGGCGCAAACGTCCTTGTTCTTGACGAGCCGACGAACCATATGGATATCCCCTGCAAGGAGGCGCTCGAGCGGGCCTTAAGGGAATATCCGGGCACCATTCTGATGGTGAGCCACGACCGCTACCTGCTCAACCATGTGCCGACGCGCATCATCGAGATGTTCCCGGACAGCATGATCAGCTACGACGGCGTTTACGACGACTATCTTGCGAAGCGGCAGGGGGCAGAGCCCTCCCAAAAATCAAAAAAAGAGCAGAATCCGAGCGAAAACCAAGCCGCTTTTTATAAAACAAAGCAGCAGAAGAGCGAGGAGGCCAAGCGCCGCGCCGCCATCAAAAGGGCGGAGGAGGCGATCGCCGCGGCGGATCGGCGCCTTGCGGAGATCGATTCGCTGATGTCGCAGCCGGAGATAGCCGCCGATTATCTCCGAATGAGCGAGCTCTGCGCCGAGATGGAGGAGCTCAAAAGCAGCCAGTCCGCATGGATGGACGAATGGGCCGCATGGATGGAGGAAGAGACATGACTGAAACGCTGATCTGTGTCGGCATCGCCCTTGCGCTGGGAATCGCCGGTTCCCTGACCTCCCGGCGCGCGGAACGGACCTCCGGCAGGTCTTTGCTGATCGTGTCGGTGCTGTTTGCGGTGCTCTGCGCGCTGGCAATCATCGCCGCAGTGATCTTTCTCATCACGAAAACATAAAAGAGTTTCCGCCCCGCCGGGAGAGTGTTTTCTCCCGGCGGATTTTTTATGCAGGATAAATTGTCAAAATTCCTTGACAAAAGGGAAGTTTTGCATAATAATATATTTTATCTAATTATATTTATATTATTTTAAATAATTTGCGAGGAAAACGAATGATTATAGTCGGCTACCTGGCGTTTCTGCTCTTTTGGTTGAATGACTATAACGACCTCCGCCTGCATTGTAGAGCATTGGGGGTCTCTTTTCCTGTGGGCGCCGCCATGCTGACCTATGCGGTTGTAAACGAGCTGGATTTTTCCCAGACGTTTCTATATATCCGGGGGATACAGTCTTTTCTTTTTGCGGCGATCTTTGCCGTTTTCCTTCTGTATGCGCTGATTTTCTCTCTGCCGGTCAAAGACGCCTATTTTGCAGCCGGAGAAGAGAGGCCCGTCAGCCGCAAGGGTCTGTATGGATTTTGCCGTCACCCGGGCGTGCTGATCTTCTGGGTCATCATGTTCTTCCTCTGGTTGGGATGCGGCCTGTCCACATGGTCCGCGCTGCTCTATTCCGTGCTCAATCTTGCGCTTGCCGTGTATGAAGACAAATATGTGTTCCCGGAGACGCTGACCAATTACCGTCAATATAAAGCGCAGGTGCCGTTCCTGATCCCGAGCCTTCATAAGAAAGACGACAGCCCGGTGGATTACCGGATCCATGATACGGACAGCAACACGATGAATTTTCAGGATAAACTCCGCGTCAACGGCCGGAAAAAGGTCTGGACGGAATATTGTGGGTTCTTAGATCTTTCTCTTGATGCGTATATGTTTATCCAAAAGCGCCTGATGAGCGAGCAGATCAAGTGCTGGAGCCGGTCCGGGCTCGGACGGTCTCTGCTTCACGGGCAGATGCCGGAGAGCATCGAAGACTTCCGGGATGTGTTCCCGTTGACCAGCTATAAGGATTATGCGGATATTTTGCTTGCAAAGGACGCGGAGAAACTGCCGGCAAAGCCTATCGTCTGGATTCAGACCACTTGGGAGGGCGGAATCCGGCCGATCAAGGTCGCGCCCTACACGCGGGAGATGCTGAACACCTACCGCCACAACATCGTTGCGGTGGCACTGCTTGCCTCCTGCAGAAAGCTCGGCGAGTTCACCGTCGAAAGCGGAGATTCCTGTCTCTACGGCGGCGCGCCGCTGCCTTATATCACCGGGCTGCTTCCTTCCGTCCTTGACGAGGAGATCCGGCTGAAGTGGCTTCCGGATACAAACGAAAATTCCGGTCTCAGCTTCGGCAGCAGGATCAAAAAAGGCTTTTCCATGGCGTTAAATTGCGGAGTGGATTACTTCTTTGCGATCGGCAGCGTCGCCGAATATATCACCGAGAATTTCTCCAAGATGGGCAAGTCCAAAAAGGGCGGCTCGAAGATGAATTTCTCCGTAAAGATCGCGTGCCGGTACCTCAAGGCAAAATATGTTTGCAGCCGGGAGAACCGTGAGATGCGCCCGGGGGATATTTTCAGCCTGAAAGGATTTGTCGCCACCGGAACGGACGCCCGTTTTTACAAACAGCGTCTGGCGGACGCGTGGGGCGTTATGCCCATCGAAATCGCGGCGGGAACGGAATCGACCTGTCTTGCCTCGGAGACCTGTGAACAGAAGGGCATGATCTTTTTCCCGGATGCCTGCTTTTATGAATTCATTCCGGAGGACGAGATGCTTCACAGCCTTGCCGATCCGGATTTTGTGCCGCGGACCTGCCTGATGGACGAGGTTCGGGCCGACGTCAACTATGAGCTCGTAATCAGCGTCCTGCACGGAGGGGCCTTTATGCGCTACCGTATCGGCGACGTCTATCATTGCATGAGCGCCGAACAAGGGAAATTGCCGCATTTCACCTATGTCGATCGGATTCCGACGGTGATCGACATCGCGGGCTTCACACGGATCACCGAATTTTCCATCGGCGAGGTGATCCGGATGTCGGGGCTCACCGGGATTGCGGAGTGGTTCGCCCGCAAGGAATATGACGGGAACACCCCGTTCATGCACATGTACATGGAGATGAAACCCGGCGCCGGTATTACAGAAACGGATGTCCTCATGGAACATCTGACGGTTTACTTTAAACACTTCGACAGCGATTACAGTGATCTCAAAAAGATGCTGAACATCGAACCTCTTCAGATCACCGTTCTGCCGGTCGGCACGATGAATGCGTTCCGGGCTGCGGAGGGCAGAGGGGTCTGCCGCATCAACCCGAACCCGGTGGATGTGGTGCAGATCAAGAAAATCGCGTCAAGGCTTCAGACGGAATGTGGGGAGAAGGAGGAAAAGGCCGTATGAACAACGTCCCGTATCTATGGGTAAACATTCTGGCGCTGTGCTGTTATACCGTCCTTTTCGTCGTGTTCCTTGCCGCCAAAAAGACCCCGGAGATCCACAGCATGATTATGGTGCTCGGCGGCTTCTTCCTGTGGACGGCCGGCTCCGTCATGATGCGGCTGCGGGTCTATCCCGGCGTCGACTTCTGGTTCTATGTATCCATCATGTCGCTGTTCGCGCTGGCGGATCTGCTATATATTTTTGTCTGTAATTTTACAAGGGAAAAGGGCTATCTGCTTCGGATTGTTTGGTCGATCGGAACGGCGGTCATGCTGGGCTTCACGGCGACGGGTATCTTCCTGAAGCCGCCGGTCGTAAAAACGCTGGCGGACGGCGACCTCATCTTTGAATATGCGATGGACGGGAAGATCATCATTCCGCTGGTCTTTATTATGTGTATCGTCGCCTCCATTGCGAAGGTTTTTATCGACGTCATCCGCCGGAAGGGGATTCATACTCCGGGCGTGACGTCGATTTTGGCCGGCTGCGTCACGGTTGCGGTCGGCAATATTATGCAGATTCTTCCGGGAAACGTCTTCCCTTGGGATACGCTTTCCGGGATTATCTTCGCCGGCTTCCTCTCGTTTGCCCTTTACCGCAAGCGCATGTTCCGCGTGGATCTGCTGATTTCCAGAGGACTGCTGACGGTGATCATCGGTTCGATGTTCCTGTTCGCATCCTCCAACCTGATTTTGCCGTTTTATGAGCTGCTGATCGGGAAGTATAAACTGGATACCGCCATGGCGCTGATGATCATGTGTTTCGCGTCGGCCGTCGCTTTCATGATCGTCTATCAGGCCGCCAAGAGTGTGCTGGATGCCCTCGCGATGAAGGGCCATGAGAACCATCGCTTCATCCAAGATTTCAGTAAAGAGGTTTCCCGGAGCCTTAATATCGAACTGACGCTGAAACTTCTGAGCGACGCCATCCTTCGGGATGTTCCGGTTCGCCAGATTTTTATTTGCCTAAAAAAGCATGGGGAATACCAACTTCGCTATTGCTCGAATCCGCTCAACGCTGAGGAATTTTCTCTCCGCGGGGATCATCCCTGCATCGAGTACATAAAAAATCAAAAAGAGATCACGGAGGAGACCTGTATCCGGTTTGAGGATTTCCGCGTGAGCCCGCTGTATAACTCCATGTGGCAAGAGGAACGCCAGCTCTTTGAAAAGCTGAATATCAAAGCTCTCGCGCTGCTGATGAGTCAGGACGAAGTCATCGGCATCATGCTTTTGAGCGCGAAGGAAAAGTCCAACCGCTATGCGAATTACGAGATGGAGTATATCGAGACGTCCTGCTCGATTGCCACGATCTCCATTCGGAACTGCATCCTGTATGAAAATTCCTATAATCAGGAACAGCTCTTCAAGAAGATGAGCGAATATATACCGACGGTCATCCTGATCCGGAACAAAGAAAAGGGAATTTACGAATTCGTCTCCGCGAATACGGCGGATATTCTGGGTATCAGCAGCGAGGAGATTGAGAAGGAAGGCCCCAGTTTCCTGCCGTCTCATTTCGGGAGCGAAATCTCCGAGGAGATCGATACGTTCCTTCAGAAGTATCCGACGAGGACGTTTTATAAAGAATTTCGTTTCGAAAAATCCTCCACGGACGAGACTTGGTACAGCATTTACGTCACACCGGTCTTTTTTGACAACGTCGTCACGCATTATGTGGGCCTGATCCGCGACGTGACGGAGGAGAAGATGAGCAAGGAACTGCTCACAAAGGCGATGAACAGCGCCGAGAGCGCCAACCACGCCAAATCCGATTTCCTCTCCCATATGTCCCATGAGATCCGCACGCCGATGAACGCCATCATCGGCATGACGAACATTGCGATGGACAAGGCGCAGGAGAGCGGAGATCCGGAGATGATCCGCAGCCTTGGCCAGATTGATCTGGCGGCCAAATTCCTTCTCTCCGAGCTCAACGACATCATGGATATCAGCCGCATCGAAAGCGGAAAATTTGTCATTCAGCATGAACGCTTCGATCTGATCGAGGCGCTGGATTCCACGGCCCAGATTTATGAGGAACAGACGAGAGAGAAGAGCCTCAGCTTCAAATATGAAACGAGGGGAATTGAGCACCGCTTCCTGATCGGGGACGTGCTCATGCTGCGCAAGGTGCTCAACAACCTGCTCTCCAATTCCTATAAATATACGAAAAACGGCATGGTCCGCTTCACGGCCGAGCAGCATATGCGCAAGGATAATATCGCGGTGATGACCTTCACCATCGAGGACACCGGCATCGGTATGACGCAGGAGTTCATGAAGCATCTGTTCGACCCGTTTGTTCAGGAGTCCGCGAAGAACAGCGGAAGCGGTCTCGGCATGGCGATCTGCAAAAATTTGGTCGATATGATGAACGGGACCATCACGGTCACGAGCCAGAAGGATGTCGGCAGCAAATTCGTAGTGGATATTGCGTTTGAAATCGCTCAGGAAGAAAAAGAAGAGGTCGTTCGGGAGAAGGAAGCGGACCTCTCCCTTCTCAAAGGCCGGCGGATTCTGGTCGTCGAGGATGTGGAGATCAACGCGGAGATTGCCGCGAAGCTGCTCGAAAAGCAGGGGATGCTGCCCGATGTCGCCGAAAACGGCAGGGTGGCCGTCGATTACTTCCTGAACCATCCGGTCGGCTATTACGACTGTATCCTGATGGATATTCAGATGCCGGTGATGAACGGTCTTGAGGCGGCGGATACCATTCGCTCGCTGAGCAAATCCGACAGCACCACGGTTCCGATTTTAGCCATGACGGCGGACGCCTTCTCCGACGATGTCCGCAAATCTTTCGAGCACGGCATGAACGATCATCTGACGAAACCGATCGATCCGCGCGTCCTCTACCGCTCCATCGCCTATTGGGTGGCCAAAAAGGATGCGCAGACCGAATCCATCGCGTAAAACCCCGGGTACTATATATCGGCCGAAGGGACCGTCTCAATCCTTTCGGAATGCCATCAACAAAACGAAAAAACAGCCTATGGGCAGATCGTCCGCAGGCTGTTTTTTTTATCCGAGAGGGGATGTCTCCGCAAAAATGTTTTCGGGCCTTCCGCGGCCGGAGAGCGTGTCTTTCTTCCATAAAAACAGCCCGCAGGGTCATCCCTGCGGGCTATGTTTTTAATATCGGTTTTCCGGCTGCGGAAAGGTCAGTCTCTCGGCTTCATCGTCGGGAAGAGCAGCACGTCGCGGATGGAGTAATTTCCGGTCAGCAGCTGAACCAGACGGTCGATGCCGACACCGAGACCGCCGGTCGGAGGCATGCCGTATTCCATGGCGGTGAGAAAATCCTCATCCAGCATATTGGCTTCGTCGTCGCCCTGTTCCCGCAGCGCCGCCTGCGCCAGAAAACGCTCGCGCTGATCGATCGGATCGTTGAGCTCGGAATAGGCGTTCGCGTGTTCTCTGCCGGAGACGAACAGCTCAAACCGCTGGGTCATCGTGGGATCGCCCGGCTCCTTCTTGGTCAGCGGGCTGATCTCAATCGGATATTCGGTGACGAAGGTCGGCTGAATCAGGTTCTCCTCGACATACTCGTCGAAAAAGAGATTCAGGATGTCGCCCTTCTTATGGCGTTCCTCGTAGGCGATGTTGTGTTCCTTGGCGGCCTGTCTCGCCTCTTCGGTATCCTTAATTTGATAAAAGTCGACGCCGGAATACTGCTTGACGGCATTCGTCATGGTGATGCGCGCAAACGGCTTGCCAAGATCGATCTCATGTCCGTCGAAGACGACGGTGGTGCAGCCGTTGACCTTTTCGGCGCAGCGGCGGATCATCCGCTCGGTGATGTCCATCATGCCGTTGATGTCGGTGTAGGCCTGATAGAGCTCCAGCTCGGTAAATTCCGGGTTGTGGCGCGTATCCATGCCCTCGTTGCGGAAGACGCGGCCGATCTCATAGACGCGGTCGAAGCCGCCGATGATCAGGCGCTTCAGATGCAGTTCAAGCGCAATGCGCATATACATGTCGATGTTGAGCGCGTTGTGGTGCGTGACAAACGGTCTCGCGGCGGCGCCGCCGGGAATCGTGTTGAGCACCGGCGTCTCGACCTCAAGGAAGCCCTCCTCGTCGAGCATGGCGCGGATCTCCCGGATGATCTGGGAACGCTTGATGAAGGTATCCTTGACCTCCGGGTTGACGATCAGGTCGACGTATCTCTGACGATAGCGGAGTTCCGGATCCTTCAGTCCGTGGAATTTTTCCGGCAGGGGAAGCAGGGATTTTGCGAGCAGAGTGATCGTTTCCGCGCGGACGGAGATCTCGCCCGCGTGCGTGCGAAAGACGATGCCCTCCACGCCGATAATGTCGCCGATATCCCATTTTTTGAAATCCGCATAGGCGTCGTCGCCCACCATATCCCTGCGGATATAGAGCTGGATGCGGCCTGTGGTATCCTGAAGGTCGGCAAAAGAGGCCTTGCCCATGCCGCGTTTGCTCATGATCCTCCCGGCAAGGTGCACATGCGGGGCATTCTCCGCGCTGTTCCCGTCGGCGCCCTCTTCGGTGTCGACAAAATTTTCCCGAACGCTCTTTGCACAGGCATCGACCGGATAGTTCGTCAGCACGAACGGATCCTTTCCGTCGGCGCGGAGGGCCTCCAGCTTATCGCGGCGAATCTGCAGGAGCTCGGAAAGCTGTTCTTCCGTCAGTTCCTGATTCAGCTCTTCATCCATTTTATTTTCCATCCTTTCCGGAATCGTACAAAATCCAGACAATTTAATATTTTACCATATCCGGCCTCATATTACAATAAATACTTGCTTTTTTCGGGCCGTGATGGGCTTTTTTCGGCGCTTTTCGTGAAGAAAAAGGGGCCTTTGCCACCGGAGGAGAACTTTTTTAAAAAATGGGACAGGCATTAAACGGGAAGCTTTGGGCGAGAGCGAAAGATGATCCTTTCCAGCAAAGAGGAAGGTCGGTGCCGGGAATGATCGATGCCCAACCGCCACCCGGTCCCGGCAGTTTTCCATACAAAAAGGCCCCGCAGACACGCCGCAGGGCCGAAAACCGCTTTTTCCCGGAACGGGAAAATCTCCCGGAGAGGAGGAAGATTATTTACTGATGGAGAGAACCTCAAACTTTGTCATTTCTCCGTTCGGAAGCTCCGCCTCCGCCATCTCGCCGACTTTTTTGCCCAGCAGGGATTTGCCGACCGGGGATTCGTCGCTGATAACGTTGTTCATCGGATCTGCCTCCGTGGAGCCGACGACGTGGAATTCGCATTCGTCGCCGAAATCAAGGTCGAGGACACGGACCGTGTTGCCCAGGGAAACGGCGTCGGTACCCATGTCGGATTCATCCAGAATGACGACATTCTTCAGCATGACCTCGAGATCCGCGATACGGGCCTCGACGATGGCCTGTTCGTTTTTGGCCTCGTCATACTCGCTGTTTTCAGAGAGGTCACCGAAGGAGCGGGCGATCCGGATCTTATCGGAGACTTCTTTTCTGCGGACGGTTTTGAGTTCTTCGAGTTCATCTTCGAGGGCTTTGAGGCCGCTTTCGGTAACAACGACTTTCTTTTCCACGATTTTTTTCCACCTCGTATTCATAATATTATGTATTATAGCCGCAAGGGGTGCCCCTGTCAAGCGATATGGACGGGGTTCTTTTTAAAATTAACTTTCTTATTTCGACGAAAAACAGCCCGGAAAAACCCGGGCCGTTTTATACCGAATTTCTTTTCAGTTTTAGGAAGCGGATTCCGTTTCCGCCGAGGTTTCCGTATCGGATTCCTCCGGCGTCACATTCATGGTAGAGGAGGCGACCTCAATCGCCTTTGCGAGTTGGGTATCGAGCGTGCTGTCGAGCAACGTCACATCGGAGAAATCGGGCACATAGTCCAGCGCGACCACATGATCCGGGGTGATGCCGGTTCCTTCCCATGAAGTGCCGGAGTTGCACAGCGTGTAATTGCCGACCGTGATGCGGATAGCGGAGCCGTCCTCCAACATGAACATCTGCTGCATGGAGCCGTAGCCGACGGTTTGTGTGCCGACGATTTTGGCCTTATTGAAGTCCTTGAGGCTGGCCGCAAAGAATTCTGCGGCGCCGGCGGTCTCCTCGTTGACAAGCACCACCATCGGCAGTCCGACCTGTCTCGCGCTGGAGGTATAAAGCACCTCCGTTTCTCCGGAGGAATAGGTCACGGAGAGCAGATCCCCGGAGGGAAGCAGGCGGTCGAGCATCGTTGCGGCCGAAGAGACAAGCCCGGTGTCGACGGAGCGGACGTCGAAGATCAGCGCCGTCGCGCCGGCATCCACCGCGCTCTCCACCGCTTTGACGAACTGATCGGGCGTGCTTTCGGTGAAGTCGGAGATCCGGATATAGGCGAAGTCGCCGAAGGTTGTGGAGAAGACGGTGTTGATCGTCAGGGTGCGGCGGGTGATCTCCATTTCGGTATCCTCATCGTCGCGGCGGACGGTCATCGTGACCTTCGTGCCGGCGTCTCCGGTAAGAAGCTCGGAGGCTGCGTCAAACGTATCGGCGGTGATGTCGATGTCGTCGATCTTGATGATCAGGTCGCCGGGCTGAATTCCGGCGCCGGCGGCCGCGGAGCCTTCGTAGACCTGCGTGACCTGCATATAGCCACTGCTTTCCATCGCCACCGAGATG